>Ga0209123_1001621_pt1 | contig 21539 bp, 22 predicted proteins | sample BarGraIncu00431A_FD_184500 | JGI IMG/M metagenome (GOLD analysis project Ga0209123, IMG submission 184500) | Arctic peat soil microbial communities from Barrow, Alaska, USA - Barrow Graham LP Incubations 004-31A (SPAdes) (version 2) | ecosystem: Environmental > Terrestrial > Soil > Wetlands >... | reverse complement strand
GGGTAAGGTAGTAGTGAACATAGGTATTTATCCTCAGAACCTAAACCTTTCAATATAGAGGAACAAATGCAACTCGTAATTTTGCATTGACTGTACCGCTTCATTTACTTTTATATTTGCCACGAAATATCTGCTGTTTGTTTTTTATCGGCTCTATCACTTAAACCAATAAACTTCAGTAGGAAGGTATTTGTAACTGAATCCATATTATTTTGTAGGCTTTTGAACATTTTATACCATTTTTAAAATTATTATTGCTTGGGTAATAATTATCCACCGCGTGGAATAAAACATTGCGACTAAGAGATGAAACATTTTTACCCTGGAATAAATCTTTGAGCCCTTGTTCTCAGATTTTGCGCCAAAGAGATGAAACTCTGCGACCTTGTTCTCAGATTTTGCGACCAAGAGATGAAACTCTGCGACCAAGAGAAAAATCTTTGCGACCTTGCTCTCAGATATTTCGCCCAAAGTCAGAAACATACCTGCTTTGGTCTTAATTAGTACCATTACTTACATAATATCTTGTTTTTTAATCAATTATATTAATTTAAAATTTTATTTTATGTCAGATTACATTCCAAAAAGCGATGCCGACATGAACGTGTGGCAAGGAAACATGGTAGAAATTGTAGAAACGAACCTCATTGCATGGGGTATTCTTACCGAAGATTTCACTGTGTTAAAAGCAAAACAAAGCACTTGGACTACCGATTATGCCAAGGCAAGTAACAAACAAAACCGTACTGCCGCCGATGTGTTGGCTAAAGACGAAGCGTATAACAACTACGTGGGTGTTATTCGTCCATTCGTAGCGCAATGGTTAGCCAACAACAACAAAGTAACCGACAGCGACCGCACCCGCATGGGCTTGACAGTAAAATCGGGAACACGTACCGCTGTGGCAAAACCAACTACCTGCCCAGTGGGAACTGTAGACTTTTCGGTACGCAGACAGCACACCATTAATTTTTCGGACGAAGCCTCGCCACGCAGCAAAGCTAAACCTGAAGGCGTGCACGGATGCGAAATTTACATGAAATTGGATGGTGATGCTCCAAAAGAAGTTTCGGAAATGACTTATGTAGCTACCGATACCGCTACTCCTTATGTGCTAACCTTCGATGGTGCTAAAACTGGTAAAACAATTTATTATTGGCTACGTTGGGTAAACACCCGTGGCGAATGTGGCCCCTGGAGTAGCACCATGAGTGCCATGGTGGTGGGATAAACAAAAGGCGGAGCCGGTTATTAAATTGTTAGCGCAACTTAACCGACTTCCGCCCGCCCCCAAACTTAAAAAAGAAAGGAGACCACAAAACTACAGAATAAACTATGAGAAAGCAAACACATTAATGTATCTTACAATTACTTGACAGGCTTTCGGTCTTTAATAAGTATAGAGTAACAAGTAAAATTATAATTTTTTATATAAATAAAATCAAATACAATATGAAAAATAATTCAACAAAGACTTTAAAAGCTATTATTTCAGTTATCTTTGTATTAACAAGTTGTAGTAAAAATGAAATTGAACCTGCTTTAAGCCAAACAAATACAGCCCCTGCTCGCGCAGATTTGTAATCTGTGCGAAAAGATATGATAGAGTGTCACGGTTCACAGAACCGCGCCAGCGAGGGCAAACGGCGGCTACACACGTACGTTAGCACCAATTATATAAAAGCGTACAATTAGCGCAACATTTAATTCACTATATTTTAAATACCAATGGGTTATACAAACATTAGAGAAGAAGAGCTGAAAAATAAAGTTACTCGGGATTATTTCGGTGCATTCGATTGTACAAAAATTATCGGTGATGTCGACTATTGTGTAACTGTACCGGAGTTTGCTAAAGGACAAAAGGGCAAACAAGCCTCACTGTTTGAAGCTGAATCGCTTCTTTGGGCTGAAGCAAAGCAAGGAGTGAAAACGGATATTTATGAATCGTTTGTACAACTTATTCTCACCATTGGCAAAGCACGCACCTTCGACAAACAATTGCCTCCTGCATTTTTAGGTGCATTCGACGCTAAAAAAATTGCTTTCATAGGCTACAATGATATTCATGAAATCTTTTATCAAAATGATTTCAATTGGAAAGTTGCACCTTCAAATCACGAAACCAAGGAGTTCCGGTTGATTTACGAAAAAGTAAAGACTGCTATTGAAACAGGTTCCTTGCTTTTCCACTTCGATGGAGATGAAAAAGAATTACGGACATTCATCAAAGCAAATTTTATTGTAGGCAAATCAAGTACTTCAAAAATAAAAATCGACAAAAACAACTTTATGGTCGTTTACAACAAATGGCTTTCGACCGTAAAACCAACCATTGATGTAAAATGGGATATTGCGAAAAAAATTGGAATTATTGATGGCGATTTCTACCTTGCCGATTTGCTTTCGCAAGATAACGAAACCTTAAAAGAAAAGCTTTATGTATTGCTCAAAAAAGACCAATACGAATTAGATAAAAAGTTAGACGATATGGGAATGTTTAGCTCAAAAACGGCTAATTTTCTCGACAACCAAAAAGCGCATACCAGCTTTTGGAACAAATACGAAAGACCACCAAAGGAAGAGTATTGGGATTACATTGTAGAACGTCGCGACTTGCTCGTTCCGCAGGATGTGCGTGAACGAAAAGGAAGTTTCTTCACGCCTCAATTATGGGTGGAGCTTTCGCAAAAATACATTACCGATGTGCTGGGCGAAGATTGGCAAGACGAGTATTCTATTTGGGATTGTGCTTCCGGTACGGGGAATTTACTCACGGGACTTACCAACAAATACAATATCTGGGCTTCGACACTTGATACACAGGATGTGGATGTGATGCATGAACGCATCGAAACAATGAATAAAAATTCGGCTAAAGGAGATGGTGCCAATCTACTTCACGACCACGTATTTCAGTTCGATTTTCTGAATGATAGCTTTGACAAACTGCCCAAAGGATTACAGGATATTATCAATAACCCGGAGAAACGAAAAAAATTGGTGGTGTATATTAATCCGCCGTATGCGGAAGCAACAAGTTATGGATTAAAAAGTAAAGAGGGTGTAAGTTCCAAAAATAAAACCTATGAAAAATATAAAGGAATGATAGGTAGTGCAATAAATGAATTGTTTGCTCAATTTTTTGTTAGAATTTATAGCGAAATACCAGATTGTAAACTTGCGTCATTTAGCAAATTAAAGTATATCAATTCTCAAAATTTTGTTCAGTTTCGTACATATTTCAAGGCAGAATATAAAGCAGGTTTTGTTTGCCGTGCTAATACATTTGATAATGTAAAAGGACATTTTCCTATTGGATTTTTAATTTGGGATTTGGAAAATAAAAAAGAAATTACAAAAGTTGAAACGAATGTAATGCTGAATGATATTAACGTATCAATAAGTTGGAACGAAGATATAAAAACATTTTATGCTTCTCAAAAAGGAATATTTATAATTGACTGGTTGCGAAAATACTTTGATAAAAAATCCGATAAAATTGGTTATTTGAGAATACAAGGCGTAGACATACAACAAAATAGAACTATTTTTATAACAAGTCAGCCTTCGGAAAGTGACTTTAGAGAATCAAAAGTAACTGAAGTTACGAAAAAGAATTTAATAGAAATTTCTATTTATTTTACTGTTCGGAATAGTATTGAAGCTACATGGCTGAACGATAGAGACCAATATTTATATCCAAATGAAGGTTGGAAAACGGACACAGAATTTCAAAATGATTGTCTTGCCTATACCTTATTCAACAATAACATTCAATCTAAAAGCGGGATAAATCATTGGATTCCTTTTACAGAATATGAAGTAGCCTCGCGCGAAAAGTTTGATAGTAATTTTATGACTGATTTTATTACCGGAAAAATTAAACATGATGTTGTAGCCGATTTATTTAATACAGCAAACGATGTTAGAACTTCAGCTCTTGAGTTTTCGCTCGAAGCTAAGGTACTGTTCGATGCTGGAAGGAAATTATGGCATTACTATCATGCACAACCCGCATGTAATGTAAATGCTTCCTTGTATGACATTAGAGAACATTTTCAAGGACGTAATGAAGCAGGCAAAATGAATAATTCGAGCGATGATGAAACATACATGTCACTAATCAGAGAATTACGTGACTGTACACGAGTTCTTGCAAAGAAAATAGAACCGAAAGTGTACGAATATGGTTTTTTGAAAGAATAAATCCCCCCGCTGGCGCGGGTCTGTGACTACGAGTGTTGCTTGGACATATAAGAATAGCGGTTGGTTTCAACCAACAAGAGTTGCTTGTCCAATGTCTGATACAATGGCAGATGTCGTTTTTGAAAAGTCAAAATCTTCAAGAAAGGTTGCTCTTAAAGATGAAATTAGCTCTTATCCAAATAATGCAGTTCACACTCTAGATTATAATTGGTAATTATGAAAAAGAATATAATTTATTCAAGTGCTATTATGTTGTTAGCTTTAGCATACAGTTGTAGCGATTTATCGAGTGATCATTCAGTTTCATTTAAAGTAATAAACAAATCAAACAGTAAAATCGAAAAAACAAAATTTTTTATTGGAGCTATCCAATATTCGTGGAATGGTGGATTATTATTACATGGCGATTCAATTGAATTTTCAACATCAATAGCCCCCAACGATTCTGCTACATTTACTTGGGACAAACCAAAAACTTATAACTACGACGAGTCCTTTTTTGTCAAAATAAATGGTTTAAGAGGCATAGTTGGGGGCTATTTACCAAATGGGATGATTGATAAGTATAGTGATAAATATTCGATTCAAGTCTTTAACGACTCTTTAATAAGTAAAGGACTTTAATAATCCCGCGCCAGCGGAGAGTTGCATTTAATAACACTAAGTACTCGTTGAAAAACGAGTACTTCTAAAAACAAAAAATATGATACGTAAATTTTTATTTGCGCTTCTACTTTTGGCTTCAATAAGTTTGATGGCTCAGAAACATGAATTTATTGGTTTTGGGATAAACAGCGAAATGGGAAATGGTGAAAATATGCGAACCGGAGTAGTTTTCTCCTACGAAACCCAATTATCTAAGCACAATGGATTTGAAATTGGAATTAATCAGCGTAGTGCAGATCAATATTTTATTGGGTCAATTGGAGGTGGTTCAAATCAAACATTTCATACAATGGAAAATTATCTATCTATGCCATTTTTGTATAAGTTTTATTCAAATATCGTCAATTTATCGACCGGTATAAGCTTAGATTATTTTGTAGGTTGGAAAGATATAACTAAATTCGGGGTAGCTGAACTTACGTCGTACAGTCCAAATCCAAAATTTCATATTGGTTGGGTTCTGAAAGTAGGTAAAACTATACCATTATCAACTAAATTTAATCTTGAACCAGAAATTCAATTTAATCCAATATTTAAATATGGTTACTCCTATTATGGGGCAGCTGTGAAATTGAAATATAAATTGTAAAAGAATTCTGTTTGTCGTAACGGAATGACAAATGTCGGTATTAAATAATACTAACTTCGCTTAAGTTTATTAGATGCACAATGTGCATAGTTCAAGTTTAGCGAAGCGTAATTTGGACTCATAATTTGGAAGTTTTCAACTTCTGTTGTCAGTTTCTAAACTAACTTATTCTCAGTCCAAGTTACACTTCGTTAAACTTGAACTAGTGTTAGTTTCGTCTCCTATACTTGGACTAATAAGGGGAAATAATTCAATTTTTATATTTATAATTTTATCAAATGAAACGCATTCTAATTTCAATTGCAATTATTTTCATCTCTGTTACTACTGTTTTTGCTCAAAAAGAACTCTATTTCAAAAGTGAAAAAGAAGATTCAATTTCAATCACAAGTTTGCATGGTATATCCATGAGTGTTGGTACAAACTTTGGGTCATCGGGTATACAAAGTTCATTCGACATTGGCTACTTTGTTGAAACAAAACTTACTAAATCGGTTAGTTTAATTTTGGGAGCTAATTTATTAAACTCAAGCTATAAAAGCTATACATCTCAAAATAATTTAACCCTAATCAGTAAATACGGTCTGCAATTATCGCTTTTTGCAGAACCCCGTTGGTATTTCAACTATAAAAACAGAGTTTTGAAAGGAAAAAACGGAACTTTGAATACTGCCTGGTTTCTTGGCTTACCCATACAACTGAATACATCATACCTAAATAATAATCAACCCATTCATTTGAGTTTAACTACTCCACTAACTATCGGTTATCGCCAAAGTATAAATGATAAGATGTTTATTGAAGCTGCCGGTGGCATTGGTGTAAATACCAACTTTTATAGTTTTACACCAATACCTTATTTAAAAATGAAAGCCGGTTATACATTTAAGTAGTCTTTAAGATTAAAACCTAAATCATTTTATCCAAACCTCATTAAATGAAACGAATCTTATTCTCAATTGCCTTTCTCCTGATTTCCGTTCTGAACATCAGTGCCCAAAAAGAACTTATTTTCGAGAACATAAACGCAGCAAATATCAAAGTAAAATCGCCGCAAGGTATCGAAGTCAATTTTATCGCTGGTCCCTTTGTACCGGACGGTTCATCTTTTAATTCGTCGAAAGCTCCCCTCTATATCGGTTATTTTCATGAAAAGAGTACATCTGCCAACTGGACATTCATCTCAACCGTTGGCTTGTATGCGGAATTTGGAACCCGTCCTGTAAGTAAGCTGAATGATTCTACCCATGTGATTTATTTTGATAATACCAATAAGAATACACGGGGTCTAAGTCTCGGAGCAGGGATAGAATCCCGTTGGTATTTAGGCAAAAACGAACGTTACAAAACGGGAAAAGCACAATTGAAAACCGGATTGTTCTTGTCTTTTCCAGTATCACTTAAAACAACTTTGCTGCAAACGCCCGAACCACTCTACAATCAGGGTTTGTTTCCCTCTCATTTTAATGTGAATGTGTCTTTTACGCCTACAATTGGCTATCGTCAGGCAATATCTGACAGATTCTTTCTGGAAGGAAGCTTAGGACTTGGTGCTTATCTTGGCATCGGTAATGGTAAAAACTTTTATAATTACCCTGTATCCACCTTCTCAATGCCCACATTGAATGCAAAGCTTAAAATTAAAGCTGCTTATACTTTTTAATCTGATCAACTTATTTTCAATAGTTCAATAATGAAATCAATTATGACTAAACGTATTTTTCTTTCATTGATTTGTTTTGCTTCACTTTGTGTTTCTGCTCAAAAGGAACTTTATTTTGAAAGTGGCAAAGAAGATTCAATCTCAATCACCAGTTTGCAAGGTTTCTATGGTGGAGTAGGTTTAAACTTTGGTTCAGTCGGAGTAAACGGTTCATTCAATATCGGGTATCTCAATGAGCTGAAAATAGGCAAGACAACTAGCCTTATTCTGGGTGCGAGTGTTTTTAATTCTGTATACCGGAAGTATACCTTTGCTGAAGTTACTTATTCTGAATCTTCCTATGCACAATCAACTGGTATTGGTACTTATTCAATAGCTTACGGCATTCAACTATCTCTTTCTGCTGAAACACGATGGTATCTCAATTACAAGAAGCGATCTATTCAAGGTAAAGACAGAACTCTAAACTCAGGCTGGTTTTTTGGCTTGCCGGTAGAAGTTACCAGCTCTATTTTAAATTCAGATACACCATTGAATATGGAATTATTTATTGCACCGTCTCTTGGATTTCGGCGTGCTATGACTGAGAAGCTTTATTTAGAAGGTGCGGCAGGAATTGGATGTTTTGTTTATGATTTTTCTATTTTACGTCCTGCTCCTTATTTACGTATCAAAGCAGCCTATACATTTTAAAATAACAGCATGAAATTTATAAGGAAGTTTTTGATTGCATTGCTTTTGCTTTTATTTTCAGCTGCTGGTTGCATAGAATCTGTAGAAGCACCCTGGAATACCGAACCCATTCCGGTGGCTTTTTCGGTCATCACTCCCGGTCATCCTATTGAGGTTTATTTGGGTAAGACATATACCGAAAAAGACACGACTCAGACAAACCTTTATCCCGAAGCCAGGGTATTTGTTTGTGGCGTAGATAGTGTTTGGGTGGAACTGACCCGACGAACGGCTGATACTGCAATATTTTCAGATATAGATAATCAACTGGCAGTGGAAAAGGGTAAAACTTATTCATTGCGGATAGAACTAAAAGACAAAACCCTTCATGCACAAACTTCGGTGCCTAATGAAAGCGGAGTGATTACCTGGGCAGAATGCATTGTTACTGACACGAGTTCTTTTAGATCAACCTATGGTATTCGAAATGTTGTTGGGGCATTGCGTGTAAACTACAGCTTGCCGGCCAATAAACAGTTGGGTTGTTATTTATTTGCAAATTCAAGGGAGGTTGGGTACACAGCCTATATAAGCGGTGAAAATATACAGGAATCCTATTTTTTCTGCTATAAGGATTCTACTTCATTTCTGCTAAACTTAATCACGATGGATCCCTACCTGAAAAAGTTTAGAGTCACTACCAGTATTAATGAACTGCAAAGTACAGATTTTCTTTCCGCCATATTGGGTTCTTATGGGGGAGTTCGACCGACCTTTTCCAATATTCAGAACGGTACAGGGCTTTTCGGGAGTTTTGTAACGGAAAGTAAAAAAGTAGAAATAACTGTAATAGCTAAATAAACGATGAAACTTACAATATCCAGACTGATAGTCAGCATCATCGTATTTTCCCTGTGCGTCGTAACTATAAATGCTCAAACTATCGATGCCCGGTTTAAGGTCCATGGGAAAATCATTGATGGACGAACCAGAAAAGGAATTAAAAAAATTCCTTTCACGGTATTGCCTTATAAAAGGACTGTGGAAGCAGATGCAAATGGCGCATTTCTATTTAATATGCCTGCAGGTAACTATACGTTTGCTATTGATTATTTTCCTTTCGACAAACAGGAAGTAAAAATCAATTTACAGTCGGATACTACCTTGTTAATCGAACTTCACACCCCTTTTGGGTCACAATATATAGAAGAAGTTGAAGTGATAGCATCCAGACCTGCTACCGAACAACCCGCCGGAATGGAGCAAATTGATAATCACTTACTCAAAACTTTGCCGGCCATGATAGGTGAGCGCGACGTACTGAAAGCTTTTGCATTGACAGCGGGCGTAACTTCAAGCAGTGAAGGTGCTGCAGATATCCAGGTTCGTGGGGGTTTACACGGTCAAAACCTGTATTTACTGGACGGAATTCCGCTTTATTCCACGCAGCATTTTTTCGGTATGGTATCGGCTTACAATCCCATCATTATTAAAAGCGCAAGACTTTATAAATCTGATTTCCCTGCTGAATATGGTGGCAAAATATCCTCGGTGGTCAATGTGCTAACGGAGGCTGCCAACCTGAAGAAATTCTCGGGAGCAGCTGAAATTAATTTGCTGTCGACCAAGCTTGCTCTGAATATCCCAATTGTAAAAGACAAACTGGCTTTGGCTGTTTCGGGGCGCATTTCCAATTATAGTGCAATTAATTTAATGGCACTAAGCCCGATAGAACAGGACACTAAAATGAAATTACATTTTGGCGATATTAATGCCAATTTATACTGGAAAGTATCGGAACAGGACAAGCTGAAACTGATCTGGTTTAACAACAGTGATGGTATTGATGTTACACAACCGGAATATTATTCGCTAACTACAACTTGGATTATAAATAAGCAGCAAAATCTGGGTTTGAACTGGTACCGTACCATCTCGGAACTTGCAGAAAACCATTTATTGGCATACGTGGATCGGTATGGTTTTGATTTTGGAGCTTCTAGTATAGGAATCAATACAGATTTTAAACAAGTGACACAGATTCTTACAGGAATTAATTCAGCAGGACTGGAAGATAAATTTTACCTGAAAATATCGGAGAAATTGAAGTTGACAAGTGGTGGTTCAGTAAAACTCTACGGATTCTCTCCCATTCAGTTGCAACAAACCGATACAACAACCACGCGTATACAATCGTCTGATTTGATTCATCAAACCGAAGTTGTTCTGTTTGCTGAAACGGAATATCAACTTGCCGATAAACAGCAATTAACGACAGGATTACGGATAAATACAATAGGCAATCCGGATAAAATGTTTACATACTTAGAGCCCCGAATCGGTTACCATGGTATTTTTACCAATGATTTTTCTGTAAGTGCTTCCATTGGTCGTATGACTCAACCAATACATAGGGTGGCAAATCCGGGATTGGGAATACCATTTGAAATGTTTTTGCCATCAAGTGCTGAATTATTACCCGAAACATCATGGAACTTCTCACTGGGTGCTGCCAAAGATTATTCGTGGAACAAAAGTAAGTTTTCCGTTAAAGCCGATGCGTGGTATAAATCTATGCAAAACATCGTGGAGTTTCAGGAAGGTTACGATGTGCTGACCAGCATGCTTTATAAAATTGGCGTTTCGGATGGTGCAAACAATATAGTCACACAAGGGAATGGGAAAGCTTACGGAATAGATCTTTCAGCTGATTTCTCTCGAAAATACTGGTCGCTAACGGCAGATTATACGCTAATGCAAGCAACCAATCAGTTTCCCGATTTGAATTATGGACGACCCTTTGCCGCTTCAACCGATATTCGGCATTCGCTTTCTCTTACCGGCGAATTAAAACTGTCACCAACCTGGATTCTGTCGGCAACCTGGCAATACCGTTCGGGAAAACCAATCACCGTTCCGACTCATGTTTTTGCATACCCAACATTTAATCCGGTAACCGGTGAGCTGGATAATACAAATCTATCTTTTCAGGTAGTGGAAACGGAACGAAACAATTACAGAACCAAAGCTTTTCATAAATTAGATATCTCGGTTACCCATAATTACAAGGCATTTAAAGGGAAACATGATGCTTCCATTTCCTTGGGAATTTATAATGTGTATAACCGTGTAAATCCATATTTGTATTTTATCAAAACAGAAAAGAAAGCCGATGGTAATTATATGCCGGTATTGAAATCCATGTCTATGTTTCCAATATTGCCATCCTTTACATGGACGGTGAAGTTTTGAAATTTTACAACAAAATCATTTTAAGTATGAAAAAAATTCTATTTACAATTGTCTTACTATTTATCAGTTATTTGAGCGTTTCCGCCCAAAAGGAAGTCTATTTCAATACCACCAAATCCGAAGATATTAAAGTCGAATCACTTCAAGGATTTAGTGTCGGCACAGGAATTGATTTTTTGTCATTGGTTCAAAATTTCACTTCTGATTATAAATCCTATAGTTTCCCCCTGGGAATTGGATATTTTTACGAGAAGCGCATGGCTCCAAGATGGACTTTAACTTCCAGTGTAACGTTGTCCAATAACATTATCTACAGGGGCCACTTTTTTTTATCGAATGGTGATTCTGTTGACCGCATCCTATATTATAGACTTGGTTTAGATGTTAGTATTGCACCCAAATGGTATTTTGGCTATAAACATAGATACCAGGCAGGGAAAGCATCGCTCAACTCGGGTTGGTATCTATCATTACCGGTTGGAGCAGGAACTATACTTCTAAATACTATGCCATCGAATTATGTTAATTATGTCGGTATAGGTGCAGGACTTGCAGTGGGTTATCGCCAGGCCATATCGAAGCAATGGTTTTTGGATGGAAGTGTTTCGCTTTTAGGTATCTCATCAAGTTTATACAGCATAAATAAAGAATTATATATATCTTCTCCCTATATAAGTTACCCCACAGGTATTGGATTATCAGCTGCCTACACCTTTAAATAAATGAAACAAGTTCTGGTTACAATTGCCTTGCTATTTAGCACTTATTTGAGCGTTTATGCTCAAAAAGAAGTCTATTTTAATACCACCAAAACCGAGAATATTAAAGTAGAATCAATGCAAGGGATAAATATTGAATCAAGCTTTAGTCCAATATCGATTATTCATAATCTAAAATACCAAAGCAAATCAGGGGGTTTTCCATTAAGTATTGGTTATTTTAATGAAAAACGAATTACATCTTGTTGGACATTAACCACAAGAATTGTACTTGACAATTTCTTTTTTAATGTTCCAACAATCACTTTTTATAATGATACTGCAACTAATTATTATTCAAACAACAATTACATTTCACCAAGAATTAATGGATATAAATTTGAATATCAACTCGGTTTGCATATCAGTATCGAACCACGTTGGTATTTTAGTTATAAAAAACGGTATCAGGCAGGTAAAGCCAAACTTAATTCGGGTTGGTATTTATCTTTGCCTGTGGCAACAGGTGTAACATTAATAAACACGTATAAGCCACCAGTTAATGAGTATTGGGCAAGACCAACAAATTATGGTAGTTTGGGATTTAATCCTTCACTGGGTTATCGTCAGGCTATTTCAAAACATATGTTTTTGGAAGGAGATGTCGCATTATTAAGCGGTTCGATTGGTTTTAGCAAATTAGATAATAAGTTCATTATTTCCCCTTTATTGCAAATAACAGCTGGTATCAGTATTAAAGTAGCTTACACCTTTAAATAAATAATATGATCTCAATCTTAAAAAAGCACCCGATTTACTTCCTGTTTTTTGCCTTGCTTACATCCTGTGCCAATTCCGTTATTGAAGATGCTCCGTGGAATAACACGCCGGTTCCGGTGGTATTTTCTATTCTTTCGCCCAATGAAGCTGTTCAGGTTTATTTATACAGAACCTACAATCAGAATACTCCGGCGGTCAAAAATCCCTATCCCGAAGCAAAGGTATATATGTGTGGATCGGATAGTATATGGATAGAGCTTACACGCTTATCACCCGATACAACACTTTTTGAAGATATTCAGAGAAAGCTAAGCATTGAAATGGGTAAAACTTATTCCCTGAAAGTTGAATTAAGCGACAGAACCGTACACGCTCAAACCACCGTTATTTCTGCACCGGTACTTATTACCGATGCAAGTTGTGTTTTTACCGGTAAAACCGATGAAAATTTGGTATGGGATTCTCTTCCAAAATATGTGTTTGATTCCATAAGTATTAATAATTTAATTGTAAAATTCTCGCTCCCAGCTAACAGTGAATACGGGTTTGGGTTTTCTGCCTATTCAAAACCTATTTGGGGAACTATATTCCTGAATGAAGGTAAGTTTCAGACAGATTATTTAGAAACACCCAAAGACAGTACTTCATTTATTTTAAAATTGACGACTATAGATCCCTTATTTAACAAATATCAGAACGCACAGGATATTAATTCCGTAACAACCAGTTATAGTTATAACTCTCCTGTTCTGGCATTGATAGAATCATTCGGCGGTGTACTTCCGCAATTTTCCAATATCGTAAATGGTGTGGGGCTTTTTGGGAGTACTGTAACCGATAGTAAACGTGTAGTAATAACAAATTTACCTGAATAAAACTATGAAAACAGTTAGAAATATAAAGTGGATTTTTATCCTGTTACTTTGCATAGTAAGTTTTGGTAAGTTGAAGGCGCAAGAATCGGAAATCCGCTACAAAGTACATGGTAAAATTATTGATGCCCGAACGAAAAAGGGAATTAAGAGAATACCAGTTACAGTAATGCCTTTCAAAAGAGTAATTGACACCGATAGTAAAGGCGGGTTTCTGTTTAATATGCCGAAAGGAAAATTTTCGTTTGTACTTGATTATTATCCGTTTGTAAAACAGGAAGTAAAACTCGATTTACAATCGGATACTACCCTGCTTATAGAACTGCATACAACTCCGGGAGTAAACTACCTGGAAGAAGTGGAAGTGATAGCATCCAGACCGGCAACCGAAACACCGGCAGCTATTGAATTGATAGATGGCAGGCAACTTAAAAGCCTTCCGGCCATGATTGGCGAACGCGATATTTTAAAAGCTTTTAGCCTGACCTCCGGCGTAACTTCAAGCAGCGAAGGAGCAGCCGATATGCAGGTACGGGGCGGTTTACACGGACAAAACCTGTATCTGTTGGATGGCATCCCTTTGTATTCCACCGAACACTTTTTCGGGATGGTTTCCGTCTATAATCCTACTATTATTAAAAGTGCCAGACTGTATAAATCCGGTTTCCCGGCAGAATATGGCGGTAAAATATCTTCGGTCATCAATGTGCAGACCGAAGATGCCGACCTGAAGAAATTCAAAGGAGAAGCTGAAATTGGAATGCTGACCAGCAAACTGGCATTAAATATCCCTTTAGTGAAAGACAAATTGGCCTTATCCATTGCAGGGAGAATATCCAATTACAGCATCTTTGACATTATTTCACCATTACTACCCGAGTCAACCGGAACGCGCTTTGGCGTTCATTTCGGGGATATTAATGCCAATCTGTTTTGGAAACTATCTGAAAAAGATAAACTGAAACTGACTTTCCTGAGTAATACGGATGGTTTTGATGTAAAAAGCACGATGAGTGATTATACAGATCAAACCTGGTTTAAAAATCATCAACAAAACCTGGGTTTAAACTGGTATAAAACCATTTCAGCAAAAGCAGAGAATCATCTATTGGCGTATGCCGATATTTATGGATATGATTTTGGGGTTGTACAACAGGATATTACTTCAAAACAAATAGCGCAAGTTCTGACCGGAATTAATTCGATGGGCCTGGTTGATAAATTCGATTATAAGATCTCGGATAAATTGAACCTGAATGCCGGTGTGTCTGTCAAATCATTCGGTTTTTCACCCATTCACTACAATATTAACGATTCAAACATCAATAGTGTAAAAGTAACCGATCAAATCCGGTTAAACGAAGGAGTAGTTTTCGCGGAAAGCGAATATCAACTAGCCAAACAACAAACTCTCACGGCTGGATTAAGGCTAAGCACCATTGGCAATGATGATAAAACCTTTACCAATATTGAACCCCGGATTGGTTATCATGGCATTTTTGCCAATGACTATTCCATCAGTGTTTCTGCAGGCAGAATGACTCAACCCGTTCATCGGGTTGCTAATTCAGGATTGGGTTTCTCCTTCGAAATGTTTTACCCAGCCGGTTCAACACTGCTGCCCGAAAGTTCGTGGAACTTTTCGATTGGAGGAGCAAAAGATTTCTCCTGGAAAAATCACAAGCTATCAGTGAAAGTAGATGCGTGGTATAAAACGATGGAAAATATAGTTGAATTTCAGGATGGATATGATGCATATTATACTATTCTGTTCGCTGCTCAAAGTAATATTATAAGAGATACAAAGAAATACCTTGCTCAGGGAAACGGAAAAGCGTATGGAATTGATTTCTCCGCAAATTACGACATTAAAAACCTGAGACTGACGGCTGATTATACCTTGATGAAAGCAGAAAATCAGTTTGATCAGTTGAACTTTGGTCGTCCTTTTGCTGCTCCAACCGATATACGGAATTCACTTTCGCTTACATCGGAACTTAAGCTTTCCGAGTCATGGTCTTTATCGGCTACCTGGCAATACAATTCCGGGAAACCGATTACTGTTCCGAGTTATATTTTTGCAAATCCTACTTCAATATATAAAACCAATGCAGTTCAGGACTACGACGGGAATACTTTTCAACGTGTCGTAACCGAACGAAACAATTACCGTACAAAACCATTTCATAAACTGGATGTTTCGTTTAATCACAATTATAAAACCCGCAAAAAACATTTAGATGCACGTATTTCATTAGGTATTTACAATGTATATAATCGGGCAAATCCCTATTTATACTATATTGACGGCGTTCAAAACGCCGATAAAACCTATACTCCTGTGCTGAAGTCCATGTCTATGTTCCCGATATTGCCATCATTTAGCTGGTCGTTGAAGTTTTGAAAATAAAAAGTTCTTTGTACAATAATTAATTTTTTTAAGCGTTCTTAATTTAATTATCAGAGCAATCTATATTGCTCTGATTGATACTTATAAAACGATATAGAACCTTTAAAAATTAATCGTATGAGAACTTTCCTGATTGCATTTACTGTATTTTTCGTGTATTCTTTTTCTTCATCTGCACAACAAAAAGTTGAATTAGCCGATTCAACTTCCAACACCAATCTTCAGGCAATATCATTAGGTGTTGGTATTTCTCATGGCACAAGCTATAATACAGGATTTGTGAGTGTCGGGTTTCTAAATGAATTCGAATTCAGCCATCATACCAGCCTGATATTGGGTGGAAATATCATCAATTCGGCTTACGAAAATGGACCTCTAAATACCAATTTGGCTTATGGGATTCAAATTTCCATCCTGGCAGAAGGACGATGCTATCTTTCGAATAAAAACAGCCTGTTAAACAAAGGCTGGTTTATTGGTTTACCATTGGAAATTTTCAGTAGTAATTTTATGAATGCCACCCCCTTACTATCACCGTCTATTGGTTACCGTTTATCCCTTTCCAACCGAATGTTTTTGGAAACTGCTGCAGGTATGGGTCTTTCACTCCGTGATTTTAAAACCTTCGATGCGGTTCCTTACCTGCGTTTAAAAGCCTGTTATGTATTATAATGAGAAAATTTAAAGTTGGAATTCTATTTCTTTTCTTACTTTTCTTTTCCGGTTGCGTCCGTAACGAAATTGAAGAAACGCCCTGGACTACAGCATCCGTACCGATGGTATTTTCGGTAATTTCTCCCGATTACCCGGTGGAACTGTATCTGGGCAAAAGTTATTTCGAAAAGGATGCGGCAAACCCAATTCCTTATCCTGAAGCCAAAGTATTTATGCGCGGACAGGATAGTGCGTGGGTGGAACTGAAACTGCAATCGGCAGATACCTCATCATATAAGGATGTCGATCATTTATTAGGGGTGGTAAAAGGTAAAACTTATTACCTGAGGATAGTATTAAACGACAGAACCCTGCATGCTCAAACAACAGTTCCGGTGAATGGTGCAACAATTATTGAAGCAACCTGCACGGTCCCGGCCGGTAACGTTCAATCAAACAGAAAATATTCAACTGAAAATAAAGCTGAAACGATTCGCAAGAAACGCAGCACTTTGAGCGTGAATTTCACCCTGCCTCAAAATAAAGATTACGGATACTATTTAAGTGCATTTTCAACAGAGATTGAATTCCATGGACCTTATGACAGCGGATTTTATCAGGATAATGAATTTCAATGTCCATATGACAACAGCGCTTTTACGCTCAATCTGATTACTGTGGATCCTTATTTGAAAAAGTTTCGATTTTCAGAAACGATTCTTTTCAACCAAAGTTATGACGACGATTTTATAACGGCTATAACAAGTACTTTTGGAGGTGTTCTACCGGCGTATTCCAATATTGAAAACGGCATGGGGCTCTTCGGGAGTTTTAGTACCGACAGTAAACTTATAACGGTAACGCAACTAACAGAGTAGTATCATGAGTCAAGCTATAAAATCAAATTTGGCAATCAGCTTGATATTATTATGCTTTGGTTGTATGACGCTAAGTGGTCAGGCCTATATGAAACGGTTTAAAGTACAAGGTAAAATCATAAACGACCGTACAAAAAAAGGTATAAAAAAATTCCCCATCACCATAATGCCAAACAATAAAACTTTTGATGCGGGAAGAGAGGGTGATTTTTTCTTTCAATTACCCATAGGCAATTATACTTTCGTTTTCGATTATTATCCATTTGAAAAAAAAGAAGTTCAGTTCAGTTTGAAGTCTGACACAACCTTGATGATAGAACTTCAGTCGCCCTTTAACTCGCAATATATCCAGGAAGTGGAAGTGTTGGCACCAAAACTGGCCACAGAATTACCCGCCGGAGTGGAACAGTTAGACAATCATGCACTTACAATAATACCCGCCCTTATTGGTGAACGCGATATTTTAAAGGCATTTGCATTGACAGCGGGTGTAACTTCGAGCAGCGAAGGCGCGGCAGATATACAGGTGCGGGGTGGCATGCACGGGCAAAACCTTTATTTGCTGGACGGTATTCCGCTTTACTCCACGGAACATTTCTTCGGCATGGTATCGGCTTATAATCCGCTCATCGTGCAAAGCGCTAGACTTTATAAGTCGGCTTTCCCTGCAGAATTCGGGGGTAAAATATCTTCGGTTGTCAATGTGCAGACTGCGGATGCCAACCTGAAAAAATTTTCGGGTGATATCGATATCAGCATGCTTACGAGTAAAGTAGCACTCAACATTCCGTTGGTAAAAAACAAGCTGGCTTTGGCTATTGCCGGTCGTCTCTCCAATTATAGTCTGTTGAATCTCAAAACACTTTTTGGCGATGAACATTCCTACAAACTTGCGTTTCATTTTAAGGATATCAATGCCAGTTTATTTTGGAAATTGTCAGATAAGGACAAGTTGAAACTGACCTGGTTCAACAACAGCGATGGGATGGATGCAACAACACTGGAGGATAAGATCTTGAATGCTTCCTGGATAGATAACCGGCAACAAAATGTTGGAATAAACTGGGTTCGAACTGCTTCCGGGTCTGCCGAAAATCAGTTGTTTGTTTATGCCGACAGCTATGTTTTTGATTTCGGTATTTCAAGTGAAGATTTATCAACAGGAAGAAAACAAATAGATCAAATGCTTACCGGCATCAATTCAATTGGCATAGTAGAAAAATACAATCTTCAACTCTCGGACAAATTGAAACTGATCAGTGGCGGGTCAATGAAGATGTTTGGATTTACACCCGTTCAAATCAATCATACGGACACAAGCAGCACCGTCATTCAGGGCTCTGACCTGATTCGTCAATCGGAAGCCGTATTGTTTTCCGAAACGGAATATCAACTTGCCGAAAAACAACTCCTGACAACCGGAGTTAGAATCAGTGCCATTGGGAATGCAGATAGGATATTCACGAACTTAGAACCAAGAATAGCTTACCACGGTATACTTGCCAACCATTTCTCGCTGAGCGCGTCCATCAGTCGCATGACTCAACCCGTACATCGTGTAGCAAATCCAGGTTTGGGTTTTAGCTTAGAAGTATTTATGCCCTCGGGTGCAACCATTCTTCCCGAAAGTTCATGGAATTTCTCTCTCGGCACAGCTAAAGACTTTAGTTGGAACAAAAACAAGTTCTCAATTAAAGCTGATGCCTGGTATAAATCCTTGCAAAACATAGTGGAATTTAAGGATGGTTATGATGCGATGACCATGTGGTTTTATAAGCTAAATTTAAACCAACAAACAAATGAACTAATTACACAAGGTAATGGAAAGGCTTATGGTATTGACATTTCAGCAGATTACACCTTACGATATTGGTCACTATCGGCAGATTATACCCTTATGCAGGCCGAAAATCAATTTGCTGATCTCAATTATGGACGCCCCTTTGCCGCTTCAACCGACATTCGCCATTCGACTTCGCTGACCCTGGAGCGCAAGCTTTCGTCGACTTTAACTTTATCGGCAACCTGGCAGTATCGATCGGGCAGACCAATTACCATTCCCACGAATCTGTTTTTCTATCCTTCAGCAAATCCCGAAACCGGTGAACCTGATTATTCATATATGAAATATAATCTTATTGAAACTGAAAGAAACAACTACAGAACCAAACCATTTCACAAACTGGATATTACATTGACTCAAACCTACAAAGCCTTTAAGCGCTACAATGCATCCTATTCGGTGGGTATTTACAACCTGTACAACCGGGCCAATCCGTATATGTATGCTGTCATGAATAAAAAGCAAGGAGATGGGACCTACAAACCGGTGTTAATGTCCAGGTCTTTGTTTCCGATATTGCCTTCGTTTAGTTGGTCGGTGAGGTTTTGAAAATCAGAACTTGCGATTCAAATTAGATAAAGGCAATCTTAAAAAAACATCTTTTTTAGTTTTATTCTGTATTGTTTTGTAGGATGTATTGTTGAAAAATATTCAATATCCTATTATCAATTTCTGCAAGTTTATCTCAGATCTTCCTAAAAGTTATGGATAAAAATAAAAAACACTATATTTTCTAAATATAACTCTCTATTCATTAGCATAATTGTTACAGTAATAAATATAGCTTTGTTTGTGAGTTTGTTTTAAAAGAATAGTAAAAAATTGAAATAAGAATAAAAGTCAAGATTAATTTCTTATTTTTGTATAAACGGAATAAAATCCAATAATATCTGGAGAGAAAAAATATGTACACTATCAGTAAAGAGTTTCATTTTTCAGCAAGTCATCAATTGCACGGTTTGAAGGACGGTCATCCTTGTACTCGAATTCATGGACATAATTATACCCTGAGGATATTTCTAAGAGGAGAACTTAATAAAGACGGTTTTGTGCAAGATTATGATGATTTAATACCAATTTCGGATTGGGTTAATAATAAACTTGATCACAGGCATTTGAATGATGTATTTGATTTTCAAACATCTGTCGAAAATATATGCAAATATATTTATGATTTGTTTAAACCACAGTATCCACTGTTGTTTGCCGTAGAAATGAGCGAAACTCCCAAAACAAATTGTCGGTATGAAGAGTAATACTACTCAAAATACAATTCTAAAAGTTGTTGAGATATTTCAATCAATTCAGGGTGAAGGTGCAAACGTTGGAAGATCGGCTGTTTTTGTTCGGTTGACAAACTGCAATAAGGATTGCTGGTATTGTGATACCGATTGGAGTAAAGGTGAAGAAATGTCTGTTTTAGAAGTGCTTGAAGAAGTAAAGAAACTTTCCAAACCAGAGGATTATCCAAACAATCTTATTATTTGGACTGGTGGAGAACCAACTTTACAACTTACAGATGAAGTCCTGGAGCATTTTTGTGATTATTATAACTGCATTGAAACAAATGGAACGAATCCTGTTCCTTCAAGAATTCAATATATTTCTTGCAGCCCGAAAGTGAAACCTGATATTTTGAGGAAGAATTTCAGTCGTGTAAACGAGTTTCGTTATCCAATAGGAGTTGGTGATTTATTGCCCGATATTTCAGAATTACCAGATTCAGATAATTATTTTGTTAGTCCCATATTTTTAGGTGAGCCCAAAAAACGATTTAAAATGGATGATGAGAATATCAAATATTCTCTTGACTTTGTTAGGAAAAATCCGAAATGGAGACTTTCCATTCAACTTCACAAATTTCTGAATATTCGCTGAAAGACAAAGTCTTCGCTCAATTTAAATTATTTGATTATACAACTTTAAAAAATCTTTTTAAAAAAGCCAAAACAACAATTATTTCAAGGAATATTTTCAGTTGTTTTTTATGTCTCGAAATTCCTGTCATCCAATATGAAACTGTGTTTTTCTGACCTTAGAATTAGATCGAAATAAATAAATTTCCGCAAAATAATTTTCATCTTCGAAATTTAGGTGTTAACAAAACCTGGAGGTGTTGTTGGTGCCATTCCGGGTATAATCGGAAGTCTTATGTCAATGGAGGTTCTGAAAATTCTGACAGGTTTAGGAACTGTACATTCAAATAAACTCCTTTTGTACAATGCTTTGAACAATACTTTCAATCAAATTGCTATTATGTAATTGCTAATATTCAGTAATTTGATTGCTTAAATTTTACAAGTTATTTTTCACCTAGCAAAGTTTGTTCTGCTTCCCGTACTTTCTCAAAAGT
>Ga0209123_1001620_pt1 | contig 21543 bp, 19 predicted proteins | sample BarGraIncu00431A_FD_184500 | JGI IMG/M metagenome (GOLD analysis project Ga0209123, IMG submission 184500) | Arctic peat soil microbial communities from Barrow, Alaska, USA - Barrow Graham LP Incubations 004-31A (SPAdes) (version 2) | ecosystem: Environmental > Terrestrial > Soil > Wetlands >... | reverse complement strand
ACACCCCTTACTAAAAAATCATAAGTGGTGTGCATTTATTCTATGTAAGCATTTTATACATATATATAATCACTCATAACTGATTGAAGACCATGACTTGCAATTACTTCAGATATTTCTGATACTGTACGCGTGTCCGAAATCTCAAATTGTTCATCACCTTTAGCCTCTTCTTTATCACTATGACCGCCTATTCCAACTGAAACTCCAGCTGAAATTTTAGTTGCCGCAAGTCCAATTACATTATCACGGAAACCAGCACGTTCACGAGTTGATATCGTAATGTTTGCAAATGGAATAAATATTCTATATGCAGTAATTATCTGTAGAAGCTGCCTCTCATGTACATCTTTTGGATTAATTTTATCATTATTGATTATTGGACGTAACCTTGGACATGAAAGTGCAATTTCAGCATGTGGATACTTACGTTGAAGAAGGTATGCATGAAGTCCTGTTGCAAATGCATCCTTTCGAAAATCATCGAGTCCTAGTAGTGCAGCAAATCCAACACCCCTCATCCCACCTTTTAATGCTCTTTCCTGTGCGTTAAAACGATAAGGGAAAACACGTTTGTGTCCCTCTAAATGTAATGTTTCATATTTATCTGAATTATAAGTTTCCTGGAATACAGTAACAAAATCTGCACCACATTTATGTACATATTCATATTCATCTGAGTTCATTGGATATACTTCAAGACCAACTACCTTAAAATATTTTCTAGCTATTTTGCAGGCTTCACCAATATACGTAACATCAGACATACTACGACTTTCACCAGTGAGAATTAATATTTCTTGTAGTCCAGTTTTAGCAATACATTGCATTTCTTTTTCTATTTCATCGAAATTAAGTCTTGCACGTTTAATTTTATTATAGCAGTTAAAACCACAATAAATACAATAGTTTTCACAATAATTAGAAATATAAATTGGAGTAAACATATAAACTGAATTACCAAAATGCTTATGTGTTTCTACTTTAGCACGCCTAGCCATGTCCTCAAGAAAAGGAAACGCTGCAGGCGATAATAAAGCTGCAAAATCTTCGCTATCTAATACATCTTTCTTAAGAGCCATAAGCACATTATGAGCTGTATATTTTTCGGAATCATATGCCTGCATTTTTGAGATAACCTGATCCATAACATTAGATTCAATCCGTTCCATACCTTCCATATATTTCATATGATCAACACGTTGTTCCATTTAAATTCCCTCCTTAATCATTAATAAATCCAGTTAATGGTGATGAAGCGCAGGCACCGTTATAAAGTACACTACCAAGCCCTGAAAGGTATGCGCCTCTTCCTGCCTGAATTGCCTTCTTAAAAGCATCCGCCATAGCTGGAATATTACCGGCCGACGCAATTGCAGTATTAGCCATAATAGCGCTAGCTCCCATTTCCATAGCCTCACAAGCCTGAGATGGCCTCCCAATTCCCGCATCTACAATAATTGGAAGTTCAATTTCATCAACTAAAATTTTAATAAAATCACGTGTACATAATCCTTTGTTTGATCCAATAGGTGCAGCAAGTGGCATAATAGCGGCAGCTCCTGCATTTACCATGTCTCTTGCAACATTTAAATCTGGATACATATAAGGCATTACTATAAATCCCTCTTTAGCAAGAATTTTGCAAGCTTTTAATGTTTCATAATTATCCGGCAACAGATATTTTGAATCACGGATAACTTCAATTTTAATAAAATCTCCACATCCAATCTCGCGTGCTAGACGTGCAATCCGAACTGCTTCCTGCGCATTACGAGCCCCTGATGTATTTGGAAGCAATGTAACATTTTTAGGTATATAATCTAAAATATTAGCGCTACCGCCCAAATTAGCACGACGTAATGCTAAAGTAATAATCTCAGCACCAGCATTTTCAACAGCTGCCTTTATTAAATCAAGTGAATATTTCCCAGATCCTAATATAAATCGCGAATTAAATTCATGTCCACCTATAATAAGTTTATCATTATTATTTCCCATTTTTTATTCTCCTTCATTTTCTTAATCTTTCTTTTTATACTTCTTCTATCCCGAGTATTAATCTTAAAACCATATTTGCCCGATGACTTAATCTTTATACTCAAATCAGCCGCCTGCTACAAAATTTACAACTTCAATAACATCACCATCTGTTAATATTTTTTCATCATATTGAGTTTTAGACACAATATAATCGTTACATTCAACTGCAACACAAGAAATTATATAACCTTCTCGTACTAGATAATCAGATAACCTCAAATTATCCGCATTGCTTATTTCATTGCCATTTACGCATATCATAATTTCGCCTCCTAAAATCTGAATACGACAAAAAAAGGTCACACAAAGACTTACACCCGTGGTGGTGTACCCCTTCGTGTGACCTTAGTCATCACTCTTTAACACATTGTAACAACATAATTATATAATGTCAATCGTAGTTTCACAATACCAATATAATTTTGCAGACAATGTCTGCAAAATCTGTTCAATATAAAAAAGCTCAAATTAATCCGCAATAATCTATTCTTTAAATTAATCTGTCTACTTATCTTGTTGGAGGCGAACCGATACTAACTATATCCCTGTCCATTTAAGCACTGTCTGTTTCATTACTAAATATGCCCGTTATTATTGACAAAAATGCAAGGGACATGTTTTAAGTTTATGTTATACTAACACTAAAGTAATGGAAATAAAAAAATCTTATTTAAGAGCATCAAACAATACTTTATAATGCATACGAGAAGGAGGTAAACATGAGAATCAGGAAAGATGTATATAAAATGGCTGTTCCTGTTTTTATAGAACAGTTTTTCATTATGTCCATTGGAGTAGTGAATACAATTATAGCCAGCGGTATCGGGAAAGAAGCTATTTCAGCAATTGGAACAGTTGATTCCTTTAATAACATTATCATATTCTTTTTTAATTCTCTTGCTATAGGCGGTACAGTAGTCGTAGCTCAATATACTGGGCAAAAAAATGCAAAAGGTGTAAAAGAAGCGTCAATACAGTCAATAGTTTCTGCAGTAGTGCTATCTATAATTACAACATTAATTATATGGTTTTCAAGAGATTTTATCCTCCAATCTTTTTTTGGAAATGCTGAAAAACAAGTGCTAAGCTATTCAGCTGTTTATTTAAGTATTACACTATTGAATTATCCCTTAACTGCATTTTCTTTTGTTGTAAGTGGAATATTAAGAGGCTCAGGGCATCAAGATAAGCCAATGAAAATCAACATTATTATAAATATTATAAACATCATTATAAGTTATTTTTTAATATATGGAGTAAATCTAGAAATTGTGAACATGAAAATTTCATTTAGTGGTATGGGAGTAAAAGGTGCAGCAATTGCAGTAACTGTGGCAAGACTTGTAGGTGTTATTTTATTCATGTATGCATTTTTGGGTAATACCAAAAGAATTAGCTTTAAAAATATAAAAGAATTCAGATTAAATATGTCATTGCAAAAATCAATTTTAAACGTTGGTCTTCCCGCAGGCATAGAAACTTTTATTTTTAATATTGGAAAATTTGTTCAGCAAATCTTTATTATCTCACTTGGTACTGTAAGTTTAGCTGCTAATACAATTTCATGGTCTATTTTCGGTCTGTTGATTATTCCAGGTAGTGCTTTAAGTATTGTAGCTACTACAATGGTTGGACAGTTTATGGGGAAAGGGGACCATGAAGAAGCGGAGAAAATCCACATCTATCTTGTAAAATTAGCAACAGTATGTAAAGTGTTAGTAAGCATTTTCATCTTTCCACTTGCAACTGTAATTGCATCCATCTACTCAAAAGATCCAGAAGTAGTTAGATTGACCTCTCGGATTATTCGTATAAACGCTATTGTAATACCAATTCTTTGGCCAGCCTCCTTTATAATTCCATCTGGCCTGCGAGGAGCAGGAGATTCAAAATTTACCATGGTGGTTTCTATAATAAGCCTTTGGTTTTTCAGAGTTTTTCTAGGATATATATTTAGTATTACAATGAAGTTTGGTATAACTGGTTTATGGATAGCCATGTACTTTGATTGGATAACACGGGGAATTGTATACTATTGGCGACTGAAAAAGGGAAAGTGGAAGGACCATGTGGTTATTTCTTGATATTTCCAAAGTTTTTATACTAGTATAGTAGAATTATTCTAATCCAGGAAGTACATATTTCCATTATAGCGAATGTTTATAATAATTTTATTCTACTGGTATAAGCTTCCTCATCAGCAAAGTGAGAAACAGTATATGAACATAATTCCGCAAGCATGGCGACTATTTTATCAAACTTATCGATGATGTAAGTATCCTTTAGTAATTGAAAAGCTACCTCCCCTATTTCAAAAAGTCTTCCATGTTCTTCATCAATAGATGGAATACCTATTTTAAATACCGGCTGCTGTTACTAGAATATCCAACTCACCATCCAGTGATGCCAAGCAATCATCAAATGCTCGATAATTATCTTGTGTGTTTCTTAAATCTGCTTTTACACCATGGCATTTATAACCTTGTTCAACAAAAGCTGCTGCCGTCGACATTGTCTTATCATAAGAACCAATAATTACCACTTCACAACCAGCTTCTAATAATCCTTCTGCCATTCCATAACCAAGACCTTTAGTACCACCCGTTACAATAGCTTTTTTCCCTTTTAAACTAAACTTTTCTAAAAAATTTTCCATTTTATCTCCTTTATAATTCATTTGTAAATCAAATAACTCTAGTTACTTTCAAACAAATGTATAGCATTCCATTTTAATGAATTTTCAATCAGCTCACTCACTATATCATTTTCTAATGCAAAATATAGGGAAACATAAAACAAGGAAAGAGCATATGCTCATTCCTTATATGTAGTACTTTATATAAAAGCAATGTTTGTTTTATAATGTATCTTTAATATATAACACGCAAACATCAGCTGTTCAACTATGAATTCATTTATTCTTTAGTCCATGGCAAATCGTTATTTACACCTTTCGCAAATAATATCCGATGGACATTAATGTTAGTACATAACTAGTGACAAAGTAGATTGTTAAACTTTTCATTCTAATTTATAAGATTATTTTGATTCATAAAAAATAGCTTGCAACGGATTTCTATCTACTAACCTTGGATAACTATATTTTGGGTATCCAACCATAACGGCACCTGTTATTTTTTTACCTTTAGGAATATTAAGTAATTTAAGCATCGGCGAATTATCTTTAAGTGCAATCTTTTCAAATACTCCAGCCCAACACGATCCCAATCCAAGTGTTGGGGCATATAGTTCCATATATGCTAATGAAAAAATAGAATTTTCTCTTCCACGTTGAAAATCTACATCCGAAGTTGCTAGAACAAGACAAGGTGACCCTCTCAAAATAGCATCGATTCCTTCATTAAGATAAGATTTAATATAGCTATCATATATCTCACTGAATAATTTATCATGTTCAAATTCTTCAACAATAAGTTCAACAGCTTTATCAAGTATATTCCTATCATCTATGATCATATAAGATATACCTTGTTGATTATGTCCAGTAGGAGCAAAATGTGCAATATTAACTAGATCCATTAATTTTTCTCTTGAAACAGGAGTTTCTTTATAAGATCGAATTGCACGTCTTGAACGAAGAAAGTTTTCTGCTTCTTCAGGACTTAATTTTGGAAACTCTTTTGAACTTTTTTGATTGACTAATGGTGATTTTACATTATCAATAGCTTTTTTGGGACAAACAGCTACACAATGTCCACAGGCAATACATTTTTCGGAACAAATATCTTCTGGACCATTTTCCCCAATTATTAATATCTGTTCGGGACATTCATTTGCACACATTCCACATTTAATACATTTCTCTTGATCTACAGTTATTAAATTCATTTTCTTATTCCTCCTAATAATATCTGATAATATTAGTAAATATTTTTCCTTCTTATATTTAGCTCTTTTGTAATACAATAAAGCAGTTTAAATAAAAGATGAACATGTTCTATAAATATATAATATACTAAACGTTCAGTATTGTAAAGAAATATTTTGTTTTTTTTAGAGACAATATATACTATAATATACGTATAGTCTATTAAATGCACTCTTACAAATAAATTATAAGGGAGGTAATTAGCATGGATAAAAAATTAGGGCGCCCTCGTTGCGAAAAAACTAAAGAGGCCATTCTTACAGCAGCATATGACTTATTGCTTGAAAATGGTTTTAGGGCTGCAACAATTGAAAGAATTGCTGAAAAAGCTGGAATTAGTAAAGCTACTATTTATAAATGGTGGCCAAACAAAGCTGCTGTCGTTGTAGATGGTTTCTTATATGCTGCTAATATGAAGCTTCCAATACCTGATACAGGGTCAACTGTTAATGATATGTTAATACAAGTCAATAATTTTGTAAAATTTCTAATGAGCAAGGAAGGAAATGTAATTACTGAAATAATAGCAGAAGGACAGACTGATCCAAATGTAGCTGAGGCATATCGTACAATATATTTTAAGCCTCGCCGAAATATTTCAAAACAAATTTTAGAACGTGGAATTTTAAGAGGAGAATTGAGAAAAGATCTGAATATAGCGGTGAGTATTGATTTAATTTGGGGACCTGTATTCTATAGATTAATGATAACTGGAGAAGTAATTGATAGTACCTTTGTAGAAAACATGGTAAATTATGTGCTTGAAGGAATTAAGTTATAACTATAAATAGCCATATTAGTATATATTCATAAATATGGTTATTTTGAATTACTGACGTTATGTGCTCCTATTGACCATTTTGTAACTTCATTTAATGCATTCACTAAATTTAATCCATTTGGAGTTAGCGAATATTCCACATGTGGAGGAATTTCATTATATTGAACTCTTTTAACTATATCTTCTTTTACTAGTTCTTTTAAAATTTTGGCTAGCATCATATCTGTAATGCCATTTAATTGCCGTTTTAATTGATTAAATCTAACATATTCTGCTTCGTATAATTCCCATATAAGTCTTATCTTCCATTTTCCACCTATAATATTAGTTGCATATTCAAGTGGACAATCTGGAAGTAAGAATTTGTCTTCGGTCAATCTAATCAACTCCCCTTTAATATATAATTTTTATACCTATTATAATACAGATAAATACACAATACTATATTTTATTATAGTATCTATAATTTTATTGCGTACTTGTTAGATATGGATATATGCATATAATTAAATTAGCAAGTAAGATTTAACTCGAGTTAATATTAATAGATGTACATTTATAAAAAAGAAAAATTTTTAATAGAAAGTGGTGTTTATAAATGAAAATAGAAATATGGTCAGATTACGCATGTCCATACTGTTATATTGGAAAGCGTGGATTAGAAAAGGCTTTAGAGAATTTTTCGGATAGAAATGATATAGAGATTAGTTTTAAAAGTTTTGAACTAGATACAAGTGCCAGTTATGAAACAACAACAAATACAAGAGAAAGAATTTCAACAAAATATCGTATGAGTATTGAAAAAGCTCAACAGATGATAGATAGTATAACTGAATATGCTAAAAGTGTTGGACTAGATTTTAATTATGATAAAGTACGTTATACAAATACATTTGATGCTCATCGTATTGCAAAATATGCAGAAACTAAAGGAAGAGGAATAGAAATTTCAGAAAAATTATTACATGCATATTTTACTGAAAATAAACAAATGAGTGATCATAAGGTATTAACTGATATTGCTATTGAATTTGGTTTAGATAAATTAGAAGTAGAAGATATATTAAATGGTAAAAAGTTTGCAGAGGATGTTCGTAATGACGAATATGAAGCTAGTAAACTTGGAATACACGCAGTTCCATTCTTTTTGATTAACGAAAAATATTCAATTTCAGGTGCCCAACCATCAGAAGTATTTGAAAAGACTATTGAAAAAGCATTACAAGAAGAAAAAACCTTAGAAAGTGTAGAAAATGACAACTTAGGCGGTATGGTTTGCAATAGTGATGGCTGTAGTATTCCAAATAAGAACTAATAATTATATATTGCTGTTATTTTTAATAATAAAGCTCATAATCTATGACTTATAAGGAGCATAAAAATGATTATAAAATTACCGGTTACAGGTGTTTTTACAACAAATTCATATTTTTTAATAGATTGTGAAACTAATCATGGCTTTTTAATTGATCCAGGTGCAGAAGCTAATAAATTATTAAATTATATAAAAGAAAATAATTTAATAATTGAAAAAGTTCTTATAACACATGGCCATTTTGATCATATTGGTGCAGTAAAAGAAATAAGTGAAGTGCTAAATATACCAGTTTATGTACATGGTGAAGGTAAAAGATATATCCAAAATACAATATGGAATTTATCATCTGGTTGTGGACAAAATATTACTATAGAAGCAACAAATTATATAAAAAATAATGATTTAATTAAATTAGGATCTAATTCTAAAATGATATTACGAGCTATTTATGTGGAAGGTCATACTTTAGATGGGGTAGTTTTTTATAGTGAAAATGAAAAAGCAGCATTTGTAGGCGATAATATTTTTTATGGTGGGATAGGTAGAAGTGATTATTATGGTGGAGATTTAGTTACATTGCTTACTGAAGTTAAACATAAAATTTTAACGATGCCGGAAGACACTGTACTTTATCCAGGACATGGTCAGATAACAACAGTAAGACATGTGAAAGATACAAATTCTTATTTTCGCATGTCTGATTAGTAAGTAAGTTTGAATTTGCGCATATAATCCACAAACAAGTTATAAGGCTTATGAGATGTATCCAGAATGTGTTTAATAAAAACTTCTCATAAATAATAGAACATGTTCCATTGATATTATATTGACAATATACAATATTATCAATATAATGTTATTAGAACACGTTCTAATAACATAAGAAAGCAGACTAATGACTGTATAGTATAAACTGATAAAATACTTATGGAGATGAAATATGGCTAATGAAAGAACCCTGAAGCAGAAATTGAATAAATCAAAAATATTGGAAGCTACCGTTCAACTGCTAAAGGAAAAAGGTGTTGAAAAGGTTACTGTACGGAATGTGTGTGCGAAAGCGGGCATTGCAGTCGGGACTTTCTATTATTATTTTCAGAACAAGGATGATCTTATGTTTTATTTCGTATCTGAAGGTTTTTACGATGCGGACCTTATGTCATCTGAAAACAATATTATGGGCAGAATTATCGAGCTTTATATGACCCTGATCAATCATTATCGTGAACTTGGGCTTCCGTTTATGAAGAGCTTCTATTCCAATAATAACTTGGCATTGTCTGCGTACATGACAGAAACCGATGGAAAGTTCCAGACGAATTCCATCCTAGCAAAAAGCGAAGATGAAATGGAGAAGGCTTGCAAGCTGGGACTGATAGTGGAAGGAACAGACCTCCATATGGTCTGCAAAGACTTGTGTACAATCATCAAAGGATCTGTCTTTGAATGGTGTCTTTGCAATGGCTCGATGGATATAGAGACCGTTGTCTCAAGAATCATAATCAGATATCTTGATGGCTATCTAGTAAAAAAATGATGTAATAAAAACACTCTAATTCAACTAAATTAAAGTATAAGAAAACCCACGACTAATTTATTAATTAGTCGTGGGTTTCACTACGAGCCGTACCTGACTTTATCACTGTCCATTGAGAGAAGACGTTAAATCCACAAATAAATCCAAATTGAACTCTCAAAGACTTCCAACATATTCAGGATGTGTGTGAGTTATTAGTATATTTTCTATTCTTCCTCTAGATTTTTTTAATCTAGCAAGTAAACTTTATCAGCATATTTAGACTCATCTGAAATCTTCAGCTCAGAATTTTTAACCGCTTGTTTAACCTGAGCACCAGCCATGTTAGGTTTGACAATACACCCAGCTCCAGCAACGCATCCACCCGGACACGCCATTCCTTCAAGGAGATAGCCATCATACTTTCCTTTTGTGGCATCATTACACATCTCCCTACATTCTCTGAGTCCATTCGCAGCTTTAATCTTCACTTCTCGCCCTGGATGTTCTTTTGTTATCAAATCAGCTACAGCCTTAGCGACTCCACCTGCAACCGCAAAGCCTCTTCCCGAACCAGTTGCTTCATTACTCAAGCTCATGTCTGTACCAATTATTTCTACTTTTTTGGCCTCTAGCATTCCAGATAACTCCTCATATGTAATTACAAAATCAACTTCACTTTTTACGCTTTTTCTGGAAGCTTCTAATTTTTTAGCGCTACATGGCCCAACAAAAACAATCTTTGCATCTTTATAAGTTTCTTTCACAAGTCGAGCTGCAAAAACCATTGGAGTCAAAGTCATTGAAATATTTTGGGCATACTGCGGATATAATTTTTTAGCCATAACAGACCATGAAGGGCAACATGAAGTACCCATAAATGAAAGTTTTTCAGGTACATTTTCTATAAAATCTTTTGCCTCCTCAATTGTACAAATATCTGCACCAATGGCAACTTCAACAACATCCTTAAATCCAAGTAAAATCATCGCTCTTTTAAAATCATTAAATCCAATATTTTTACCAAACTGCCCCACATATGATGGAGCTACAATTGCAACTACTTCTTTCTTTTGATTAATTGCCTGAATTAGTTGAAATATTTGGCTTTTATCAGATATTGCTCCAAAAGGACAATTTACCAAACACATTCCACAGCTAACACATTTATCATAATCTATTGATGCTCTGCCATGTTCATCCGTATATATTGCATCCACTCCACATGCCATGGCACATGGGCGCCCATGTTTTATTATTGCTGAATAAGGGCACACTTTAGCACATAAACCACACTTTATACATTTTTCCTGATCAATAACACTTTTCCCTTTAACTATACTAACTGCACCTTTAGGACAGACTTCTACACAAGGGTGTGCTAGGCATCCACGGCACATATTTGTAACTTCATAGCTATTTGTTGGACAAGAATTACAAGCAAATTTTATAATATTTACAAGTGGCGGTTCATAATATTTTGAAGGTTTTGTTGCCCCCTCTAATCCCTCCGTAATTGCTCTTGATTTATCACTTGCTCTTAAATTTAGTCCCATTGCCAAACGTATTCGCTCACTAACTATTGCTCTTTCAAGAAATGTACTTTCTCTATACTTACCTACATCTCCAGTAATAATCTCATATGGAATATTCTCTATTTCTTTTAAATTGTCTTCAAAGGCCATCTTACTTACGGCCGTAAAAACTTTGTGTCTAATATCAGTAAGTGTTTTATATTCGTATTTCATTATAACTCCTTTTATGCTTTGATATTTATAAAAACTACATATATATATTCTTCGTTAGAATATCATATAGCAACAATTTAGTCAATTTTGTTTGTGTATTTATTTTACTTATATGATCCCATTTACTTTCTAATTTTCTTTCTGTACAATTTTATAATAAGTCTTGGCTGTAAGTCTATAAACTACAGCGTATAACACTGCAAAGATTACAACAGTGCCAGCTATTGCAAGTATTAATGTGCTGGTACTAAATAGACCAAACAAAGATAATAGTTTAGATACAACATTAAAAGCAACGGCAATATGGATTACTGCTACTGCTAGTGGAAGGAAAAACACAATAAGTATTTGCTTGTTTATAGTATTTTTAACCTCTTTCTTGCTCATACCTACCTTTTGCATAATTTTAAATCTTTCACTATCATCATACCCTTCAGAAATTTGCTTATAGTAAATTATTAAAACTGTTCCCATTGTAAATAATAGTCCTAAAAAACATCCAATAAATATGAATCCCCCATTAAATATATAAAAATCTTCTCTATCTGTATAAATACTTTGAAAACTACTGTTTTTCATAGCGTTTATATGGCTTTTTAATGAATCACAGAATTGTATAGTATCCTCTTTATTACCATCAATATCAAATGCAATACTATCAGTAGCATTTACTAATTCATTGGCATTTTTTCCTTCATAGGTATTCTTTAAGGTACTCATATCCTTAACTATAATTCTATATTCATCTGTTAAATTATTTTTATTTTTATTCGCTATCTTTATGTTATTAAGTTTGTCTTTCACTTTAAACTTTTTATCATTTATAACAATAGAATCATAATTAAATTCCTTCCCAACTGAAAAGATGAGTACTTCATTATCTTTTAGAGTTACAACTTTACCTTCCATTTTGTTATAAGCTTCTAAGGTATAAAGATGTATACTTTTTATATCACTCATAACAGATATATTTTCTTTATTAGCAATTTTGAATGAATTTTTATTTTGTAATGTAATTAATTGTTTATCGTCAAATTCCACTTGGCTTTTTAGTGTTACACCACTCTTAGTTGCTTCTTCTTTTATCATATTTGCTACTCTATCCTTTTCTTTTGCCGCTATATTTCCTATAGATATTGTTACATCTAATGGATAAGTAATTTTTAAGCTGCTTTCTTGTCCAGCATATAAAGCGACAGTTGTTGATATTGTTAGTAATACAGCTGTACTTAAAATGCAAATATTAGCCAGACCTATAGCATTTTGCTTCATACGATAGATCATCCCAGATACTGAAACAAAATTCTTTGTTTTGTAGAAAAATTTCTTGTTTTTCTTTAATATCTTCAAAAAAGCTATACTTCCAGCTGTAAAGGTACTATAAGTTCCAGCAATAACTAAAATTACTGCTATAAAAAATGTAGTAATTGCTTTTAATGGTGAGTCTATATTGATGGCAAGGCCATACCCAACAGCTAATTCGATAACACCAAAAATAGCTAATATCCAAGATGTCTTTGGTTCTTTTTCGCCCTTTTGCCCACCTTTTAGTAATTCAATAGGACTTATAAGCTTAACTTGTAGAAGATTTACTATTAAAGTAGCTACAAAAATAACAATAAATAATTCTACAGTTTGTATTATTGCTGGCAATGATAGTGAAAATGAAGATGAAATAGTAATATCCAGTTTCATTAAATTTATTAATATTAAAAACATTAATTTTCCAACTATAATTCCACCTAAAATACCTAGAACTAAGCTAGTAACAGCTACTATTACCGTTTCAATAAAAAGAACTTTGGCAATATGCTTTTTTTCCATTCCAAGAACATTATAAAGCCCTATTTCCTTTTTTCTTCTCTTTATTAAGAAACTATTAGTATAAAATAGGAATACTATAGAGAATAGGCCAATTACTTTAACTGCAAATTTCAGAATCATTTTTAATGAACCTGCACCTCTAATCTTATCTAATCCTTCGTTTAATACTATACAATCCATGGTGTAAAACATGATGATTGCACTTATGCAAGCCAATATATATGGTAAATAAGTTTTACTATTTTTCTTTAAATTAGTCTTAGCAATTCTAAAATACAAGGAATTATTCATTTTCACCACCTCTTGTAGTTAACAGAGTTAGTGTACTTAAAATCTTTTGATACATTTCATCATTACTCATAGCTCCACGATAAATTTGATTAAAGAGCTTTCCATCCTTTATAAAAAGTACACGACTAGCATGACTTGCAGCTATCGTACTATGTGTAACCATAACAATAGTTTGACCAGATTTATTTATAGCTGAGAATAATTTTAGAATCTCACCTGCGGACTTTGAATCTAATGAACCCGTTGGCTCATCTGCAAGAACTAATTTTGGATTTGTAATAATAGCTCTGGTTATTGCTGCCCTTTGCTTCTCTCCTCCTGATACTTCATAAGGATATTTTTCTAATATATCTTTGATTCCTAGCTTATTTACAATAGGTTGTAATCTACTATCCATTTCCTTATAGTCTTTTCCTGATAACACCAACGGCAAAAATATATTATCCTTTAAAGAAAATGTATCTAGTAAATTAAAATCTTGAAATACATAACCTAAATGATTTCTACGAAAGGCAGATATTTCACTTTCCTTTATGTTAACAATATTTTTCCCTTCTAATAGAACTTCTCCACTTGTAGGCTTATCAAGTGATGCCAATATATTAAGCAATGTAGTTTTACCTGATCCTGATTCGCCCATAATAGCTATATATTCACCAGCTTCTACTGAAAATGAAACATCATCTAAGGCTTGAACCTTATTACCCCCAAATCTTGTTGAATATATCTTCTTTAAATTTTTAACTTCTACTAATACCATATTGACCCCTCCAATTTTCACTTTAGGAAATTGCTATGCGTTATTTGCTAACTTACAAATTAATTATATAAAAAAAAGGAATGTTCTGCCTTAACTTAAGCTTACACTTCCTTAATTAACCTTACATCTCTGTAAGGTTAGTCCTTACCCCTCGGCATGGCTAGTCTATATTTATTTTATCTGTAGAAAAATCAATAGCTACCTTTGTTCCTTTTCCTACTTGTGAGGTCATAGATATTTTATGAAACAGTTTTGTAATAATTTCCTTAGTTAAATATAATCCTATTCCTGTTGATTTTTTGTCCATTCTACCATTATAGCCTGTAAAACCTCTTTCAAAAACCCTTGGAATATCTTCTGGCGCTATTCCTATTCCAGTATCCTCAATTATTAATGTTTTCTCTAAATTAACATCTATATAAATCGAAATGCTGCCACCTTTTGTATACTTTAATGCATTAGATAAAATTTGTTCTACCACAAAAGTAATCCATTTTTCATCAGTTATTACTTTGCAATCAAACTCCTTCAAATTTAGTGAAATCTTATTATATATGAAAGTAGCCGCATATTTCTTCACGGTTTGACGAATAATATTATGTAGTGAATATAGCTCTAATTTTAAATCAGAGGACAAATTCTCTAGCCTTATATAATGCAATACCATCTCTACATATTGCTGGATTTTAAATAGCTCCTGCTCCATAAGCTTTTTTTCCTTGCCCGCTTCCATAGACTGTATAATCATAGAAAAAGCAGCAATAGGGGTCTTTATTTGATGTGCCCACATTGTATAATAATCAACCATCTCACTTAATTTATTATCAGAGTTATATAATAATGTTGATTTTTCCTTATAGATAGTTGAAATAATACTCTGGTAGTCTTTCTCTATTAAGGTATTAGCCTTGGGTGGCTTATCCATTTCAAATTGTATAACATTTAGAATATCTTTAAGCATCATGTGCTTATCATAATATATTCTAAAATCATAAATGCCAAATAAAAAGGCTAATGTAGCTGATAGTAAGGTTGCATATAAAATAGGCTCGACTGGAAGATGATATAAAGAATATACAATGAAAAATATCATTATAAAAACTAAAAATTTAATAGTTATTTTTATTTTCTCCTTGCAATAGCAAAGTACAATAGTCCAAATATAATTTTTCTTCATCTTAATCACCCACTATATATCCTATGCCTTTTTTAGTCTTAATAAAATCCTTAAGACCTATATCCTCTAGCCTTTTTCTAAGCCTAGTGACATTAACCGTTAAAGTATTATCATCGATAAAACTATCACTTTCCCACAGCTTCCTCATAATCTCATCACGGTAAACAACTTTATTTTTGTTTTCTAATAGAATCTGTAATATCTTAAACTCATTTTTACTTAGATCTAGCTTATCATCCTTATAGGTAAGCGTCAGTTCTCCCAAATCAAGAACAGCCCCATCACTTTCTAAAATGTTTACCTGTCCCTTAAAAGAATAAGTCCTCCTAAGTAAGGCCTGTATCTTTGCAACTATTACATTTAAATCAAAAGGCTTAGCAATAAAATCATCAGCTCCCATATTAATAGCCATAATCAAATTCATATTATCACTGGCGGAAGATGCAAAAATTATTGGAATCCTTGATATTTTCCTAATTTCCGTGCACCAGTGAAAACCATTATAAAAAGGCAAGGTAATATCCAAAATCACCAGTTGAGGATTATATTTTATAAATTCATCTATAACATTATTAAAATCAGAAATAATCTCTGCCTCGTAACCCCATTTGCACAATTTATTTTTTAATATACTTGATATAGTTGGGTCATCTTCTACAATTAATATTTTATACATACTAATCCTCCTTTTACATTATTTATACATACATTTACTATACTAAATGTCATATGTATTTCAGTCAAGTTTTTCCAAAGCATCACATGTAATTTTTTTTAAATATATAATTGATGGATTTATCCACACTCATCAAAAAATATAACCGCCTGTAAGTAGCTATTTAAGCTACCTACAGGCGGTCGTGGATATGTATGAGATGATTAGGCTAAATATTTTAATACAATTTAGATTACTACTATTATTGAACTTTACCTAAATCCCAATAAGTAATTATTTTTTCTTTCCATACAAAGCTATACTTTTCTAATAAATCTTTAGGATCTACTGGCTTTCTGCCAGTTAATTTTTCAACAGTATCCGTTTCATCTGCCATTAAACCATCTCTAATACCCGATTCATTTGTTACCATATCATTAGCACACCATGGTACAGGTGATTTTGAATAATTTCCATGTGAAGTACGAGGAATATATATTGAATCTAAATAATCATAATATTCTTCTTCATTAAGCGTTATATATTCATAATCAATACCAGATAATTTACTAATCATATCACAAATTTCATGTTGACTAACTAGTTTACCTGTCACATCATAGTCTTTATTATGTTCTCCCTTACCTAATAGCAATGCAGCAGCAACACGACCACTATCATCTTTTGCAATAAATGTTGCCTTTCCTTCTCCTGCTGTAGTAACCCATCTATTGTTATCTAAATTAGCCATCATAACAGAATTAAGTAAGTAGTTTTCTAAGTAAAGATTGTTTCTCATAATATTATAATCTACACCAGATTCAATTAAATATTTTTCAGTTGCTGTATGATCTGGCAATACGTATTGTTTGTATTCTGGACGGTTAGCACCAAAGAATGAAGTATACGTAATATGTTTTACACCTGCTGCAATAGCAGCATCAATTACATTTTTATGTTGCTCTACACGTTCCGGTCCTATTATTACACCAGATACCATATAAATACGATCTCCACCTTTGAAGGCCTCTATCATTTGCTCCTTGTTGTCATAATTTGCTTCTCTAATTGTGACACCTTTTTCTTCCCAAAGATCTAAACGTTCTTTTCTTAAACGGCTTTTATCTGGGCATGTAAAAATTAATTGATCTCCAGATACCTCTTTCAACATATTTGAAGCTACTCTTCCTCCTAGTTGTCCATCTGATCCGGTAACAATATAACGCATATTTTTTCCCTCCATGTGTTTTTAATTAAAGGTATTAATCGAATAATGTAATAAGCTGTGGGCTAAACTCAAACCTTTACATCAAGTAATATCTTATTTGTTAATATCTTAACACTTTTTTTATTGGAACAGAAATTGAAATATGTTATTATTAATAGAAAACTTCTATAAGTGGAGGAGGTAAATTAATATGCATATTAAACAACTTGAATGTTTCGTTAATCTAGCTGAAACCCTCAGTTTTTCTAGAACTGCAGAACTTTTATATATCACTCAGCCTACTGTTACTAATCAAATTAATACTCTAGAAGATGAACTCAGATTAAAATTATTAATTAGAACAAAGAGAAAAGTAGAACTTACTCCAGCAGGAGTTTCCTTCTATAATGATATGAAAGATATTCTAACAAGAACAAATATTGCAATAGCAAAGGCACGACACTGCTCTTTGGCATTCGAATCTAATATCTCAATTAGTTATGATGGAAATGCAGAGGTAAAATACCTTCCAAACATATTAAGTACATTTAAAGAAAAATTTCCCTATGTACATATGTATTTAAAAATATCTGATTTTAAAGAGAAAAGAAATTTATTTACCAATTATAATTTTGATTTAAATTTCACTGTAAAAGAAAGTATTCAAGATTTATCAGATGTTGGTTACGAAGAGCTTTTTACCGGAAGATTTGTCTGTGTCTTACCTAAAGACCATCCACTAACTCACAAAGCTATCATTAAAATAGATGACTTGCAAAATCAATCCCTTATTCTCTTAGATCCTCTGAAATGTCCCTCCGAAATGGCACGTGTACAAAAGGATATACAGGAGAAGTGTCCAACTTCCATGGTTTATTTTGGTGATAGTCCACTCATCGGCTATACTATGATTAAAGGCAACCTTGGCATAGCAGTAATGCCAGACTTTGTATGCACCGAAGACCCTGAGCTATCCATTATTCCTATGGATATAAGTGATTTAATTTCCTATGGGATTTCATGGCATAAAAACAATGTACGCGATGAAATAAAAGGGTTCATTGCAATTACAAAACAAATCTATAAAATTCATAAAGTAATCTAATGTTTTTAGAGAACTATTTCTATTAAGTATAGTTTTCTATGGGCATTTCTCTTCTTTTATGTATTCTTTGATATTTTATTTGTCTTTATTTTATTTGTAGTAACGAGGTATCGAAAAATTAGACTTGTAACTACACTTGCAATTGAAACCATCAATAGAAGAATTGATACTATTAACAATAAATATTTTCTCATAATTTCCTCCTCAGTTTACTTATTAAGATTATATAGTTACCACGCTATAAATTACAAATGTAATGCAATACTTTAATACCTCATTGTCTTTACCTAAAAAAGACCATTAAATTCAAAACTCAATTAGTGATATTTATCCTTTTCAAATATACATGTTATCTTATATTTTTCATAAAGCATAATTGCAAGCTAAATATAGGTGTGTGCATTTATTTTAATTTAATCCATATTTTTATCCCTACCCACTCAAATTCCCGCTTGTATTTTAAACAAAAAAACAACAAAAACCCCTGAATTCAAGGGTTTTCCATTGTATCAAACTTGTTGTTTTCTTATGGTGGAGGCGAGAGGCGATGAACCCCTGTCCGAAAGCCATAACACCTAGGCATTTTTCAAGCAATTGGAGCAATAAAACGCCAAACAGATTCATAAACTTTTTTCCACAAGCCACGTTTTGAATAAGTTTCAATATCGAATATTGTACATTCTTTCATATCTTTTAAAAATGTATCACGACACTTAATTGCAAAATCATTATTATAAATAAAAGCGTTGATCTCATAATTAAGGCTAAAACTTCTCATGTCAATATTTGCAGTGCCTACTGTTGAAACGTGGTCATCTATAACAAGTGTTTTTGCATGAAGAAAACCTGAATGCAAATATACCTTTACGCCATCCTTTAAGAGTTTCGCTACATTTAATAGTGAAACAGCATAAATAGATTTTTTATCAGGTACACCCGGAAGCATGATTCTAACATCAACACCACAAGTTGCAGCAAGCCTTAGAGTTTCTAATAGTGTTTTATCTGGAATAAAATATGGTGTTTGAATATATAAATATTTTTTTGCGGTGGTAATCATTTTAACATAACCATCTTTTATAGTGTCATTACGAGTACTAGGTCCACTTGAGACTATTTGTACTCCTATATCCCCTTCTTCAATTGGACAATAAAGGCTTTTCAAAAATTTTTCATCGAACATCAATGTAGATTTATTTTTCTTACTAAAGCTTTGATTTTGCAAAAAAACCAAATCAGTCCAGAATCTTGTTTGAAGTGAAAGTACACAGTTACCAGTCAATCGTATTGTTGTATCTCTCCAAGGTTTATTTATCTTTTTTAAACCAAAGTATTCGTCGCCCACATTAATTCCGCCAGTATGCGCAATTTTCCCATCAACAATAACTATTTTCCTATGTAATCGATAATTTACATGTAAAAAACTTTTTAGCATTGATGGTAAAAATCTGTACACATGTCCACCAGCTTCTTGTAGCTCTTTAAAATCACTCATATGAGTGCCTAAAGAACCAATCCCATCATATATTAGAGTTACTTCTACTCCCTGACTTGCCTTTTCTATTAAAAGAGAAATAAATTCTTTACCAATATTATCTTTTGCTTTAAATATATAATATAATACTTCAATACTTTTAGTTGAATTTTTAATATCTCCAAAAATACGAGAAAAATTTTGCTCTGCATTTATTAAAAGCTCTACATTATTATTTTGAGTAAAATAACTCATTGCATTTTTTGAATTCAAAGTTATCAAATCTCTGTAGTTTTCAGTTTCTACTTCTTTAAACTGTATTTTATCTGCTACAATGTCATGAATTTGTTTATCAAGAGCTTTGCTATGTTTTTCTTCAATTTCATTCATACCATATTTTTTTGACATAACACGCATTTTATGTTTACTGCCAATAAGAAAATAAAGAATAAACCCAACATATGGTAGAAAAAAGAATACTAAGAGCCAAGCAAATATAACTCTAGTATCACTTCGTTTTACAAATATCAGCGTAAAAACAGATGCGATATTAAATACATATATAAATATCAGAAAAAAAGTTGATAAACTCATGTCACTCCCCCAGTAATACTATTATTTTAGTTGATCCCTCAAAGCTTTTTTAATCATTATCATGCTTTAAGTAACCATCTTTAATATTCTAAAATTTCGTATTATTAAAAATATTCTAAAGATCTCGAACTCAGTTATGAGAAATACTAAAGAATCTCTTGCTAATAAAAACATTACATTATCTCATATAAATTAGCAAGTATAATTGTAGGGAAACGTTAACCTGTTTTTACATGAGTTTTTTAAACCCGTCGAATTCGACGGATTTAGAATTCGGATTATTCATCTTTTCCGTAATCCACATTGCCGTTGCTTTCGTTGTACCTAAACTAGTAACTCTAATAACCGCAGAGCAATCCAGTTTCCTTCCATCGTCTAAAAAACAACGAAAACCCCTGAATTCAAGGGTTTTCCATTGTATCAAACTTGTTGTTCTTTTATAATGGAGGCGGAACAGTACACAATTGTAACCAAAATAATAAAGACATAGACACCTTCATACCAAAATTTAATTTTCCGCTTCTTCTAAAAAATCATGGATTCGATCATTTGACATCGCCATCCCAGAAGTAAACTGGTGCAATAAATTCTCATTACCACCTAAATTTATACCCACAATCTCCAAGTCTTCATTAAGTAAAGCACTTCCGCTGCTTCCTCCAGATATTATAGCTGAATGTTTTATAATTGGATATTTTGTTTTTCCTGCTTCATCTTCATATGTCCAAAATTTCTTACTTCCTAGTTTTCCTGCAGTAATAATGTTTCTTTTACCATATGGATTACTCATAGATGCTACTTTATCCCCATATTTAGGGATATCTACTGCCAATGACAAAGCAGTATAGACTTTATCACTCATAAAACTAATCAAAGCTAAATCATATTTTGTATCCGTGTATTCCACTGTAATTTCAGGAAATTGCATGTAAAAGTTCGCTATTCCTTTATATTCTCCTCCCATATTTAGTGTATCTCTAAAGTCCAGCTCATCATATCCCATAACGACGCTTTGAGTTTTATCTACATCATCCAATTCAGAAATCACATGATTGGCCGTTAGTGCAAAGTACATATTTCCTTCCTTACGGATAATCACTCCACTAGCTCCCTCTGAAACAGCTATGGAACTGCTGTTTTCACCATTACTATATTTAAGTT
>Ga0209123_1001619_pt1 | contig 21544 bp, 19 predicted proteins | sample BarGraIncu00431A_FD_184500 | JGI IMG/M metagenome (GOLD analysis project Ga0209123, IMG submission 184500) | Arctic peat soil microbial communities from Barrow, Alaska, USA - Barrow Graham LP Incubations 004-31A (SPAdes) (version 2) | ecosystem: Environmental > Terrestrial > Soil > Wetlands >... | reverse complement strand
TGTTATATATATATATTTTGTTTCATCAAATTTTTTAGATTTAAAAATTTTACTTAAGTGTTTTTCTAAAATTTTATTTTTAAACTTCTCTATTATATTACCCTTAAGTGCAATATTTTCATTTATATATACATAGATACTTTCTCCAAACGTATTAACATATTTTTCTATTTTAATAGCTTTTTTGCTATTCTTTAATATATCAAATAAAACAATTTTCAACTTTAATCACCTTATTAAATATATGATAAATAAAGTATATTTATTAGTCTTTCATGATATTTTTAAGACTCTTGATAGTTCTTGGTTTATCGATTTTTTTAAGTAAAATATCTTTTAATTGTTCACCGTTTAGATTTCTTTTAAGTTTACCATTTTCAGCTATCGATATAATACCCGTTTCTTCTGATACAACTATTACTAGTGCATCAGATATTTCAGTTATACCAACTGCTGCTCTATGTCTAGTTCCAAGTTTCTTCTCAATAGTGTTTTCAGATGCAAGTGGAAGTATACATTTTGCTGCTAATATTTGACTTTTATCTATTATAACGGCTCCGTCATGAAGTGGTGTCCTTGGCATAAAGATATTTTGAAGAAGTTCAGACGAAACTTTAGCTGATAAGTTTATACCATCTTTTAGTACTTCTGATACTTTAGTCTCCCTTTCAATAACAATAAGTAAACCTATTTTTTTAAGTGACATTATTTCAACAGCTTTTATTATTTCTGATATTGAGTGTCTAATTGCAATATTATCTTCCATATCAAACATATTTGAAATTTTGCTATTTCTACCTATTTTTTCGAATGCGTTTCTAAGTTCTGGTTGAAACACAACAATTAATAATAACACTCCATATGTCATTAAATTTGTAAGTAAAAATTTAAGTATTACCATATTAAATAAATTTGATATTACTAAAAATAGTAATAATATTAATACACCTTTTACTATTTGTTCTGCTCTTGTTTGTTTTATTAATCTATAAAAATAATATATTATTAAAACAACTATTGCAATATCCATAATTAATATAATTACTCTTAATGGGCTGTTTAAATTTAATATACCTTGAAGTATATACATAAATTCAACAAACTCTGAAGATATTGTTTCAATCATTCTTTTCACCTCATTTTTCTATACAGACATTGCTGCTGATATTAATCCTGCAAAAACTGCAAATATCATAGAAAATATTATTATACCTACTATTGTATATTTTAATATATTCTTTCTCATAAAATCAACTCCTTAATTTAACGATAAATATTTTTTAACGAATGTATTAAAATCAACTTTACTACCATCTTTAAAAACTATTTGTGTTGTATGTTCATCATATTCAGAATACAGATTTTCAAATTTATCGATTAGTTTTTCACTATCAATATTTTCAACTTTCATCTGATCTATATCATTATATTGCTGATTATTAGATAAACGTGTTATTATCATTTTGTTATCTTCAGTTATCATAAAAACATTTATAATATAAAAATTACTGTTTTCCATTACATTATATATTACTTGATAATCTTTTATTTTATAATTTACTCCTGATTTATCAGTTAAAAGTTTATATTCAATGTTATCTTTTAAATACTGTTTAGAAAATGTGAAAAATTTATTATTTTCTGATAACATTCCAAATATTAAATTATTACCTTTTATATTAGCGGAAGTGCCATCTGTAAATTTGATTGTAGCGATATTATTTAACCCATTTGAAGTAAATTCAGATACTACTTTACTTAATTTTATTTCATATTTTTCTAATATATTATCATCTTTAAGTAATGATTTATCCGAAACACTTAGATAAATAAGTTTATTATCTTCAGTTATTATATAAATATTAGTAACGTCACTTTCTACACATAATTTAAAATCTTTAGCTAGTATAACTTTACCAGTTTCATCCTTTAAGTATGTATAATTCATTGTATCGGTATCAATATTTATCCATTTTTCTTCTGATATATTAAAATATTTATCTTTATTAATGTTACCAATTCTTATTTTACCATCATTTTCTATTACAATATAGTCTGTATTTAGTGAAAGTATTGCAATCTTTTTCCCAAGAGAATATGTTGCTGGTGATAATAATATATTCTTTGGTCCAACAACTCTAATTTCATCATTCTCAAGTACAACAACTGCTGATTTGTAAGTCAAAATACTTTGTATATTTTCCGATTTTATATCTTTAATTTTTTGATTAAAAGTATATTTATATAGATTTGAATCATTTATAACAACTTGTCCTAAATCAAGATTAAATAAGTTACCATTTTCTGTTAATAACAGTACATTTGAAGACATTTCATCTCCTTCTGACATATTATTATATACTTCTATCTTAACTACTCTCTCATTTACATTAATAATTGTTCCTTCAGAATAAATATTAACCATTTCAGAGCTACTTGTAGATTTTATTAAAACTGTTCCATTATCTTTTGTATAAAAATCATATCCTAATAAATTTTTGTATTCTTTCTCTTCAAAAGATAATTTGAATTCAGCATTAGTATTAGTTTGTTCATTACCATCTTTAAATAATTTAGTGTTCAATAAAATATAGATTGATAAAAAAACTAAAATCAAAATGAATATAATAATTATAAAAGTTTTAAATTTACTTTTTTTCTTTGGACTTATCATGATTAGTACCCCTTATATTTCAAATTTATTTAAAAACCAATTTTCAAGTTCTTCAATATTAACTCTTGTTTGAACCATCGTATCTCTATCTCTTATTGTAACAGAGTTATCTGTTTCTGAATCAAAATCATAAGTTATACAATATGGAATACCAATTTCATCATATCTTCTATATCTTTTACCAATACTTCCAGCATCATCAAAATCACACATATATTTTTTACTTAAATTATGATATATTTCTTCAGTTTTTTCACTTAATTTTTTAGATAATGGTAAAATTCCTATTTTTATAGGCGCTAAGAATGGATGAAGTTTTAACACTATTCTAGTATCACCTTCTGAAATTTCTTCTTCTTCATATGCATTACATAAGAAAGAAAGTAACAACCTATCACAACCAACTGAAGGTTCAATACAATATGGAACATATCTTTCGTTTGTTAATGTATCTAGATAATTCATATCTTCACCAGAAAATTTCATATGCTGTTTTAAATCATAATCTGTTCTATCAGCTATGCCCCATAATTCTCCAAAACCAAATGGAAATCTAAATTCAATATCTGTTGTTGCATTACTGTAATGAGAAAGTTCTTCTTTTTCATGATCTCTTAAACGTATATTTTCTTCTTTCATTCCTAGATTAAGTAAGAAATCTACTGCATATTTTCTCCAATATCCAAACCATTTCAAATCTTCTCCTGGTTTACAGAAAAACTCAAGTTCCATTTGTTCAAATTCACGTGTACGGAATATAAAGTTACCTGGTGTTATTTCATTTCTAAAAGCTTTACCAATTTGAGCTACTCCAAAAGGTATTTTTCTTCTTGTAGTTCTTGCTACATTTTTAAAATTAACAAATATACCTTGTGCTGTTTCAGGTCTTAAATAGACTGTACTAAGTGAATCTTCTGTTACCCCTTGAAATGTTTTATACATTAAATTAAATTTACGTATTTCTGTATAATTTAGTTTACCACATTTAGGACATACAACTTTATGTTCATAAAGTAGTTTAACTAAATCTTCATCACTTACTCCTTCAACTTTTATATCTATTTTTTTCTCAAAAGCATATTCTTCAATTATTTTATCAGCTCTAAATCTAGATTTACATTCTTTACAATCAATAAGTGGATCGGAAAAACCATTAAGATGTCCAGACGCTTCCCAAGTTTTTGGATTCATAATAATTGCACTATCTAACCCTACATTATATTTAGATTCTTGTACAAATTTCTTAAGCCATGCCTTTTTTACATTATTTTTAAATTCTACTCCAAGTGGACCATAATCCCATGAATTTGCAAGTCCACCATATATTTCACTACCAGCATATATATATCCTCTTGATTTACATAAGCTAACAATTTTTTCCATTGAATCTACCATCTATTTGTTCATTCCCTTCTGATAATTTATATTGTAATATCTAATATACTAAATTTTTTATCTACTATATCTCCTGGATTAAATATAAAATGAATTTTATTATCTTCTACATAAAAAGTTTCGAGTCCAGTATATGAATAGTTATATTCGGATTCATTCATCATTTTTGCACCTAGAACAAACTCTTTAATTTTTGTTTTGATTTTATCTTTATAAGTGGAACCTAATATATCAAGTACAACATCTTCTTGCTTTAAAATTGTTCCATCCTTTTGATTTATATTATATGTATATATTTTTTCCATAGAATTAACTTTTGCACTATCATCAATCATTCTTTCATATATAGTTATTGATATTACATTTTTTTCAGCTACAATATTGTCATATACCTTATATGTAACAGTATATGTAAAATTATTGCCAGCATTCTCCATTGTCTTCTTAAAAGAAGTATAAGTATCATTAAATTTATTATATATTTGATCGTTTATTGTAGTTAATAAGTCATCACCAATCGATATTACAGGTATTGTTATATTTGCTTTTATTGTTTTTACTGTTTTATCTGAAATATATTTATTTTCTACTTTATATAAATCAGAAGCATTATTTAAAGGCTCCTCTGCAGCAGTTAAAGCATTACTTTCATCTGTATTTGTTTTATTAACGATATCTGATTGTGATTGTCCTATTAAAGCAGGTTCTTTTTCAGTGGATATAGCGATATACGTTATTGTAGCGCCTGCAAGTAAAAACAATATAATGAAAAATATTTGAATTTTGTAATTTGATTTTTTCGTTTCTCTAAATTTCATAGTTTCCATATATATCAACCCCCTATTACTTAGAAATTCCTTTTATGTTTATATTTATACTAAATATATTTATACCAGTTGCTCTATCGACCTCACGAACTATAATATTTCTTAATCTATTACTTATACTAGGAATATTTACTCCATATTTAACTTCAACATCTATTTCTATTTTTATACCATCTATATATTTTGCAGATAAAACTTTATATATCTTAGTTATTCCGTTTATTCTAGTAGCAGCATGTTCAATAACTGAGTTTATAACTTTTTCAGCTATATAGTATTTACCTAAATAACTAAACGTTGGTCGTATAATAGTTTTTTCAGAATTAGTTTCACCATTTTTCATAAACGAGTTAAATATTCTAAGTGGATCTAAAAAATATCCTGAAAATTGCTCTTTAATTTCAAATGTCGGAACCGGAACAACATGTTTTCCGTCTTCTATTCGTGATTTTCTTGCAAGTTCAATATTTTCTTTACTAACAACATCTTCAATGTATATTTTATTATCAATTTCGCCTAATTCTAAGCTATTTGCAATTTTTTCTACCATTCCATCTGATGTACCTAATATAAGTAATTTATTTGGATTTTCAATTCTTATTGCATTTATCATTTCATTTCTTTTATCAATATTTAAAAAAATTGCCGCCTTAACGGATGCAATTTTTGTATCTTCAGTCTTTGCAGATTTCCCACATATAACTTTATTATTTTTAATTAATATTGCGTCATCAATTATATATTTAATATCATATTTATGTGCAATGGTAAGAGCATTATAGCTCTTACCTGTGCCTGTTTTACCAACAAATGCATAAACTTGCATTAAATTACACCTCTTTATTTAGTAATTCATTAGCTATTAAACTAAACTTACCATTTTCTTTATCGATATCAGTTACTTTTACCACAACTGTATCTCCAAGATTCATTACATCTTCTACTCTATTTATTCTAACTTTTGACATTTTAGATATGTGAAGAAGACCTTCTTTACCAGGCATTACTTCAACTATAGCACCACAAGCAATTATTTTAGTAACTTTACCTTGGTATACTACTCCTACTTCAACATCTTTAGTTATACCTTCGATTATTGCAATAGCTTTATTTACCATTGCAGAATCTGCTCCGGCTATAAATATTTTACCTGTTTCATCAATATCTATTTTAACTCCAGTTTCTTCAATTATTTTATTAATAACTTTTCCACCTGTACCTATAACGTCACGGATTTTATCAGGATTTATTGTTATTGTAGTAATCTTAGGCGCATATTTAGAAATTTCTTTTCTAGGCTCTGATATTTCTTTAAGCATTATTTCGTCTAATATATAACATCTAGCTTTATATGTTTTTTCAAAAGCTTCTTCTATTACTTCATATGATAACCCATCAATTTTTATATCAACTTGAACAGCAGTTATACCTTTTTTAGTTCCTGCTACTTTAAAGTCCATATCTCCGAAAAAATCTTCAATACCTTGAATATCTGTTACCATTATGTAATCATCTACATTATCATCTTTAGTAAATAATCCTGTAGATATTCCTGCTACTGGTGCTTTAATTGGCACACCTGCATCCATTAAAGCAAGTGTTGAAGCACATATACTTCCTTGTGATGTAGATCCATTAGAACTAAGTATTTCAGATACTACACGAATAGTGTATGGGAATTCTTCTTTAGAAGGTAAAACTGGTACTAATGCCTTTTCAGCTAATGCTCCATGTCCTATTTCTCTTCTACCTGGACCTCTTGAAGGTCTAGATTCACCAACACTATATGGTGGGAAATTATAATGATGAATATAACTTTTTGATACTTCTTCGTCAATTCCATCTAATTTTTGTTCTTCTGATGTAGTTCCAAGTGTTACTATAGATAAAACTTGTGTTTGTCCTCTACTAAATAATGCACTTCCATGAGTTCTCTCCAATATATGAGTTTCAGCGCTAAGTGGTCTTATTTCATCCATTCCTCTTCCATCTGGTCTCATACCATTATTTATTATTTGACTTCTTACTTCTTTTTTCTGTAATGTATAAACAGCTTCTCCTATCATGCCTTTGTTTTTAGCATAATCTTCTTCACTGTGATTTTTTATATATTCTTCTTTAATTATTTTCTTTATAGCGTCCATATTTACATCTCTAACAGTTTTATCAGTTGTGTTAGCTGTAGCAGACATTTTATCTCCAATAATTTCTTTTAATTCATTCATTAATTCTGCTGGTACTGCAAAAGATTTATATTCGGCTTTTGGTTTTCCTATTTCTTTTCTTATATCTTCAATAAATAAACACATTTTTTTTATTTCTTCATGTCCTAGTTTTATAGCTTTTATTATTGTTTCATTATCTACTTCGCTAGCTCCTGCTTCAATCATACAAACTTTATCATATGTAGCAGCAACTGTTAAATCTAATTTAGATTTTGTTCTTTCTTCCAAGTTAGGATTAAGAACAAGATTTCCATCTACTAATCCAACTTTTATACTTGCAACTATTTTATGGAAAGGTATATCAGATATATTAAGCGCTATAGAGCTACCAATCATCGCTGGTATTTCTGGAAGTATATCTGGATCAACACACATAATAGTAATATGAATTGATGTATCATTTCTATAATCATGTGGAAACAAAGGTCTAAGCGGTCTATCAATTGCTCTTCCCGCAAGTATTGCTTTGTCAGTAGGTCTTCCTTCTCTTTTCATAAAACTTCCCGGTATTTTTCCTACAGCATATAATTTCTCTTCATAATCTATTGATAATGGAAGAAAATCTATTCCATCTCTTGGTTCTTTTGACATTGTTGCGTTTACAAGTACTGCTGTGTCTTCATATCTCACAAGACATGAACCATTACTTAAACAAGCCATCTTTCCTGTTTCTATAACAAGCTTTTTGCCTGCAAAGTAAGTTTCAAATTTTTTAAACATAATTTATCCTCCTAGATTTATATATTTTTACATGGTTATTATACCATTTATTTATATAATATACAACAAAAATTAGAAAAAAAGATTAAATATGATTTAAATATCTAACCTTTAATAATAATACATTAATTTTGTTATTTTATTGTAATATTACACTATTTTTTTAAGTAATATTTTGATACTATTTTCTTCTTTTATTAAACCAACATTTTTAATTGATAATACAATATTTTTAAGTAGAAATAGATCATTATTGCTCAGTTTTTCTATCTCACAACTTTCTACTATAAAATACCAATCTAATTCATCTTCTGTTAAAGTAAATGTTATGCATGTTTCAGGGTCTATCATTTTAGTAAGTTTAAATATAATTTCACAAATTATAAATATAATATCATTTACATTTCCAGTTATATAACTAGTTGCTCTAAGTGAAACTCTTGTATTAAATTTAATACCTTTTTGTTTAAGTTCATTAGATAAAATTAAGTTTACAATTTCAGTTATTTCACTATCTGACATAATATCTTCATCATTTGCATTCGTTTCTTTTATTATTGCAGTAAGTACTTTATCTATTTTTTCAAGATTTGTTTTGTTATTTTCATAAAAGTTTCCAAGTTTAGCTATGTTATCTAATCCAACATCACTTTTTGATTCGCTTATAATCATGTTTGTTATTTCAAGTCCAGCACCTATTGACATTAAACTAGATTTTATATTTAAAACTATTGAACTAATTAATTTACTTATTGCATTACTTTTATACTTAGAAATAGCAATTTGATTCTGCTGATTAAATATTTTAACAGCAGAAATGAGTTCTAAATTTAACTTGTCCATTCCTTCTGTTTTATCATGGTAATTCTGTATATTTAATCTTTGCATTGTATCAATTGGCGGTTTTTGTCCAGCAAATCCTGTCTGCATTATAATAACAACTTCTTGATTAAACTTACGTACTCCTACTACTACATCCTCACCAGAAAGATTTGGCATAAAGTAGTCAAGAAGAACAATTTGGTGTTTTTCTTTTTTTATAATTTCAATTGCCTCTGCTCCATTATTTACAACATCTACATTATATCCCTTTGATTTTAGATATATATTAGCAATATTTACAAAATCTTCGTCATCATCAACAAGTAAAACATTTAAACTTTTTATTAATTCATCATATGTTATCATTCAAAAACCCCCATTAACCCACAAATACTTTTATAAGAACAATAATAGCTATAATTACTCTATAATATGCAAATACAGCAAATCCATTGTTTTTAATATAACTTAGTAAGAACTTAATTGCTATTATCCCAACTATTGCAGCTGTAAATATTCCCGCAACTAATTCTAAATTAAATCCTTTAATTAGTTCATCAGCTTTTAAAATTGCAGCACCAAATATGATTGGGGCTGACAATAAAAAAGTAAATTTAGCAGAAGCTTCTCTAGTTATTCCCATAAGTCTCGCAGTTACAATAGTAGTACCTGATCTTGAAAATCCTGGAATAACAGCTAATGCTTGTGATAATCCTATTATTAATGTTTGTTTTAAAGTTAATTCTTCAAAAGTAGTTTGTTTTTTATATTTTTTTTCTGCATACCTATCACCAAGATATATAAATATACCCATGACAGCTAAAGTAAGAGCTATAAAAATCATATTTGTTCTAAATATAGTTTCTATTTCACTTTCTAGTAGCATCCCTATTAAAGCACCCGGAATAGTTGCTAATACCAAATACCAAAACATGTTATTTTCAAAAGATGATTTCTTATGAACAATTTTTTGATACACACCATTAACATATGTCAGCCAATCTCTCCAGAAAATAAACATTACTGCTATAAGTGTACCAAAATGTAGTGCAACATCAAATGATATTGACATTTCTGGAAATCCAAATAAATATCTAGCAAATATTAAATGTGCTGAACTTGAAATAGGTAAAAATTCACCTAAACCTTGTATAATTCCAAGTATCACAGCTCTAATTATTTCATCCATTATATTCCCCCTAAATTATTTTAATAAATCCCTTGATATAATTGTATTATCTTTTGTTCTCAAATATACTTTATTGCTTTTGATAGATTCAAAAGTAACGTAATTTGAAAGTTTTGCCACTCTTTTATTTGGAGTTTCAGATGATATATTAATTATATATGTAGGATAAATCAAATATACATTTGTATTATCACTGTAGTAACTAACTACATCTGTATCAGTTAAATCTATTGTATCAATTATTTTATTATTTTGTACTTTATATGCCTTATTTTTATCTTTAGTAGATATAAAATAAATATTATCATCTAAATCTGTTCCTATAAGATGAACATCTTCTTTAAATATATTTAATATTCCACCTGAATAATAAATATTACCTTTACTATCTTCATAATATAGTCTATCTTTTGCTTTTAACATAGTAAGTTTTGATATAATTTTACCTGATACAATTACAGAACTACCTTTAAATAAGTCTATTCTATATAAGCTATCACTTTCTTTTATACCAGATTTTGTTTCTATATTCATGTATATAATATTTATAACTGGTGAATATTCCAATTCTTTTATTCTACTGAAATTATTGACTGTATAATCATCATGTTCCATTTTATTTTTCGAACCAATTTCATAAGTTTTAAGAGTTAATTTCGAACTTGTCCCTACTTTTTTTTGTGTAAAATATAATATTAAATTTTTGTCATATAGTAAGTTGTAAAAACAAATAGGATCTTTTTCTTCAATTGTATCTATCAATTCTTTATTTTTATTGTCGTATACACATATTTTACCATCTTTTAAATATGTATAGTATTTATTATCAAATGCATATTGTGCAAGTGTACTTCCACTATCTATTTTTATATTTTCAATAGTTGATACATCTTTTAAACTATCACTGTCTTGTACAATTGTACTTGAATTATTAAGTGAATACACAAAATCATCAGCAAGTGTTAAAGAAACCACTGTTATAATAAAACCTATAGTCATAAATGTAAATATGTATTTTAATATTTTTTTCATATTTGCACCCCTATTCTGCTTTTTTTTCTGAATTAGGTTTTGTAACTATAAATGCACATGGAACATATCTCTCGCCCATTATATCACTTGGTTTGTTTATAACTTTTGAATCATAAACCATAGTACTGGAAGCCCCACCATCTAAATTATATGCATTATATGCACCATATTGTAAAAATATATCTTGTACATTTTTAAGAGTTCCACCTAAACTATCAGTTTGTCTACCATCAATGACTAGCATTAAAATAGTACCATCTTTTTTTTGTCCAATAGCAGTTCTAGGCTGAATACCCCAACCACCATTTCCGCTTCTTATAGTTGGAATACCATTAATTATTATATTTGGCCCAAATGTAACAGCATCTCTTATCTTTTTAGTCACCATAGTAGAATAAGTCATAGAATTTGAAATTATCATCCTATTTGACGTATCAAGACCAACTATACTATAACTTTTGGTTGATTTCGGAGTTTTTAGTTCACCATTTGAAATTAAAATTCCACTTGGTTTCCCACCTGTACCTAAAGCATCATCTTCAAAACCTCCAGCATTTATACCAGCAATACCGTCATAATACTCAACTATTTGTGACGTAGTTGCTCCAACTTTTCCAAGTCTTGGGGATGCTTCAAGCTTAACTCTTGAGGGATCATTTACTATAAGTAAATATCCCTTAAAAGTTTTAGAACTAACATCCTTAAGTTCTATACCATCTGTATTATTTTGACTTACTTGTATATCTTCAACTACCTGATCTGCGATATTTTCATTAGGTCTATTCTTTTCTAAAATCTGAGCTATTTGTGCATCACTTAGAAACAAAGTTGCAAAATATTGATGATTCATCGTTGTCATAGCTGTTGTTACTATTATTTCTTTTATATTTGTAAATGGTCCATAATATATTAATATTATTGACAATGTTGGTATAAATATTATTTGAAATAATATAAACATAAAAAATATCTTAAGTTTCTTCACTATTTTCTCCTTTTTTTATTTCAGTTACCGTGGCCAACTGCTCCGCTACCGTATATATCTACCTGATTATCAGGTACTACTACTTGTGCTTGACTATGAACATTACATGTTGATATAGGTACCATGAATCCCCAATCTCTTGGCTTTATAACTGGCACATAATCTCTTGATATAAACGATTTAGTTACAGGATTAGGACAAAATTGTGTTGCTAGAAGGCCTGTTAAACTACATATACTAACTGATTTATGTATATCGCATGTTTTAGTAGGTACAGATCCAACTGCAAATAAATCAGTTATAGTTTGATCTCCTCTTGGATCATTTCTACATGCATCTGTTGCAACGAGTCCAGATATTCTACACACTGAAGCAGTTATTACAGAAGCAGGTTTCTCGAATTGTTTAACTGTTTGACCTTTACTTATAGTATTTAATACTGTGTTAAATAGAACCATAGAAGTGTATGGATAAGCACCAACACTATTCCTATATCCTATAGGTTTTGGATCATCATAACCATTCCAACAAGCAATAGTGTAATATGGTGAAAATCCAATAAACCATTGATCTTTATCAGAATCCGTATTACCTGTTTTACCTGCCACTGGCATATCTCCAACTTTAATTATACCTGCACCTGTACCAGTTTTTACAACTGTTTGTAAACAATCTGCAAGCATATATGCAGTAGAATCTTTCATTACTTTTTTAGCTATAGTATCTTGTTTTAATACTTCTTTTCCATTTTTATCTAATACTTTTGTATATAATTTAGGTGTCATATATATTCCACCATTTGCTATAGTTGAATATGCATTTGCCATTTCAAGAACTGTAAATCCTTTTGTTACGCCACCTAATGCAAGTGAAGCTGAATTTTTATCTGCTTCTACTAAATCTACAAGTCCTGTATTTTTAGCAAATAGATATGCCGCATCTACTCCTGCTCTCATATTCGCTCTAACTGCTGGTATATTCATTGATTTAGATATAGCAAGTCTTGCTGTAACATAACCATTAAAATATCCATAGTAATTTCCAGGTGTCCAGCTACCTATTGTAAATTGACTATCATCAAGTCCCATTCCTGGCGCTAAAACCCCTTGCTCGAAAGCAGGACCATATGCACCAAGTGGTTTCATTGTAGAACCTGGTTGTCTAAATGTTTGTGTTGCTCTATTTAAAGTAAGTGTTCCAGCTTTTGGATCAGCTCCACCTATTAGTCCTAATACATTACCAGTTGATTGATCCATTACAACCATTGAAGATTGCATAAAATCTCCTTTTTTATCTGTATAAAAAAGTTTTTGATTGTTGTATGCTTCATCAATTGCTTTTTGAACTGCTGGATCTTGTGTTGAGTATATTTTATATCCATCAGCATATAACATTTTAATTGCAACTCCACGAGTTACATTCTTTTGATCTTGTAAATCTGATATAACTTGTTCAATTACAGCATCTACAAAATATGATTGGATTTTTTCACTACCTGATACTGACTCTTTTTTAAATACAATTTCAAACTTTGAAGCTTCATCATATTCAGCTTGAGTTATTTTATTTAATTTCAGCATTTGTTTTAATACTAAATCTTTTCTTTCAAGTAATTTTGTTTTAGCCTCTTCACTTTTATATGGATTTGTAGCTTCTGGAGATTGTATTGCAGCAGCAAGTACTGCTGATTCTGCAATGTTTATATCCTTAAGTGATTTACCAAAATAATTTTGTGAAGCAACTTCAACACCATATGATCCGTCACCTAAATATATTGTGTTTAAATATGATTCCAATATTTGTTCTTTAGTAAGTTTACTCTCTAAAGATATAGATCTATACCATTCTCTTATTTTTCTAGTCCATGAAGTTTCTTTGTCTGATGTTATAGTTTTAACTAATTGTTGAGTTATTGTACTACCACCAAAACTAGATTTACCACCATTGAATGCAAAAGTAAACACAGCTCCAGCTGTTCTTTTTATATCTACACCACCATGACTAAAAAATCTTTCATCCTCAATAGATATAACTGCATCAACCAAGGTTTTAGGTATATTTTTATATTCTACTGTTACTCTATTTTCACTGTCATATAGATTTCCTATTTCAAGTCCATCTTTGTCGTATATAAATGAAGTTAATTTAAGAAGTTGTAAATCTTCTAATTCTATACTATCAGTTTTATCTATTACTCCAGAAATAACACCAAAAACAATACCTGTCCCAATTATGCCAAGAGCAATCATTGTAAACAAGAATATTTTAAATATCTTCCAACCTAATTTTTTGTTTTTTTTCTTTTTAGCCTCGCTAGAATAACTGTTATCAATTGCATCTATTTTTTTTCTAAATATACTTTTAAATTTAAATGGTTGTTTCTTTTCATTTGCACTTTTTTTACCTATTTCTTTACCTTTTCTCATTCAATTCACCTCGAAATGATTATCATTTAACAAAAATATTATACCATTAAAAATATTTTTTTACAATACATATGTTGTTTTTTTTTATAAAAAGTAAATAAATCCCCAAATTAACTACCAAACTCCAAATAACTTTTCAAAATCACATCTTAAACTAAAACTTGTTTTAAGTGCCTCTTTTACCTTAAGCATTGTTTGTACATCTAAAAATCCAATCTTTTCCCTTAATCTTGATTTATCCAAAGTTCTTATTTGCTCAGCTAAGATAATTGACTCTTTTTCTAATCCGTATTTTTCACCATCTATCTTTATATGAGTTGGTAAATAATTTTTAACTTTTGATGTTATAGCAAGTGCTATTATTGTCGGACTATATTTATTTCCAATATCGTTTTGTACTATTAATACAGGTCTTATGCCATCTTGCTCACTTCCTACTACAGGACCCAGATTGGCATAAAAAATGTCACCTCTTTTTATATCCACTACAAATCACCCCTAAAATTTAAATATGTCATTAGATACTTCATTGTTTAGTTCAAACTTTATAAATTTAATATCAATATATATATTATTATCATTTGTATATACAAGTATATCTATTGGTTTGTTATCTGATATAGTTAATTCTATTTTAGATAATTTTAACCCATTAGAAAATAAATCCGAATATTTACATGTACCTTCTACTGTACACTGAGTATCATGTATTTGTTTATCTAGAATTATTTCATATTTTTTTATATTTTCTTCGTCCGTATCATTTAAAGAAATACATTTTATATTATCTATATCATTTATTATATCTATATAAGTTGCTAAACTAAATAGATTAGTCTTTTTAAAATTATTTGGATTAATAATATAGCTACTTATCTGTGCAGTATTTTCTATTTTTACTCTGTCATTACAGACTATATATGAAACATCATTACCTAAAATGTCTTTATATCCAAATTTAAAATATTCATTAATTCCATCTTTTTTATATATCTCATTCATAACATAAATATTTCTATTTTTATTTGATATATCTGTTATTTCATACTCAGCTAAATATGAATTACAAGTGAATATATCAGAAAGTTTAAGTGAATTATCAGTTGGTGATTTGATAACTGAATAAAAAGAAATATATATAAGAATAGACGCTATTAAAATGGCAAAAATGATAACAATGTACAGTTTATTTTTTACAAAAAAAGAAATGTTAAAAACATGCATACAAAAACCCCTTCAATCTAATTATATAACATTATATTTAAATCATATATGTTATATTACTAAATCAAGGGGGTTAATTTATTATTAATTAGTTTTTGTTCCTTTTATATTTGCAATTGCCTGCTGAATATCAGCAAGTTTTTCTTTAATTCCTTGTAAATCTTCTTCAACCATGTTATGTTTTATTTCTGTTTTAACTATATTAGTAACATCATCTATATCTTGTTTAAGGAATGATAATTCCTCTAATATATCAAATCTAACACTATTATATGTAGCCTTAGTTTCAGTTAATTTACCATCTAGTGTATATGTTTCTTCCATGCTTGGAATAATTGAATTAATACCAAATTTATTAAATATTTCATTTTTAAATACTTGTTGATTTAAATATTCACCATGAACTATAAATATATTCTTTGGTTTTTCTTTTATTTTATCAATCCAATTTAATAATCCATTTTTATCTGCATGCCCTGAAAACGCATCTAAATACCTGATTTCAGCTTTAACTGCAATTTCTTCACCGAATATTTTTACTAATTTTTCACCTGACATTATTTTTTTACCAAGTGTACCTTCAGCTTGAAATCCTACAAATAATACTGTAGATTCAGGTCTATATAAATTATGTTTTAAATGATGTTTTATTCTACCAACTTCACACATTCCAGAAGCAGATATAATAATTTTTGGTATATTATCTTCATTTAAAGCTTTAGATTCTTCAGGAGATACAATGAAGTGTAAATTTTCAAAATTCAGTGGATTTTCTCCTTTAAGTAAATATTTTAAAGTTTCTTCATCATAGTATTCAGGATTTTGTTCAAATATTTTTGTAGCATTAACTGCAAGTGGACTATCTACATAAACTGGTATTTTTCTAAGTCTATCTTTCATATCAGATGAATCTGCATATTTATTTATTTCATATAGTATCTCTTGTGTTCTACCAACTGCAAAAGAAGGTATTATTAAGTTACCGCCTCTTTCAATAGTCTTCAATACTATATCTATAAATTCAGCAGATTGATCTCCTATTTGACCGTGTAATCTATTACCATATGTAGATTCAATTACTAAATAATCAGCTCTATCAATAGTTTCCGGATCATTTAGAAGTGGCATATTAATATTACCTAAATCACCTGTAAATACTAATCTTTTAACAGTATCATCTTCTTTAATATCTAATAAAACTATACTTGATCCTAACATATGACCTGCATCTATAAGTTTAAATGAAATGTTTTCATCTATAACTATAGTTTGATTATATTCTAAGCCTTTAAATAATTTTATAGTATCAGTACCATCTTGAGCTGTATACATAGGTTCAGATTCACTTTTACCAGCTCTTCTTCTTTTCTTGTTAACCCATTCAATTTCTTTTTCTTGTATATGACCACTATCTGCTAACATGATAGTACATAAATCAACTGTTGCGTTTGTTGCGTATATTAAATTACTATAACCTTGTTTATATAATTTTGGTAATCTACCACTATGATCTATATGTGCATGTGTTAAAACAACAAAGTCAATTTCCTTAATATTAAAAGGAAAATCTTCATAGTTTAACATTTGTTCTACAAGTTTTCCTTGAAACATTCCACAATCAATTAAAAATTTTTTACCACATGCTTCAACCATGTGACATGATCCAGTAACTGTCCTAGCTGCTCCATAAAACGTGATATTCATAATTTTATCCCTCTTTCTTATGTACATTTAACTTTTTTTAAAGTCTTTTATAATAAATTGTATAGTTTTTGGACTAGTAAATGTATTTATATTAATATTACCAACTATAACAATTTTATCCCCTACTACAAGTTCATCTCTTCTGTGTCCAGAAGAAAATGCAATACCAACTAGTAAACTATTCATATCTCTAAGTGTTAATTTTAAATGTTTTCCATCTTTTATAGTACTAATTGCTTGAACTTTTAATCCTTTATATATAAATACTGGTTCTTTATTGCCCTGTCCATATGGTTTCATTGAAATAGTATCTATAATTGTACTTATATTTAAATCGTCTCTCGTTATTTCTGCATCTATATCTATAGTTTCTTTATTTTCACCTGGACTTATTTCAGTCACAACCTCATCAAATTTGTTTTTAAATTCTTCTATTTTATCAAATTTAATTGTCATACCTGCTGCAAGTTCATGACCACCAAATTGAATTAAAAAATCTTTGCATTTAGTTAAAGCTTCATATAAAGAAAAACCTACTTCACATCTTCCTGAACCACGTATAACACCATGCTCTTTTGTAAATAGTATAACTGGTTTAAAATATATGTTTACAAGCTTAGATGCAACTATTCCAATTACTCCATTATGCCAATTTTCATCATATAAAACAATAGCATTTTTTTTATCTAATTCGTTTTCTTCTACCATTTTAAGTGCTTGATCAAATATATTTTTTTCTACTTGTTGTCTTAATTTATTTTGTTCATCAAGTTTAAGAGCAATTTTATTTGCTTCGTGTACATTTTTAGCAAGTAGTAATTCAACAGCTAAACCTGCATTTCCCATTCTTCCGCAAGCATTAATTCTAGGTGCTAAAGCAAAAGAAACTAAAATGCTGTCTATTTCATTTGAACCAACTAATTTTAAAATAGCTGCAAGTCCTATATTTTTTGTTACTTTCATTGCTTCTAAACCAAATTTAGCTATTATTCTGTTTTCACCAGTAAGTGATACGATATCTGATATTGTACCAACTGCTACTATATCTAAATATTTTAAATATCTATCTTTACTTAGATTATGCTTCATACTGAGTGCAGTTATACATTTAAATGCTACTCCAACACCTGCATGAAATTTAAATTCTGATGTATCACCCTTTTGTTTAGGATTAATTATACATATTGCATCTGGAAGTTGATCACTACATTCATGATGATCTGTTATACATACCTCTAATCCAATACTCATTGCATATTTAATTTCATCTACCGCTGTAATACCACAGTCTACAGTTATAAGTAACTTTGTACCTTTATCTCTTATATCATTTAAAGCCTCTCTATTTAGACCGTACCCTTCAGATAATCTATCGGGTAAATAATAACTTACATTTGCACCTAATTCTTCTAAAAACTTATACATTATAGTTATACTTGTAATACCATCTACATCATAATCTCCATATATACAAATTTTTTCACCATTAATAATAGCTTCAGAAACTCTATTTACAAACTTGTCCATATCTTTTATTAAATATGGATCTTTTAAGTTATCAAGGTTTGCTTTTAAAAAGTTTTCTATTTCATCAAAATTAATATTATGAGATACAAGTAATTTACTTAAAATTTCAGATGTTTTGTACCTATTCATAATTTTAGAAATATATTCCGGATCATAATTTATTATATTCCATAATTTTTGCATTTTTTACCCCTTTCGTATTAAATATATATCACAAATATATTTTACTATAAAAAATAAAAAAAATAAAGAGAAAAAGAAAAATTTGTTATTTTTTATCAAAAATTAACAAATTTAATATATATATGTGTAAATTAATAAGCAATTATACCTTTTTCTTTAAGTATTACCATGATGTGATCTGCTACTTCTTCAACAGTTGTATATGAAGTATCAATTAATATTGCATCTTTTACTTTAATTAGTGGTGAATGATCTCTATTCATATCTTGAAAATCCCTTTTTTTCATGTCTTTTTCTATTTCTTCTAATGAATGATGTTCACCTATTTTTTCTAAATCCTTTTTTCTTCTTAAAGTTCTAATTTTTATATCTCCATCTAAATAAACCTTAATATCAGCATTTGGAAAAACAACGCTTCCGATATCTCTACCATCCATAACAACAGAAGAATCCTTGCACATATCTCTTTGCATATTAACTAATTTTTCACGAACATAACATATCTTAGAGATATTTGAAGAACCCATTGATATCTCTGGCGTTCTAATTTCCTTAGTTATATCTTGGTTATTAAGAAGTACAATAATTTTACCATCTATATAATTTAATTTAATATCTATTTCTTGCATATGCTTTTTTGCGTTCTCATCATTTATTTCTATATTGTGCGTAATGAAGTAATATGCACATGCTCTATACATGGCACCTGTATCTACATAAAGGATTGATAATTTTTTAGCTATTAGCTTTGCAGTACATGACTTTCCTGTAGCACTTGGCCCATCTATTGCAATTACGTACTTTTTTTCGATATTTTCCACTTTTTTTACCTCTATTCTTTATTTTTGACTTTAAATATGTTATCATATATATATGTAAAAGTAAAGAGAAGGTGAATGTTTTGTTTGAAAATTTAGAAATATTTGATAAAAGAATTCTTGTTCTATACATTCTAGACATTGCGAAGAAACCACTTACGGTTGATCAGATAGTAAGTTTTTGTTCTGAATTTGATGATATAACATATTTTGATATATGTGAATACATTCAAAATTTAAAAACCAATAACTATATTGAAGAATATTCTGTGGATAATATAACATTATATAGACTAACAAATCATGGTATATTAATTTTACAAGAACTTTTAGAACTTATACCAGGAGTTAATCTATATAAATTAAAAAAGATTTTATCTAAGAATATAATTAATGTAAATACAGAATATTCAATTGGTAGCAATGTAATACCAGTAAAATCAGATGAATACAAAATATCTTGTTATATAAAAGATGGAAATGATGAACTTGTTAATGTAACAATATACGCAGGAAATAAAGATAACGTAAGAAAAATATCTAAAAATTGGATAGAAAATTCAGAAAATATATATGCAGAATTATTAAAAATGATGACAAAAGAATAAATCTATTGTCACCATTTTTTTATACCTTAACAAATATATGATCTGTCAAACTATTTATCATAAGATTTATAGTTTGATTTAATACCTCATCGTTTAGTTTATTTTTATTTGCTACTGCAAGTGCAAGTATTTTTATATAATTAGCTATTACTTTGTAATCACAATTATTTCGCTCGCTAATATCTATACTATTTAAAATCATAAGTGCAACATCTTTGTCAAACGCTTTACTACTTGTTGCCTCAGGTACTTTTAATTCTAACGCTATCATATCATCATCATCTAAATAAGTATATATATTATTATCTCCAAACGTTAAATCAGATATAAATTTTTTCAAACTTTCTTTATCTAATTTACCATTTACAAGTATAATTTCATTCAACATATCTTTTATACATTTTCTTTTATATACAATTACCTCATATATAAACATTTCTTTTGATTCAAAGAAATTATAAAAAGTTCCCTTTGCTATTCCAGTAACTTTTGTTATATCTTCTACTAAAGTTTTTTTAATACCATGTTTTTTTATCAAATTATAACCATTTTCATACATTGTATTTTTTGCTCTTTCTCTGCTTTCGTTTTTAAAAATAATTGGCGACATCGAAGATTCGCTCCTTTCTCAGTGACTATTTTACATTATATAGTCATTTATTCTATATTATCACAAACTATTTTTATTGTCAATAGTTTTCACTACAATTTAAAAATAAAAATACCCTTTATTATGAACTGCTCTTTTCAGTAAACAGTTTATTTATTAAAGGGTATTTTGTTTATACTATATTATTATTCAATAGCTATTTCTTCGTGTGTTTTATCTTCTAAAATAATTTTAGGTTTATACATTAAGAATATAAAACCAACTATTATTGGTAAATAGAATGTATACATCCTCCAAAATAATATTGCAAGATCTATTGTATTATGAGCAAAAAATGTTTTAAACATAATATAAAAACCACCTTCAGCAGCAACACCTGCCCCAGGTGTTGGCATATATACAGTTACAAGAGTAAGTAATGCTTGAGCAGAAAGTACTGTTAAAAAGTCCATTGTATTTTTTCCAAATGCTCTATATACAACATATGTAATTGAATATAGAACTGTTATTTCAATAGCTGTATACAAAGCAATTTTAAATATCATAAGTTTTTCTTTTTTCATTATATTAAGCTG
>Ga0209123_1001618_pt1 | contig 21546 bp, 20 predicted proteins | sample BarGraIncu00431A_FD_184500 | JGI IMG/M metagenome (GOLD analysis project Ga0209123, IMG submission 184500) | Arctic peat soil microbial communities from Barrow, Alaska, USA - Barrow Graham LP Incubations 004-31A (SPAdes) (version 2) | ecosystem: Environmental > Terrestrial > Soil > Wetlands >... | reverse complement strand
AACAGGGAATGGATTTCCTTGTCCCGTCGTAACGTCACATTCTTGGCAAGGAGCTGTCCAAGATCCTTCGAAATAGGTTGGTAACTTCTCAGCAACCATTTCTTGATACGTGCGGAACGTTCCATCGACTTTTGTAACACCTTTGATCAACAATTCGCAAGCAACCCTTGTTGCATTACCAACCAATACTTGAGAACGACTGCCGCCTGCAGGGCCACTGTTAGGGGTTAGTTGCATATCGTTCATCACAAGTTTGATATCTTCTGCTTTAATTCCCAAAGGACGTAACGCTTCATGAGCTGTAGCTAAGGTTCCCATGTCCGCACCTTGCCCATGATCTTCCCAAGAAGTGAAGATCGTGACGCCAGCGGCAGTTAGCTCTGAATTGACCGCAGCACTGTCTGCTCCGTCAAGTCCTGAGCCGTAGATACCAATGGACATTCCGATGCCGCGTTTCTTGTCCTTAGCGGAGGCAGGCTCTTTCGCCCAGGCTTGTGCTTTCTTGTAAGCTGGTTTGATCTTATCCATTAAACCTTCGAGGCAATAAACATCGGGTTCACAACCACTTGGCGTGGTGTCTCCAGGTCGATAGATATTTTTGTAACGGAGTTCAAACGGATCCATGCCGAGTTTTTCAGCAAGTTCATCCATTAAGACTTCCGAGGAGAATTCTGTTTGAGGCGATCCATAACCCCGGAAAGCAGAACCCCAACCGTGATTCGTACACACAGTGCGTCCTTCACCACGAATATTAGGGATGTTATAACCGGCGCCAATGTATTGGCTACCTCTCATCGTGACCAAGTCGCCGAATTCGGAATAAGGACCGTGATCGCAACTCCAATCCGTTTCCATAGCTTGTAATTTACCCGCTTTAGTCGCTCCCAATTTGACGCCAACAAACATCGGTGAACGTTTTCCGGTATACGTGGTTTGTTGATAGTAATCAAATACGAGGTAGACAGGTTGTTTTAAAGCGACAGCTGCTACGCCTAATAAGCCTTCCATCGTTGGGCTGAACTTATAACCAAAGGTTCCGCCAGTAGCATGTTGTACAAAGAATACTTTGTCTGCAGGATATCCGATTCCTGGTGCAACCATCGCCTGATGGAGATGAATGGCAATACTCTTGGAATGGACGATCAAATTTTCATTTTCATCAAAGAAGGCAAATCCGACATCGGGCTCCAGAGGTAGATGAGGTTGACGACCGACATAGAAATTGTCTTCAACAACGACATCTGCCGCTTTCATTAGAGGTGCAGTATCTTCACCCTTTACCATTTGAGTTTCGAAATAAATGTTCGGTGTTCCAGGATGAATTTCAATGGCGTCATCGGCCATGGCTTCAGGTGCGCTCATATAGGCAGGTAGTAATTCGAGTTCTACCTTTACTTTATCGATAGCAGCCTGGGCATGTTCAGCAGTGTCGGCTGCAACAATGGCGATAGCATCTCCAAATTGGAAAACTTTTTTCTCGCAGAGGATCGGACGATCCCAGCCATCCCCTTTATTTGTTGGGAAGGTGATCAATCCAGTGATTAAGTTTTTGCCGATAACATCTTTGTAAGTGAGAACTTTCACAACGCCAGGCATTTTTTCAGCCTCCGATGTGTCGATAGAAAGAATATTAGCATGAGAAACTTTGGCCTGAACCAGTTTAAGATGCAGTGTATTAGAAGGCATTTTCAACTCGGTATCAGCGCCAAAGTCCCAAGTACCGGTAACCTTAGCCAACGCGGACGGACGAATACAACTGCTGCCCAAAATTCGGCCATCTGCTGGCAATTTAGCCCATAAGTCTTCGACTTTAACCTCGCCATTAATCAAGCGAGCAGCTTCCATGGTTGCGTCAACTAAAGGTTTATACCCTGTGCAACGGCAAGCATTTACATGCTTAGCAAACCAATTTCGGACATCGTCTCTCGTAGGATGAGTATTTTCCTCTAAGAGTTGTTTGGCTGAAACAATAAATCCAGGAGTACACCAACCACACTGAGCAGCGCCATGGATCATCCAAGCAAGTTGCAAAGGATGTAAGTGTTCCCGAGTACCGACGCCTTCGATGGTCGTGATGACTGAATTTTCTTTAATTTTTTTCATTTTTGTAACACAGGCGCGGACGACTTTGCCATCCAAGATGACAGAACATGCACCGCATTGAGCTTTTGCACACCCTACTTTAGTTCCGGTCAAGTGCAGTTGTCCCCTTAGCATATTTGCTAGAGTAACATCCTCTTCGAAAAATATAAGCTGAGCGACACCGTTGATTGTAACATTTCTTTTAATCAATTCTTTTCTCTCCTTTTTGATAATATCCATGCTTGAAAAGCTACTGCATGGACTCACTTTTGAAATAATCATTCGTCACCAGTAAAGCAATTTCCCACTCATACCTTTGATGAACAACTGAAAAATTCGTTCCTCCCATTCTTTTTTGCGTTTGCCTACAATAATCTTATTATTTTGTTTTAGTTAGTTTTAGTTTGATTCATTTTGTTTTAATTTGCTTTACATGGCTCAACTCATATCATATGCCTATCATTCCATAGATTCAAGTTATTTCTACATTTAGTTTTCACTAGCAATTTAAACTACGAAATATTCTATAAAATATTTCGCAGTTGTAAAATACTAATTATTTGCGAAATATTCGAATATAATTACATCAAAATGGAGCGCTTTTATGCTCTCCATATCTACATCCTATTACCAACGTTAAGGTTAATCCCCTGCAGGATCCTTCGTAGTTGACTATGATGATCTTGCTGACGATACTTTGTCAGTAGCTTCCTATGCTGCCGCCAGTAAACTTGTGGACCATTCTGTGACCTTTGAATGATTTCGGTCACGCTTTTATGTAATTTATTGTTATTACTGGCGTTTGACAGATAAACAGATAGAAGTTCTTCGTTCACTATTGAAAGACGAGGACCTGCCAATACCTATAACTTACCAGAGCTTAGTAACTGACTCTACAGAATCTCCGTTTAGCGATAAATTGCTACTATTCCATCTAAGTGTATTTATTTCAAATAGCATAACTCAAGTTGGTTTTGCAACAGCAAATTGTGCTAGACTCAATTTAGTCGTAACTACTACTCGACTTGTAGCAGAACTCACTGATTACGTTAAAGATGGAATTGATTTATCGATTAAAAACGGTTGGTTAGAAAGAATTTCCGAAACCGCTGAACGTAAAGAATTAAGAACTCCAACTCACTAACAATACGCATAAGCACCATAAAAAATCAAGCGTCGGGAATATCCCCGACGCTTCTCTTTATCCAATTGTTGTATAAAAACTTAATGGGATGAATGTTTGGATACTGCCTTAACGTTATCTTCCCCTTTGCTATCTCTATTCAAAGCGGCCGACTCGGGCAGCAGGCTCAATCCGCCCAACATCGCAAGGTTACAGAAGAGGAGCGGGCCGAGCAAAGGATTTCGATATAAAAGTCTAGCCCAGCTGATCGACTGTGTTCCGGCCAAATCTCCTAAGAGATGAAATCCGAACCCCAAAAGACCGACTAATAAATTAAGGGTTAAAACAGCTAAACAAATATACGTTTCCTTTCGATTAGCTTGACTATAAGCCATATAGAAACAGTTTACTGCAGCAAGTGTCCCCGTAACGATCGGAATCAGGGTATAGCTCGGCATAAATCCAAGGCGCGCATGGTCCAAAAACGCGGCTATAACCGCGCCCAGGAAACCAAGGCCGACAAGAACAAACAATTTAGAACGTCGAGCTGTCCCTCGATAGTGCTCACTGGCTAAGGCGTAACTAGCGATCCCTGCGAAGGCAATCGGAGCTGCTATGGGAGAGCCCGCAATCAGAAGACTGAAGAGACTTTGCTGACTCGAGGTGGCATTCCCCGTTAGGTGAAGAAAGGTACCCACGACTCCGACGACCACACCCAACCACATCACCGTTTGAAACGTGCGCTTCACGATAAGGTTCGGTTGGAATACCACTTGTGCAAGAATGGCTATAACTGCGAACGGGGTATAAATCAAGGGAATGAGTTCCCAGCGAAAAAAGTCGTTTTGTGAGTGGGCCATCAAGACGTCGACCCCAGTCAGTAGAAAATTTAAGGCCATGACGCTCAGTAAAATAGGTGTCTTATAGTTCACGAAGGTTAGTCGATTTAGCCTATTCATCATATCCAAATCCTCCTAGCGCTTCGCTTTCAATTCATCGGCTTGAGCCTGGAGTTCAACTAACGCTTTCTCCTGCTCGTAAATCCCATGCCAGTTCACGTAGTCTGCACCGAACATCACGGCTCCGTAGCGCGCCCTTCTGCCTTCGTGGTGCCAGAGCTCAAAATAAGTGAAATCCAGCGGGGTTCCCAATGGCTTAGTCCCAAGTAACCCTAAACTACGTAGCTCTGTGACAATCGCTTTCCCTTCAGTGACGTTTTGATTCGTTATATTAATGTTCTTTTCCGCTTTAGCCAACTCATCTGTGATAAAGGGTTGAGTATGGCAATTGAGGCAGATAGCATTGAGGGTCTCCCGGTTCTTGTCTCCATTTTCGCGGACCTTGGCAATTTCCGGTTGTAGACTCCATTTGAGGCGTTCTCCGACGTTATGGGTCCCTTTAACGCTACCAAAGGCAGACATATGACAGGTGGCACAAGTCGGTGCCGGAAAATCTTTGACCGTCAAGGTTCCTGAGGGCGCCTCCATGTTAAATTTTTCTTTATTGGCTTGGTAATAGGTGCCGTGCGCAGACTCGTTGTAGATTTCCATTTGAGGGTGATCAGGACCTAAGTGGCATTGTCCACAAGTTTCAGGCTTGCGAGCCTGAGCTACCTCAAAGTTATGCCTTAGATGACACTTAGTGCAATCTCCAAAGCTACCATCTTGGTTTTTTTGGCCAATCGCATGGCAAACCTCACAGGACTGAGCGGAGGCATCCTTACCGATTAGAGTGAAAACGGGGTTTGCTGTACCCCCACCTACGGGTTTTCCATTAGCATCAAGTAAATGATTCTTGGCGAGTTCTTCCTGCGTGAAATTCTTCGCACCTTCGACAGAGTACCACGATTTTGCGGCATGGTTACTGGCCTCAAACTCCTTCACCGCATCTGCGTGGCAGGTCGCACAGTTTTTGGGAGTCGGTGCGGCAACGACAGACACTTTATAATGATCCTTCGTCATAGTTTCTTGTCCTGCAACTGGCTTGTGACAATCCAGACACTGGACTCCCCTACCCGAATGTTTGCTGTCATGATATTGTTGAATAATTCCAGGGTTATCTTTCTGATGGCAATCCACACAAGCTTTGTTTTCTCCTAAGGTGGCAGCGCTCAAGGTGGGTATAGTTGTCTGTAATCCTTTAGGCCCAATGAGGAAATGATAGGTCAAAAACAATAAAGTAACCACTAGGATTGTACCGATCCCTAAAATAGCAACCATGCGACGTGTTGTCTGCTGCATATAAGCGTGACCTCCCCTTCTTCAATAATTCTGTGTTCTAAGAGTTTTAGCTCAACTTTTTTCCATTATTTAGGTATTAAATTCCAAAAACGCCTTATTCTATCATACTGTTAGGTCAGTGAATCACCGGCGACCAAATAAGCTAGCATTCTATCCAGTCATATGTCGCTAAACTAAGGGGACACTCAGAAATAATCTTCTGAGCGTCTTCATTAGTTTACTATTTAACAATTATAACCGGACATTCCGCCACGCTTACGACGCGTTGGCTAACGCTCCCCAGCAAATATCCGGTAATTGGGCCGTACCCCCGGCTCCCCATAACAACAAGGTCAAAATGTCCGTCTTTGATCTCTTCCAAAATAGCAGTCGCTGGATGCCCTGGCCTCTGTTTTCTCTGAATGGGTACATCCCCTGTGTCAATCCCATCCAGAGTTGAGGTCAAGGCCTCTCTCCCGTAGATACTAATTTCTTCCTGGGGTACGGTTATCCCACTGGAAAGGGTATAACCTAAAGCCTCCGGTGTATAAACCACGTGCAGGAGGACAATTTGGGAACCAAACTCTTTCGCCAATTCTAGGGCGAACAGCAAAGCACGTTGTGCTGATTCAGAAGCGTCGGTAGGGACTAAAATGGTCTTAAACATTCATGCTCACTCCTTAATCTAGAACCTCAACTTTGAATTGCTCAGTACCAGTACCTTGGGTATTGTCTATTGGGAGACAGATTATTGACAAGCAGCCCGATTATGACTAATATTACCGCTCCTGCCGCAATCGGTGTCAAAATATAGCTTGGCTGAGCTTTGCTCAAAACAGCAAATAGAGCGGTTGCTCCTCCTGGTGGATGGGTTGTCTTGGTAAGAAGCATAACTACCAAAGCTAAGGCAGTGCCAAGTCCTGGGGACCACCAAGTTAACCCAAACATCATAACGGTTGCAACGCCCGCCGCTGCCGACAGAGTATGGCCAAAAATAACATTCCGTGGTTGGGACAAAGGAGCATCAGGCACACCATAAATCAGCACCGCCGATGCGCCAAAGGATGCCACTACTGGGAGGCCATACTTGTGGGCAAACAAGACTATGGCTGTGATCCCGAAAAAAGCGCCCAACCAGGTAAGAATTACATCTAAAGGTGGTGGGGACACAAGGGGAGTTGTCCTCTTGAAGCCTTTCATTTTGGATATGTACCTAATCAACAAAGACGGCACCGTTTGTATCAATGTCTGCGCTAGTTTCACTTCCTGCATTCTAGACTCACTCCCAACTCAATTTCCATAACCCGATTATAACTGAATTCTAGTTGCGGAACTGTGAACAGGGTCACACATTATTTTAAAGTCTTCATTAATAGCAGGTACATATTTACGGCCGCTGATGAGCAAACTCTCTTTTAGCAACATCAAAAGGGGGATCGAAAATGCCAGAAACAATACTGGAAAAGACGGAAGGCCGAGCAAGTTATCATGACTCTGTAGAAGAGATGTTAATACGAATCCGGGAAGATGGAATGTCCAACTCGTTTGATCGCTATACTGAGCAGGAGAAAATTCGTTGTAAATTTTGTCTGCAAGGGCTAACCTGTCAACAGTGCGCTCAGGGACCCTGTCGCATCAATGAGAAGGGTGGCCAAGATAAAGGGGTCTGTGGAATCGGGCCCGATGCTATGGCTATGAGAAAGTTGCTTCTGCAAAACATCATGGGGGCAGGTACATATAGTCATCATGCTTATGAGGCTTTCAGAACCTTACGGGCAACAGGAGAAGGGAAAACTCCATTTAAAATTACCGACACTAATAAACTGAAATGGATGTGCGAAAAACTCGAAATCAACACAAGTCAGGATACTAATCAGATGGCCATTCAATTAGCCGATACCCTCAACAACCAAATGAACATTGGGGCGGACGAACCCAACCTTATGGTCGAGGCCTTTGCTCCCAAGAAACGAAAAAAGGTCTGGAAAGATCTAAATATTTATCCTGCCGGTGCCGTTCATGAAGAGCAAAATTGCGTCGCTAGTTGCCTAACCAATGTTGATGGAGACTATGTTTCTTTAGCGCTCAAAGCTTTGCGTTTGGGGTTATCCACTATCTATAATGCCCAGATTGGACTTGAAATGACTCAAGATATCTTGTTTGGCACACCTAAACCTCACGAAGTCAACGTTGATTTAGGGATTATGGACCCTGATTATATTAATATCGTCTTTAACGGTCACCAACCTTGGGCTGGCGTAGCAACCATTCAAAAGGCCAAAATGGCTGAAGTACAGGAGAGGGCGAAAGCAGCCGGAGCGAAAGGGCTTAGAGTTGTTGGTTCCATTGAAACTGGCCAAGAATTGGTTCAGAGATTTGGGATGGATGATGTCTTTGTCGGCTTAATGGGGAATTGGCTGACCATAGAGCCCCTTTTGGCTACAGGAACGGTGGATGTCCTAGCCATGGATGAAAACTGTTCGCCACCGGCCATAGATATGTATGCAGAGAAATATCAAATAACGCTGGTGAGTGTCAGTACGATTATAGGCGTACCGGGACTCCAACATAAGATTGCGTATCATCCATCTGAAGTGAATGCCATGGCTGATAAACTCATCGATTTGAGTATTGAAAACTTTAAAAAGCGTCATGGAAAGATCACCTCTAAGGTTCCCAAAATGACCCGAAAAGCGATTGCAGGATTCTCCACAGAGGCAGTTTTAGAGGCTCTGAGCAATAAATTAGACCCACTCGTCGATGTCATTGTCGCTGGAAAGATTAAGGGCGTTGTCGCCCTAGTAAGCTGTTCTACCATAAGAAACGGTCCTCAAGATTGGAACACGGTGAATCTGGCGAAAGAACTCATCAAGAAGGATATTCTAGTAGTATCCGCAGGTTGCGGAAATCATGCTTTAGAAGTTGCCGGACTGTGTAACCTGGAGGCCGTTAAAATGGCAGGCAAAGGCTTAGGCGAAATTTGCGGTGCCTTGAAAATCCCACCCGTCTTAAGTTTCGGAACCTGCACGGATACTGGAAGAATCTCGATGCTCGTCACGGCGTTGGCAGATCACTTAGATGTTGACGTACCTCAATTACCGATTGCCGTGACTGCCCCCGAATGGATGGAGCAAAAGGCCACCATTGATGGCGTGTTCGCCGTGGCTTACGGGGCGTACACCCACCTATCCCCAACCCCCTTTGTGACAGGCGCACCTCAACTGGTCAAGTTATTGACTCAAGATGTGGAAGGCTTGACCGGAGGGAAGATCGCTCTCGGAGATGATCCTGTCGAGGTTGCCAATAATATTGAAGCCCACATCCTGACCAAGCGAAAGGGCCTAGGCTTGAGTGTCTAACTAAACAGCAAAATGCACTCCCTCTGGCGGACCGAGGTAAGGAACCTCAAGACGCTAAAAATTAAGGGTATCAGTAATTTACGAAGCTACTGATACCCTAATTTTATAGTTTCAATTAAGCTAGTATAGTGAATTCTATTACGCCATAAACGTTTTGAGGTCCTCTTCAACTGAGGAAATGCCAGCAATGCCAAAGTTCTCAACTAATACTTTTACGACATTGGGGGACAAAAAGCCTGGAAGTGTGGGTCCTAAGTGAATGTTTTTCACACCCAGGTGTAGAAGAGCCAGTAAAACGATGACTGCCTTTTGCTCATACCAAGCGATGTTATAAGAAATTGGGAGTTTGTTAATATCATCTAAGCCGAAAACTTCTTTAAGTTTCAAAGCAATCACAGCTAAGGAATAGGAGTCATTACATTGGCCTGCATCGAGAACTCTCGGAATACCGCCGATGTCCCCTAAATCCAGTTTATTATATTGGTATTTTGCACACCCTGCCGTGAGGATCACGGTGTCTTTAGGCAGTGCTTTAGCGAAGTCGGCATAGTAGTCACGACTCTTCATGCGTCCGTCGCAGCCTGCCATGACGAAGAAACGCTTAATGGCTCCAGTTTTCACAGCATCTACAACTTTGTCCGCCAGGGCCATGACTTGATTGTGAGCAAATCCCCCGACAAGTTCGCCAGTCTCAATTTCGGTTGGTGCTGGGCAGCTCTTGGCATGGGCGATGAGTGCAGTGAAATCTTTAGGCTTGCCGTCTGCACGGTCAGCGATGTGCTTAACCCCTTCAAAACCAACAACTCCGGTGGTGTAGACTCTATCCTTATAGGAATCTTTCGGCGGAACGAGACAGTTGGTGGTCAAGAAGATCGGACCGTTAAAGGAAGCGAATTCGGTGGCTTGTTTATGCCAAGAATTTCCGTAGTTGCCAACGAAATTCTCATATTTCTTAAAGGCAGGATAGTAGTGGGCTGGGAGCATTTCTCCGTGGGTATAGACATCCACGCCAGAGCCTTCCGTTTGGATTAGCAATTCTTCGAGGTCTTTCAGATCGTGACCGCTGATCAGAATGGCGGGGTTGTTTCTAACTCCGAGGTTAACTTTAGTGAGTTCTGGGTTACCATAGGAAGTAGTGTTGGCTTTATCAAGTAAGGCCATCACATCAACCCCAAATTTGCCTGTTTCTAAGACGAGGGCAACGAGGTCACCGGCGACAAGCGTGTCATCCAGCGTGGCTGCCAGGGCTTTTTCAATGAAGGCGAAGATACCCGCTTCTTTGTACTCTAGTGTATAGGCATGTTCCGCATAGGCGGCAATCCCTTTTACGCCATAGATAATTAATTCTCTGAGTGAACGAACATCTTCGTTTTCCGTGGCTAAGACACCAACGAGTGCTCCTTTTGCTTCGAACTCATCGACGGGTGCCGTCCAAGTTACGGCATCCTTTAAGTTCGTTGGAATCGTGCCGCCTGCTTTAAGTATTTCTTGTTTGAGTTCTTCGCGAAGTTTGAGGCCTTCTTGGATTCGTTCTACGAAACGGCTTGCATCGAAGTTAGCATTAGTAATCGTGCTAAAGAGGCTTTCCATGATGAATTTATCAATAGCCGGACGGATAATCCCAAGTTCACGCGCTTGAACCGCATAAACAGAGATCCCTTTGAGAGTGTGGATCAGAAGGTCTTGCAATTTGGCAACATTTTCGGTTTTACCACATACCCCTTTAATCGTACAACCGGTTCCTTTTGCTGTTTCCTGACATTGATAACAAAACAATAGCTGACAACTCCATTCACTTTATATTTGGCGTCCTTTGAGTATTTCCGGCGCCTTGGTTTGTTTAATCCGATGGGCTAATACTATCACGCTTTAGCGGTCACAATGTGTGATTTCGGTCACGGTTTTAAAGTAATTCAAAGAAAAAATCACTTTTTGGGATAATTTAGCCTTTCTCGTCGCACAATTTAGCCGTTTTCATTAAGAAGGCAGTAAAGAGCGGTCGATTGACAACCGCTCTTTACTGCCTTCTTAGTATTTTACTATTCAACTTGCCCTTCATCAACAGGGGCCCTCTCCTTTGTTAATAACAAGGTGAAACGGGATGCTCCACGTTGCATAGGTTGCAGAGAATGTGTCTTGAAATGCCCGACAGTAGCTTGGACTCGCGGAGGGCGATATTTCAGGGTTGTGATTATGGGCAGGACCGGCAAGAAGAATCCTCAATTTGGAATTCATAGATTTACAAATATGCTGACAAGAAATGAAACAAAACCTCTAATTCCCTAGAAGGTATTTTGAATAATGATTTTTGAATCAATAAAATTTACATTTTTGAGATTTACATTTCGTAAAGTTAGCTTTTTTACCAGATCCCTAAACCACTTGGGGGAAAATGGGCTAAAATATATAGAATCAATAAGGATTTCCAAATTCACTGGGAAATATTTAATAGGTTCATCTGAATTTTCGATATAGACCGCCCTCAACTCTTCTTCATATTTATACGGATTTAATTTACAGACTTCTTTAACATTACGGATAGGAAATGGAGCGCCCGTTAAATTATGTTCCCTCATATACAGGGGTAGTTCAATATCAAAACTCGAATCATCAAATGAAGGTATGTATTTAACATTATAAAATTTTATATCATTATTATTTAAAGCCCTTTGGAGCCTTCCGGCTGTTGATCTTATACATATTCCAGTTCCTGGGTTTGTGTATATCTTCCATAAAGCGTAACTCTCATCTTCGCCTCTATTCCAGCAGCTAATGTAGCTTGAGAAGTGCTTATTAATTTCATCATAAAGCTTTTTATGACTGTTCTTTGAGTCCTCAACCCACCTATGGTAAAATGCTTCCGGCATTTCCCCCTCAAACTTGTCTTCGAAATTTCTAGCATTACAGAAAGATAGCTTTGGATTACAGCCTTCATCTTCTCCTTCTAACAAGTTAAGATACTTACTAAAATCCATATATCTGAATATTTCTCTATTTTCATCCGGCATATAGCTTTTGTTAATGACTTCGATTTCTTCATTAGAATAAAAATTTTTAGACATTTGACCTCCTCCTTTTTTAATGTGCTATATTTACCAAGACCCTAAGTTCTTCAACCAACTCTTCCAACCAACTACTATACACAAGAGGGTTAGCCTCCATCCCGGGCAATAGATGCTGACTCTGCCTTAGATTTGATCAAAACCCTCTCAAAGTTCAAATCTCTCTTATCATAATTCAACTAACTGGTTGTTGTCTATTAGAGATGCTCAATAACTTCTTAATCATCTCATAACTTTCTTGCAAAATTAAGGAACCTATCTAACGAAAATAATAAACCTTTAGGGTAAAGATTTATTAATCAGGGCCATCTAATTTCCTGCTTTCGTTTTGATATGGACTTTTTCCATGAGTTGTTTTAGTTGGTCTCGCTCTTCGCGGGCAAGGACTAGTTCTTCTTTGACAATAGCAACCTCTTCCATAACCGCATCATGGGTTTCTGATAACATTTTCCTATCCACTTCAGACTGTCGATTCGTGGCAATTAGTAGAATAGGCCCGGTGTAAGCAGCTTGGAATGATAGCATTAAATTAAGCAGGATAAACGGGTATGGATCCCAGTGCTGAATATAAGCCATCGCATTAAGGAGAATCCAGAAAGCCAGAAAGATAGACTGGCTAATCAAAAATCTCCATGAGCCGATTTTCTTGGCCATTCTTTCGGCAAGGGCTTGGGATAACGTTAGCTTGTCGTCATCCCTCAATAGCCTACACCTCTTTTCATGCTTGTCCTCTCCTTTCTAGGCATGATATGTCCAAGCAGATTAAGATGTTACTTCCTGACTTTAGTGTGTTATACACGTGAGTCTCATTGAAGTGCCTATTAAAATAGAATAAAAATAGACCCCCCCTCAATGGGAGGATCTATTTTCGCCCTTTGCCATATTAATCACCTCTTTGTAGCAACCGTTCTGCAAATTGATTAGTTAGGCTCAGTATCTTTTCATACTCTAATAGTTTCCTCAGCCAATGAGCGGGGATATTAGAAAATCCATAATAAACGCCAGCCATACTACCCGTAATTGCTCCCACTGTATCGGTATCCCAACCTAAGTTAACTGCTGTAAGAACTGCATCCTCAAACGACGATGTAGTGAGAAAGCTCCAAAGAGCAGCTTCCAAGGATTCAACCACATACCCCCCAGATTTTATTTCATTTTCAGAAAGCTTGGGAAGTTCGCCGCTAATAATGCGCTTGAAATGACGTAACTGCTTACCTATTTTTGGGTCTATAAAAAACACGGTTTGAGATTTCAGTCGCATCGTATCATAGGCTTTTTGGGGACTACTCCCTTTTAGCAATTCCTTCACGAACAGAGAATACAAACTACACGCTAATTGACTACGCGGATGTCCGTGCGTTATCTTAGAAACTTCACAAATCCTTTGAATCATCGTGTAATCGGATTCGTGGGCGAAAAATAGGGTTGCTGGAAGAATTCTCATCAGGCTTCCATTTCCATTACTCTCTGCATCCGTGGGCCCCGCTTTAAATGGAGCAACTCCATGGATTAATCTCTTCATGGCTATTGCTGTAGTGCCGCCTATATCAAAGGACTCACCCAACGGGGTCATATAGCCATCACGATACCACTTTATAAATCGCTGAGCAATATCTGCAGGATTGTAACCTACCTCATACAGACTTTCAGCTAAGCATAATGTTAAAGAACTGTCATCCGACCACGCACCCGGTTCAAGACCAAAAGTACCTCCGCCCGTCATATCCGTGATTGGGTTTTTCCTTATTTCCGTTTTCGTCATAAACTGAACAGGCAATCCTAAAGCGTCGCCTATAACAACTCCCATAACTCCACCCATTATTGAATCTTGTTTCAAATGAAACCCTCCTCCTTATTTCTATGAGACCCTAACTGTTAAATTAACACTTCTTCTAACTTGATTTCACCTCGATCAGGGTCTGCACCCTCGATCATTCCGCATATCTCTAAAACTTCCTCTTGCACTATAGATCTCTCAGGTTAAAAAGCCAGAGCGCCAAATATACTATACTGGTTATCTATTGTCTATTTCTTAAGTATTACAGAGTTGCGCTGAGCCAAGTTCACGCAAAGGTAAGAATCTATGGCTAGCACTAAACCGCTATGAGAGAGTTCATAATTACCTCCCAGTATAATGCAAATAATCGCTCTGTGCTAATCCTATATTATCAGATAATTGCAACATAACTTTATTATAAACCAAGAGGACAATGCTCATTAGCTTGGGAGTTTATTTTATTTGATATATTTGGTCATCTACAATTCAAGCAAATGGCTGCTGAAACGCATCACGTGTAGAACTGGCTACATAAGTTGCAGTATAGAATTGTTATAAAATCAAACAAATTGGAGATATTAATACTAAATTAATAGAAGGAGGGATTTTTTATGGATGGATCAATCAAAAAATTAGAGCATCAAAATGACACTGTCAAATGCTTAGTTAATACTTGTTATTACTACGGCTCAGATGATCATTGTCATGCTGAGAAAATTGAAATTCAATCTCGAAATGCTAGTACTTCGGAATTGACAGACTGCGCAACTTTTATTAATGTCTAATCTATATATGAAATGAAAAGTTTTAAGGCATCTTCGGAAGAACTTCGAAGATGCCTTAAAATATGGACTCAGACTTGATGATTCTAAATCAGGTACCGCAAAAGGTTCGGTAAGGACGGGTTGATAGCCCCGGCAGTGTGGAGTAATCAGCCTGTTCGGTGGAGTGAGCGTAAGGGCTAGATAGAGCATCAAGAAGCCGCTCCATCACGCTGTAGTCTCCTTGTTTCACTGCTGCTTCTAGTGCCGCTTCTACCAAGTGGTTGCGAGGGATTAACGCAGGATTGCAATTCCGCATCAACAGATGCGAGGAAGCTTTCGGTTCTTGCTGCCTACCTAGTCTCGCCTGCCACAGCTCATGCCACTGAGCAAATTCGAGGACGCCAAACAGGACCGTATCCTCCGGCTTATCAAATGTTAAGGCACGGAAGGTATTGGTATAGTCCGCATGATACTTCTGCATCATACTGAGCAGGCCTTCAATAAGGGATTCATCCTTTATCTCTTCGTTAAATATTCCCAGTTTCGCTCTCATTCCCGCGAGCCAATTATTCTGATACAACTCAGCAAATTCTGTAATCGCATCCTGGGCCAGTTCGACAGCCTGTGCCTGTTCGACATGTAGCAAAGGCAATAGGGTTTCAGCAAAGCGCGCGAGATTCCACCCGGCAATATGCGGTTGGTTGCCGTAGGCATAGCGGCCCTGAACGTCAATGGAACTGAATACCGTTGCCGGGTCATAGGCATCCATAAAAGCGCAAGGACCATAATCGATGGTCTCTCCACTAAGGGCCATGTTGTCGGTATTCATCACCCCATGAATAAAGCCAACCAGTTGCCATTTGGCAATCAGCGCAGCCTGACGCTTGATCACTTCCTGAAGAAGCAAAAGATAGCGGCTCGGGGCAGCGTCGACGTCTGGAAAATGTCGTTGCAATGTATAATCAGCTAAGATCCGGAGTTCCTCAGCAGTGCCCCATTCTGAAACGTATTGAAAGGTGCCGACACGCAGATGACTGGCAGCAACGCGGGTCAGAATTGCCCCGCGTAGCTCAGTTTCGCGGATTACTGACTCACCGGTTGACACCACCGCTAGGCTACGGGTGGTAGCAATACCAAGCGCGTGCATTGCTTCACTGATGATGTATTCGCGCAACATTGGTCCAAGTGCCGCTCGACCATCGCCCCCCCGGGAGTAAGGCGTGCGACCTGAACCCTTGAGCTGAATATCAACCCGCTCACCTAGAGAAGTGATCTGTTCGCCAAGTAGCACAGCCCGACCGTCTCCTAACATGGCAAAATGTCCGAATTGATGTCCCGCGTATGCTTGAGCAAGAGGCAAAGCGCCTTCAGGAATCTGGTTGCCAGCAAGCACATCTATACCATCTTTGCTTTGCAGCGCCTCGACGTTCAACCCCAGAGATCTTGCCAATGGATCATTGAAAATAATCAATTGCGGTGAACGTACAGCGGTTGGTTTGAGACTGGTAAAAAATGATTTCGGTAACTGGGCATAACTGTTCTCTAAGTTCCATCCTGTTTCCATTATATTTCCCTTTGTCATTGTATCGCCTTTCTTCTTTTGTCTTTTTGTATCCTACTTCTTTTCTTACGAAAATGGACTACATTTTCATCCCAACCTGTGAACCGGCAGATTCATGGAAGTTTACATAAAAACAAAATCATAGACATTTATATATTTTTAGATATCTGATTCCAATACCAACACAAGGTAGCCCCTTTTAGTGTCTACTTCTCTTAATATATTATACCCTTTCCACACCTAGATGAAGCCCCTTTATCTGTTGATTATTTCTATTTGCATTCCTTGCATCACATCTAAAGCTTTTTGATTCAGGCTTTCGTCATAGCTGGCAGTACAGGAGGCATCCACTATTATTTCAGCTTCCGGTAATGCAGCCTTGGCGATAATAGCATTGGATATCACGCAGATATTGGACACAACACCGATCAATTCAATACAATCATATTCCTTATTAGTAAGGTATGCTGCTAGTTCTAGTGACCCAAAGGTTATTTTTTCAAACCGCTTGGACGTCTCATCACAGAGATCGGCAATTTTGCCGTACAAATTCCAGCCTTCAGTGTTCCTCAGACAATGTAAAACAGGCAGTTTCTTTCCTTCCTGGGTCTGCAGATAATTGTCAGTGTGTGTATCCAACGTGAATACTATTTCATCGCCGTTTTGCTTGTACTGCTCAATTTTTTGGCAAATTCTTGTTTCTAATAAAATCGCTTTCTCAAAGCCCAAGCTACCATTCACAAAGTCTTTTTGATAATCTACAACAATTAATATTTTCTTCATTTATAACCGCTCCTTAATTATAGACCTTACTTATACCAACTCTTTATTATTTCAATACTCAGGTCACTAGGGTAATAGTTTTTGTTCTCATCGTCTTTACCTATTGCAAAAACAGAAAAGCCTAAATTCCAGGTCTCCTTTTCAAACACTTCTTTGTAGGCTTGGAAACAATTTGCCTGTTCTTGAACATTCTCAATGTTTGACGGTGATGGATTCCACGGATGAACAGATGCTTTATTCCTTTTGGGAAAACCTAATTCGCCAAAAAATAATGGCTTATTCCACTTGGAAGATATATTCTTTAATTCATTATAAATATTCTGATCTCTCTTAAGAAACTGAGTACCATGAATAGCACTTACCAGATTATCAACTGAATTATTATCTTCGTCAGTAAGTTCAAAGTAAGCAGCCACTGAGATGAAATCTAGTTTTTCAAAGAGCGGATTGTTTAATTTCTGGGTGTATGTATCATTCTGAGCATCTTTTTGAGTATCCCAGACTGCGGTATACCACCAGTTGGTTCTATAAGTTACCTTGCCTTTATAATTCGCCTTAACAAAATCAGCAATATCATTCCAATACCCGTTTTGATTTTCAAATTGGTCAAAATTCGAGCCAATACATAAGGCATATACCTTATATGGACTGGCGATATCTAAAATTAATTGATTAAGTACCCCCTGCTTCCAATTCCAAAACCACTCATTTAAGTCCGTGGGTTTCAATTGTGTCTCATACAGTTCGCCATTTTGAATAAAGGGATAAGGCTCTAAAATAACATTGATTCCCTTGTATTTCAAACTTTTAATTAATTGAACTGCCTTCTTTTTGCTTTCGAGATTAATATTCATCGTATTGGCTGTTAAGCTGGGAATATCAATTTCTACCGGGACATTTAGCGTATTTAAACCAAGACGTTCAATATCCTTGAGCGTCTGTTCTATCGTATAGTCCACAGAAAGGTTTCCTGATTTGATCTTTTCCCCCCAAGGTGTAATTATCCTATTTTTCTCATATTGCTGACCGACAAAAACAACATCCACTAAGACTACTTTAATAAAAACTACTACAACTAATATTATTACTAAACTCAAAAGTTTTACTTTGTTACGTTTTAGAGTGGCTAATACGCTGTTCAATTTTTTTAAGCCTCCAGAGTTTTTCTTTTCAGAATATTCCTTTTCTTATTGTACAGTATTCTCCAAAATAATAGTGCTCAAAGATGTTCGTTAGAAGAAATAATAAACCAGTCCCATAAGCGTTACATCCATTCCTATACCTTGTATATACTGTTCTCATATCTCCAATAACTAATCATCTCATAACTCTCCCGCGAAATAAGGGGAAACCTGTCCAACGAAAATAAAAGGTCCGAGGGACTACTTGGCTGTCACCTCACAGTTTTTCGGACTTAGGCACATTCAAGAAAATAACCAGTCAGTATGCCAGTCTATTTTGTGTTATACTGCGTTGGCGACCTCCGGCTCCTGAGGGCTGACAGAATGACTAATACGGGCGAAGACGGTGTCTTCGGGCGCTAGCTCAGTTTACTTTATCTAACGCAAAATATCCAAGGCATCTTTGACTGGTTATTTTCTTTCATTTGCCTTAGATCTCCCGAGCATAACGCTAACCGTCGATTGGATAACGGTAAAATAAAGTTAGGTAATATTACCTCTTGTTGTGGGCGTGTGAGGTATACTTATATTAGATCAAGGGGTGCTTGCGGATCACAAAGGGGATCGAGGCGTGAAGGGGTTTTCAAAATGATTAAGGTATATAGTAATTATGTTGCGTGTGACACTCGCGAGGAAGCCATCGCAGCTCAGGCGATTATAATCAATGCAATGTCCCATATCCCTCATATTTGTGCAGACCGTGATATGTTTCTGCTCCACCATGAAGTTGACGAATATAAACTGCAAGAGTTACTAAATCAAGGAGGTTTAACATGTGAGCAGGGCTAAACACTCGCGTCGAGCATGATCTTCGAGTTTGACCTCATGCCCAAGTAGACAAAAAAACATCCAAGTGCCCAAGTTGTTGCTGAAGCGTTAGAGAAATATCTTGATGAAAAATAAGGAAGAGTAAATTACTAAACCAGTCGGGACTAATACTGGCGTAACCAGGAAAGTTTAACAAATACTCCTCCGATGAACGCTCCCTGGACATGCTGCATAGAATACAGCATGAATCATCTCTTTCTTATGCGGGCCTAATATGGGAGGTGGAAGGGAATGATCTTCGGGTTATTAGGGCTTTTAGGGTTTTTAGCATTTATAGTTGTATTACTATTTGTAATTATTTCTTTATCGTTCGCAAGAGTCACAACAGCCGCAGCAGCTTAAAGGGTTTGGCCTAGGTACTTGTACCTAGGCTTTTCTGCTTAGCAATCGCCTCCACTCTACAATGCAAAAAGCACCCTAATTAAAGAGTGCTTCAAATCATTTGCATTTTTTCAATAGACAATTTTCGTCGTCCGCCATTTTACAGGGTTTGTACATTTTAACCCCTTTATTAACATACATTCCAGCATTACATCTATAAGATGTTTCTAATAAATTACCGTCTCCATCTGAAATCTGTTGGACTGTTTCAATTTCTACATTCCTTTTTGCTGGTTCACAGAACACAAAATCATCTCCCTTTCACCCCATACTTCGACAAAGGAAAAGATATTCCTGCTTAGTTAGATGGCACTTACTTTTCATCAGCTCATAACTATATGGCGAAATTGGGGGAAATCTGTCTCACAAAAATAAAAAGGCTCCTACATTAGTAAGAACCTTAGCGTTCTTCAACCGATTCTAATAATCATGTAATTCTGGTAGCTGGTCAATCCCAGCATATGTAAAACCATGATTTACCTTTTCCTTTAAGACCTGTTTTAGTGGCCCCACGAGGATATCAATAAAAAGTACCTCTCGCTAGGAGGGGTACTAGATGAAGAAAAGAATAAGGAGAAAGTCATTGTCTATTTAACGGGTATCTCTACAGTTTTAATAATAGCCTAAACTTATTGCCTTTTAGTAACATTCGTGTGTCATTTATATTCGACACATAACAAATAAAAAGTCCCCTCGCTAGGAGGGGTATTGGTGGAGGAAAAGTATGGAAAAAAAACATTGTCTACTTTACGGATATCCCTACAGTCTTAATAATAAACTAAACTTGTTATCTTTTAGTGATTATTATGTGAAGATTTTGTTAATTCTTACAATTTAAAATGAGAAAACTTACGCGTCCGGAGACCTATTGGACAATGTCCCATAAAGCGGAAGAACAAAGAACCTTACTATATGAAGCCCCTTACCTCCTCATTTCATCGACTTAAAAGCAGGTATTCTCTTCGCCTTGGTAGAATAAGCCTTATAAACACATCACCTAATGAAGGGATGAAAGGATATGGAAAATACAGTTTTTATTTTTTTCGTGGGAATAGTGCTAGTCATGTTTATTGGCGTTATCACCTCTGGCCGACGAAGACCAAACTCGCACCTAAACCACGATACAACGAATGCATCAGACTTTGTATATTTTGGTCCTGATGATAATCAAAGTCACCACCACGGACATTCTGATCATAGCGCGAGTTTAGATTTCTCTCACGGAGATTCAGGATCTAGTCATTTCGGTGGATGCGATGGCGGAGGCTGCGATGGGGGCGGAGGCAGCAGCTGCGACTAAAAGGGTTATTTAGCTAGGCCATAAGCGCCCCATCCCCATCCACATCCACATTCATTGCACCGCTTACAGTACTCGCCCTAATTACTCGACCACTACACTCATCACAGCTAGAATCCCTCTGAAGTTTTATGCAATTTCGTACTTAAGTCCTATTCATGCATGACTAACGACATATACCTCTATTTCCCTTTCTCTTGTAAACTATAGAAAAAAGTCGAAAGGGGCTTTGCAAGCATGTATGGAGAAGCAAATAAGCCTGGTACTTTGCGAACCGCACAAATGAAGTGCGAAGAAGAAGAAGATTCTCTACCTTCAGATAGTGAATGCATGACTCGAATGATGACACCCGAAGACTGGGAGAAATATGGACCATTGAAGAAAACTGAGAGTATGAAAATACATAAATTAGTAACTTTCTAAGGATTTTCGCCACACGTCCGGCCGTCTAGTAAACGACCGGATTTCTTTTTGCCAACTCTAACTATCTGAATTGCGCTCTACTGAATTTTAATGGTACAAATTTACGTTATAGAATTCTGCCTTTTGCAGAAACTAAATCTAGATTTATATGTAAAAGGAGATTAAATCATGGCAACCTTAGGTAAAAAGAGCAATACAAATTTCGTCCCACAAGGGAATGCTCCCAAACCAGGAATAATAACACCAAAGTCAGAAGTAATAGCAGAAAAAACGGATACCAGAACTAGTGGAAGTGCAGACCCCAGTCATGATTAATTGTTCAACATCTCGCAGGGCGGCTTTAGCTGTCCTGTTTCACTTTAAAAGGAGATGCACCTTATGCCGATCAGACTAAAGCTTGAAATAGTTAGCGATAAAAACATACTTCAAATCTACGAATCAGAACCTGGAAAACTCACTTTTGTGATGTATCCTGAGGATCCTAGGGTCGAGGCTTATTTGAAGCTATTATTATAAAATTCCAAACCATATCACCAAATGCTGAAATCAAATCTTCTATGACATAAGAAAAACCGAGGCTGCAGCCTCGGTCCTTTTACTGTTCTTGGATATCTGAAATTTTGTATTCATAACCATGGAGCCCCTTATAATACTCTGGGTACATATCTCCTCCACATTTCTCACAGCTAAACTGGGGAGGAACAGT
>Ga0209123_1001617_pt1 | contig 21560 bp, 18 predicted proteins | sample BarGraIncu00431A_FD_184500 | JGI IMG/M metagenome (GOLD analysis project Ga0209123, IMG submission 184500) | Arctic peat soil microbial communities from Barrow, Alaska, USA - Barrow Graham LP Incubations 004-31A (SPAdes) (version 2) | ecosystem: Environmental > Terrestrial > Soil > Wetlands >... | reverse complement strand
GGACTGGGTACTAGGCAGCCCAGGAAGAAAGAAAGCATTGTTCGCAGGGGGCAACATGATGGTCAGTCGATTGCGGTAATCTGTATCTGCATGCCTGTTTGCAGTTCTTTCCGGGGTTCCCGTATCGGCTTTACCACGCGCAATTCACAGATCATTTCCCTAACCACGTTCCTCTCGCTTTCGGTCTTTTCTAAAATCTCTTGCGGGCTTAATCCTTTGCAGCGGGTTCCGTCCACCAGCAACCTGAGGGTTTCCGGCGTCCAGCCGGCTCTATAGCCGTAGTCCGCGCGCCAGTAGAAGGGCTGGGAAAAGTATCCGAAACTGTTGGGGAAATAGGCGCGAACGTGGGTGGGATCCTCCCAGGCATCGTCGCTCCCGCCGTGCGGAACGCGGATTTCTGCGATAGCCCCGGGCAGCGCCAGCCGCCAGAGTTCCTGCATGAGGCCCAGGCTATCCTTTATATGCTCGAGGACATGGGATAACAGGAAATAATTGACCGACTCGTCGGGCAAAGGGATTTGCGTCTGGCGCAGGTCCTCCAAATTACAGACGATGTCGACGCCGGGTAAGGCGGCAGAGTCCAGATTGAGCATGCCCCTCTGAATATTCCTTCCACACCCGACATTCAATTGATACGGTGGCCTTCCTTGATTCGCGGCATTCATGTAAACCTCACAGTCCTTTTGTGGTGTAGGGAACCGGTCACTGGAACCTTGGGCGCTCGCGACTCGCGTCATGGTCAGATGGGGGGCGACCCTTGCGCGTTTATCACCCAGGGATAATTTTCCCTCGGTTTTCCGACGGTTTATGTCTAAGCAATGCCGGAGCCGTTTGATTCCACCTTTTTAATTTTTAGGGATGAATATTGACTTGTATTTCTGTAAGGGAATTGGCACAGTCACTGTCGGCGAGAGGACTACCTGACCGGGGAATTTTCACTGCTTTCGGCCAAGTAATAAAAAGACTCCCATGTTCTCTTTCAGAAAAACTCGGAAGAGCCGGGCAACAGATACCAAACCTGCAGCGTTCAACTCCGGAATCGATCCTCGCTACCCAAGCCCAATACCCGTTGGTCTTATAGCTGTCTCGAACAGTGTCTGAACGCAATCAGTATCCGACGGTTTGACACTACCGGTGGATTTCAAGACACCCCGCCGTTACTTTGATGCAGGGCCGGGACTTTGCTGCGCCTGTAGGTTCGGGCACGCACAAGGCAGATACATATCTTTCTAAAGTGCGGGTGTTTTCCGACAACAAGGGTGGCAGTACGCTAACCATTTACTATGAAATGACTATTTCAGGGATTGTGAGGCACTTATGCGATCATTGACACCCCTGCTGCAATGTAAGGGGGAGGCGTAAATGCTCAACAGACGGCATTTTCTGAAAATTTCCGCAGTCGCCGCGGTCGGTCTTGCTGCCAACCAGTCGCGACACTACTTCGGTGCCGCCTCGTCGGATGCCTCGACGAACTCTGGCTTCCAGACCCTGGACGCAAAGCTGCTCCCCCGCGTCCCTTGCCGCGCCGATACCTCTCTTGCCTTGACCCGACGTTACCCGTGGCTCAGGTACGGAGAAAAACCGGCAGGTCTGGTTCAGATAGCTGACACCTGCATCCTTCCGGGCGGACTCGCGGGTGAGCCGACGCTCGGCAAGCTCGGCGAGCGGGTGGTCGAGCCGGCGGCCGGCGGCAGATTCCTCCCCTGGTCCCCCCTATTTGAGCGCCCGACCTCCCTGTACCAGGCAGGCCCCGCCTTGCAAGCAGTCGCCAAGACCACCCGTCTCTACATCAAGGACGAGGGGAGCATGGTGTCGCCGCTGTACGGCAACAAGATCAGAAAGTACGAGTTCCTGCTCCCGAACCTCGCCGTTTCCGGGGTAAAGAAGCTGTATACCCACGGGGCTTTCGGGAGCAACCATTGCGCTCATCTCACGCTCGCGGCGCGCTACGGGTCCTTCCGGCCCGCAGGGGACCCGACGCCGATGGATATCGAGATCATGCTCTACCCGCAGGAGATAACGGAAAACGTCATCACCAAGCTGAAGCTGTTGGTGGCCTGTGGCGCCAAGCTGAGTTTTCTTGACGGGGACGCTTCGGTCGGGATCTCCATACTGAAGGCGCAATTGAAGTCCCGCTTTTCTGACGATACCTCCGTGGCGTATGTCCCGCCGGGAGGATCCTCGCCGCTTACGGTACTTGGGCACGTTGAGGCGCTGATGGAGCTTGCGGAGCAGGTCGAAGCCGGCGCCTCCCCGCTGTCATCTCCTCCGGATTACATATTCGTTCCTCTGGGAAGCGGTGCGACCGCCATGGGGCTGGTGCTCGGCTGCCACCTTTTGGGGTGGCCTACCAAGGTGGTCGGGACCTGCTCTCAGGATAAGAGCCGCATCGCACGGTTGGCAGTGAACGGGGACGCCGACACTCCCTTTCTGGTGGCCAATGCCCAAAAGCTCCTGGAGCATGCACTTAGCTGGATGAACCGCATGGGGCTGCCGTCCGGCACCCGGCAGGCCCAGGCTCCCTCCAGTCAGGAACTGCTGCGGCGCGGTTTTGCCTACGACAATGTAACCTGGCAACCGCACTACGGGGTCGTAACCGCGCAAGTCCAACGGGAGGCGACCGCTGCCGGTGCGGGTGGTCTGGTCCTGGACAACACCTTCTCGGCGAAGTCGTTCCACACCCTCAGGGTCTATGCCGAAAACGGCCTGTTGAAAAACAAGAGCGCACTTTTCTGGAACACCTATCAGCGCTTTCCGCTGGACACCCTGCTGCCGGAAAACCACGACTGGGCCAGGGCGCTTCCTGAGCCGATCCGCGCGCGGGTGGACGCGTACCAAAAGCTTGCGGCAGGTTAAGGATTCTCCCCGCGCCGGCGGTTCAGGCATAGGATTCATGACAGGCCAGACGGGGACAATTTCTTTCGAAGTGGATCAAGCTCAAGAGTGATAACTGAAATGAAAAATAATGCGTATAAATTCGTACTGATAGGCTACATGGCAGTTGCTGTGGCGGGGATAAACTGCTTTCAGACCTGCGGCAAGGAGATTTGGGCGCTGCTACCGTCGGGAGTCGCTCAGGAGCAGCCCCTCTCCTGGCCTTTGCTGCTCAGCATGGTGATCTTCATTCTGCTCTTTGCCAGCACGGTGTTCTTTTCTGCGCCGACCAACCCCCTCTTTTATCTCGCCTCGGGGTACTTCTTCGGCTCGGTAAAGGGGACAACCATAGCCGTCGCGGCGACCGTTCTGGGGTCGGCGGCCGCGTTTCATTTCTTCCGGAAAACCACCAAGACGCCACCGGCATTGCGCATGCTGGAGGTTAAGAGCGTATTTCTCATGCTGGTGCTGCTGCGCTGCTCCCCCTGGTTTCCGAGTCCGCTCATCAACGTGTTCTGCGGGGTGATTCGGGTACCCTTGTCCACCTTTTTGGCCAGCACTCTGTGCGGGACACTCCCGCTGGTCACCATCTACACCCTCACGGCGAGTAGGCTGAGAGGTCCCATCAGCGTGTCCATCCTGTACTCCCCCGAACTCCTCGCGGCCTTGAGTGTACCCGGCGTCGTTTCGCTCCTCGGTTTTCTGCAGCCGCTACGCGCCATAACGAGTTATCTGCGCGTACTGGCTTTCCCCTCTCCAAATCCGTAGCGCAATCCGGCTAGCCTTGCTGCGGCGCCTCCCGGGATATCCGTCCTCGAGTCCTGGCCGCTGGCGGGCGCTAAAATTCCGGAACCTTCAGCATCCGGCTCAGTTTATTGGTGTTGGCGATGGCCAGCACGCCAAGGAGGCAGCAAACAACCGGAAACCAGGCGCCAGACTCTGGTGACGCTCCATTGGAACCCGGAGATCCGGCGAGGCACGAGATGATGCCTAGCGCGCCGCCTGCAGCAAAGAGAGATCCCACGAGATACCCGATAGCGACCCCTATTTTGGTTTGGAAGGTCACGTACTCGCGAACTGCGGTTTTATCCAGGCCGAGCTTTTCCAGGTCACCCAGCATAGTGGTTTCGTGGCGGCTTTTGTCTTGATGTACGCCGCCGGTCACGTGCCTCAACAGATCGTCCCGCAGTTTTTCATCTTTGACGTTCAGTATTTTGCCGATCAACTCTTCCTGCTGCATTCCTTAGCACCCCCATTTTTGAGAATCCCTCGCCCTCGGTGGTTCCGGCAAAATGCCTGTGCGGCAGGCTTTTAGTCGCCGACGTTTACGTTGGAAACATAAAGCATAAGCCAGGACGTGGCACCTAATGCCAGAAGTAAACCGAAAATAAGCACGCTGGTAAAGAGCCGGGGCGGCCCGTTCTTGCGGGTTTTGTCCTCGTCAAGCTTGCCGGAAGATAGTGATAATGTTTTCATTTGAACCTCGACCATGAATAACTCCAATGAGCATCACCATGACCAATGGCCATGGCACAGCGACAATAATCATTTGTTGATGGGATTCCTTGTGAGCGAGAGACTGTTTCTCCTCACCACGTGACAGTCAAAGAGCCCGAAACGCAACTGGCATTCAATGCACATTCCTGTGTCCGGATAGACCCTTGTAGCCACATCGGTTTTATCTGTGGAAACTTGAGAGAATAATTGCTGAGGCTCGGTTATATTTGTGTAATGTATTTCCGGGGGGTGCATCTAAGAAGAGCCCGGCGGTTCAGGCTGCGGGTCCCGGCACAGAGATAGGAGAGTTTCTGGTGCCCAGTTCCGATGTATGTCTGCGGATGGATCAGGCCGGATCATTTGCCCGACGCTGGAGACCCGTTGACTTGGTATCAGGCATGGTGTAACATTTTTTAATTAAATGGCTTCGGGCACAGGAGGAGACCTGACACATGACATCGATAACCACACTCTTTCTCGACATCGGGGGGGTCCTCCTCACCAACGGCTGGGACAGGAAAACACGCCAGCTGGCGGCAGAGACGTTCGCCCTTAATGTCGCAGAGATGGACGAACGGCACCATCTCACCTTTGACACCTACGAGGAGGGAAAGCTCACCCTCGAGGAATACCTGGACCGGGTGGTCTTCTACCAGGAACGTTCTTTTACGCCGGAACAGTTCCAGTCCTTCATGTTCGCCCAGTCCCTCCCGTTCCCGGAAATGATCGATCTGGTCTGCCGCCTGAAGTCGCATTACCGGCTGAAGGTTGCCGCGGTCAACAACGAAGGCCGCGAGCTGAACGTGCACCGAATAGGGGCATTTAAACTTGACGCATTCATCGATTTCTTTATCTCTTCCTGTTTCGTTCACTTTCGCAAGCCTGATGCGGACCTTTTTCGTATCGCCCTCGACATCGCCCAGGTGCAGCCGGAGCAGGTGGTGTACATCGAGGATCGTCCCATGTTTGTGGAAGTGGCGCAAGATCTCGGAATTAGGGGGATACTTCACACCGGATACGAGGCCACGCAAAAGGAACTGGCGCGCTTGGGGCTGGTTTTGCCGGGAGGGCCTACATGAAATGCTGCCTGTTACTTGTTGTCCTGCTGCTCAACCTTTCTCTTGACTCCGGCTGCACGAAATTGGGCGGTCTCAACCGGCCTGCCAATGGTCCGGACCCCCAAGCCGGCTATGTGGCGCCAGAAGCTCTCCCGGACAGTGCGGTTTTGCTCCCCCCGCCTCCCTCTGCAGGCTCGACTGCCCAGTCGCTTGACGTGGAGGTCAATAAAAGAATGCTCGCCTTGCGAGGCACCCCGCGCTGGAACCTGGCGGCTGAGGACGCCAACACCCAGTTTCCCGAGGCGGCCAAGATCTTCTCCTGCGCACTGAACGCCCCCATTAGCGCAAAGGATGCGCCGCATCTCTATCTGCTGCTGCAAAGAACCTTGGCCGATGCCGGCGCTTCCACCGACAAGGCCAAAATAAAATACCGTCGCACCCGTCCCTTCCTGGTCAATAACCAGTCTACCTGCACCCCTGACCTCGAAAAATACATGATCAGCAGCGGCTCCTATCCTTCCGGACACAGCACGGCGGGATGGGTCTGGGCCCTGATCTTGAGCGAGATTGCCCCGGAGAGGACCGATGCCGTTCTCGCACGAGGCCTGGCGTTTGGAGAGAGTCGCCTGGTCTGCAATGCGCATTGGTATAGCGACGTCGTCGCCGGACGGGTCATGGGGGCGGGTACGGTCGCCCGTCTGCATGCCGATCCGGTTTTCCGGGCCGACCTGGAGGCCGCCAAGGCCGAATTCGCGGCACTTTCCCGGCGCGGCTTGAAACCCCAGCGCGATTGCGCCGCGGAAGCTGCGGCCCTGGCCCAGTAGCGGCTTAGATAAACCGCATCGGGACCTGCACTCCGTGGGTTTTGGGTTGCTCGGCAGCAGCGCCGGGCGGCAGGAGCGTTTTAATATTAGAACGCTTGCATTTTATTCTAATGGGAGTATTGCTCAGTTTTTGTCAGGCTGACTTGCTGCGGCAGGGCATTTTCTGCCGGTTGTAACTTACGAGAGGCCCGCCCGCACTGAGGGGGCGGGCTTTCCATTTTCTTCCTTAAACCCGTAGCGCCAAGATTGATGGCAGCGGCTCCTCAGAGGTAAAACACGGGGCGCTCCCGAAGGAGAACGACAATGCTTCCTCTCGATGACATCCGCATTATCCGCAACTTCGGCATCGTCTCCCACATCGACGCGGGCAAGACCACGGTGTCCGAGCGCATCCTCTTCTACAGCGGGGAAACCCATAAAATGGGGGAGGTGCACAACGGCCAGGCGGTCATGGACTGGATGCCCCAGGAGCAGGAGCGCGGCATCACCATCACGGCCACTACGACCACCTGCCACTGGGGAGGCTGCCGCCTGAACCTGATCGACACCCCCGGCCACATCGACTTCACCATCGAGGTGGAACGGAGCATGCGGGTGCTGGACGGTGCCGTGGCGATCTTCAGCGCGGTGGAAGGGGTGCAACCCCAAAGCGAATTGGTCTGGCGCCAGGCGGACCGCTACGGGGTGCCCCGGATCTGCTTCATCAATAAGATCGACCGGATCGGCGCCGACTACCTTCAGGCCCTGCGCCAGATGACGGAGCGGCTCAGGGCGCGCCCGGTGCTGCTGCAGTTGCCGATCGGGGAGGAGGGGAGTTTTACCGGGGTGATCGATCTGCTGAGCGAGGAGGCGCTTTATTTCCCCGAGAGCGACCAGGGAAAGATGGTACAGCGTGGTCCGGTGCCGGCCGATTGCCTGGAGCGGGCGCGGGAGGCGCGCCTGAAGCTGACCGAGGCGGCTGCGGACTTCGACGACGACATCATGGCCGACTTTCTGGAGGGAAGGAGCATTGCGGCGCAACGGCTGCGGGCGGCGCTACGCCTGGGGACCCTTGCCTGCCAGATTTTCCCGGTTTTGCTCGGTTCGGCGCTCCGCAACAAGGGAGTCCAGCCGCTGCTGGACGCGATCTGCGATTACCTCCCTTCTCCTTTGGACCTCCCGGCAATGGTCGGCCACGATCCGGCCAGTGGCACGAGCGAGGCCCTGGTCTGCGACCCGGCCGCGCCGCTACGCGCGCTGGCCTTCAAGGTGATGGCGGAGGAGGGGAGGCGGCTTACCTACCTGCGCATCTACAGCGGTACGCTGCGGCCCGGGGCGGCTTTGCTCAACAGCACCCGGCACGCGACGGAGCGGATCAAGCACCTGTTTCACGTCCACGCCCACCGGCGCGAGGAGGTCGGGGAGGCGCTCGCCGGCGACATCGTTGCCGTTTCCGGCTGCCAGGTGACCCTTACCGGCGATACCCTCTGCGATCCCGCGCATCCGCTCGTTCTCGAAGGGCTGGACGTCCCCGAGCCGGTGGTCTCGCTAGCCGTGGAGGCAAAAGGGGTGGCGGACCGGGAACATCTGCTCTCTTCACTGGAAAAGTTCCAATGGGAGGATCCGACTTTCAGGGTGCACGAGGACCGGGAAACCGGCCAGACCATCCTGACCGGCATGGGGGAGCTGCATCTGGAGATCATCATCGACCGGTTGCGCCGCGAGTACGGGGTGCAGGTAACGACGGGGCGTCCGCGCGTGGTCTACCGGGAGGCTCTGCGGCGCCAGGTGGTGCGGCGGGAGGTGTTCCAGAGCCTAGGGGGAGAGCGGCGGCCCGAAATGGCGGAGGTGGTGCTGCGTCTGACGCCGGCGCCGCGGGGCAAAGGGGTGCGCATCCAGCTTCCCGCGCCGGTGGCGCCGCTCACCGCAGAGCTGATGGCGGTCGTGCAGAAAAGCCTGCGAGAGGGGTGCCTCGCCGGTTGCCGGACCGGCTACCCGCTCACCGACCTGAAGGTCGAGGTGCTGGAGGTCCCGGTGGAGCTGGGGGTGCCGACCGAGTCGGCACTCTGGGCGGTGGCCCAGCGCGGGGTGATTCTGGCGGCCCGGGAAGGGGGGCCCTTCCTTTTGGAGCCGATCATGTCACTGGAACTGGAGCTTCCCACCGTTAACCTGGGGAAGGTGCTCGGCTCCCTGCAGCAAAAGCGCGGCCGGGTGGAAGGACTCGAGGAGCGCGGCGAGCTCCAGGTGGTGCGGGCAACCGTTCCCTTGGCGGAGATGTTCGGTTACATGACCGAGTTGCGCTCCGTCACCAAGGGGCGGGGAAGTTACACCATGGAATTCAAGGGGTTCGAGGAGGCGCCTGCCGAAGTCCAGGATCGCTTCGGGCTAACGCAGGCGGGAAGGTGAAATCTCCCTCACATTTAAGACCGGGCGAAGAAGCCTGCTAAATTACACTGGCTCCAGCTCTCCTCCTCCCGGAGGGGGGAGGTCGGGAGGGGGGAAGGCTCGTGCGGGGTTCCCCCTCCCTGTCCCTCCCCCTCCGGGAGAGGGGACTGCAGTATCGGTATCCTGCAAAAATAGGAGGATACCTTGTGCCACCCTGAATTAGCTCCCCCTGCGCCTACCCCATCAGGCCTCCCTGCAGAAGTTGCTCCGCAACAGAAAGCTGGACGAATAGTCCCGGCTGAGGTAGGGTATCAGCCAAAAGAGAGTTCCCATGACCCCTACTGCATTTTCCGCACTCCACTTGAAATCCCCCATGTTGAAGAACCTCGCGTCCCTGGGCTACGCCGAAATGACGCCGATCCAGGCCCACAGCCTGCCGCTTATCCTGGCCGGAAAAGACGTGATCGCCAAGGCGAAGACCGGCTCCGGTAAGACCGCCGCTTTCGGCATCGGACTTTTGACCGGCATCGAGGTCGGCTCCTCGCGCGTGCAGGCGCTGGTGCTCTGCCCCACCCGCGAACTGGCCGACCAGGTCGGCAAGGAACTGCGCCGCCTGGCCCGTTGTACCGACAACCTGAGGATCCTGAGCCTCTGCGGGGGCGTCCCCTTCGGTCCGCAAATGGCCTCATTGGAGCATGGCGCCCATGTCGTGGTCGGCACGCCCGGACGGCTCCTAGATCACCTGCGCCGCGGCAGTCTTGAGCTCTCCTCCCTGCAGACCCTGGTGCTCGACGAAGCCGACCGGATGCTCGACATGGGCTTTCAGGAAGAAATCAGCGCGCTCATCGCCGCGACCCCGGAAAAGAAGCAGACTCTGCTCTTCTCGGCCACCTACCCGGAGCAAATCGCGGCTCTCAGCGCGGATATCCAGCACCAGGCAGTCGTGGTCAGTGTCGATGAGGAGCATGAAGAGGGCGTCATCGCACAGATGCTCTACGAGGTAGAGAGCATCTGGGAGCGCAGCGCTGCCCTGGCCCGGGTCCTCGGGCACTACCGGCCGGAATCGACGCTGGTCTTTTGCAACACCAGGAAGGAATGTCAGGAGGTAGCCGAGGACCTGATCAAGCGCGGCTTTTCGGCACTTGCCATCCACGGCGACCTGGAGCAGCGTGACCGCGACCTGGTGCTGCTGCGCTTTGCCAACAAGAGCGTCTCGGTTCTGGTGGCAACCGACGTGGCCGCACGCGGTCTCGATATCAAGGACCTTTCGGCAGTCGTCAACTACGAGCTCTCCCGGGACCCGGAAATCCACATCCACCGCATCGGTCGCACCGGTCGCGCCGGCGAACAGGGGCTGGCCCTCAGCCTGGTGACAGCCCTGGAAAGCCGGCGCGTGCAGGCGCTGGAAGCCGCCGCGGGGAGCCCGATCCGAAGAGGGGAACTAGCTTCGCTGATCCCGGCTGCGGGCGGCCACCTGGTGCCGCCCATGGTGACCATCTGCATCGACGGCGGGCGCAAAAATAAGATGCGCCCCGGCGATATCCTCGGCGCCCTGACCGGCGAGGGGGGGATTGCCGGCAGCGAGGTCGGCAAGATCGATGTCTTTGATTCCCACGCCTACGTGGCGGTCCTGCGGGCGAGCGCGGCACGGGCCCTGGCCTGCCTAAGCGGGAACAAAATCAAAGGTAGATTCTTCAAGGTCCGGGAAATAGGGTGACAGGAAGGGATCCTGAGGAAATGAGAGAAATACTTTTGCAGTGTTAGCCATACTAATAACAGTTTGTACTTCTTTCTTTTAATTGAAGCTCAGGATCATCCGATATAATAAATGAAGGCTACGATTTATATTGCTGCGCAGAAATAAAAATAATAAAATATAAGCATACAGAGTAAAGCACCTGTTAAGGGAGGTGTGACTAATGAAAGATAGTACGAAAGACAGGATTCAAGGCAAATTTCATGAAACAAAGGGTAAAATAAAAGAAGCTACCGGTAAGGCTCTGAATAACCCGCGTGTGGCGATTGAAGGACAGGATGAAAAAATCGTCGGGAAAGTTCAGGAAAAGGTAGGCCAGACCAAAAAGGTCTTGGGCAAATAAAGCCTTGGATCAGCCACATTGCTGACATATTTAACAAAAGCCGCTCCTAAAAAAAGCGGCTTTTGTATTTTCCCGCCCGCAACAACTGTCCTGATGGATGCTCATTCTTCGCAGAATAAACTCCCTCCGCTTCAAGGGGCTGCCGTCAAGTTAAGGTCTGGCACAACGCGCACCTGTAGGGATACCCCTTGCGGGTATCCTGGCCTTTGCCCTCTTAACGTAAGGGTAGCTGGGAGTGGAGTTTATTTCTGATCGTGCACGAACCGGTCGATGATTGCGAAGGTTTCCTGCGGTTTTTCTTCCTGCGGGTTGTGCCCGCACTCCTCGACCACCGCGAGCCGCGCTCCCGGGACGGCCTGTTCCAGGCGCTCCCCTTGGGAAATCGGGACGATGCGGTCCTGCCTCCCCCAGAGAAGAAGCATGGGAAGGCGGAGCCGTCCGTACCAGGCGGAAATCTCGTCGCAGTCGGAGGGGACCAACTGGCGGCAGGTTTCCACCAGTGCCCTCTTGGCGTCCCGGTCCTGATAACAGGGGGCATAGCGGGCAATGTGCTCCCGGTCGACGAGGCGGTGGTCGTAGTAGGCGGCGCGCAGTCCGACCTTCACCCACGCTATGGGAGCAGGCAGCAAGGTGAAGAGCTCCCCTGCCAAGGGACGCCGGAAGAGCCGGGCGATCAGGGGGAGGCTTTGTAGGTACCCCGGCCCGGCCATCACCACGACCGATTTCAGTAGTCCCTCTCTATTTCCCCGCAGCGCCTCTATGCTCGCCAGCAGGACCACGGCTCCTCCCATCGAATGCCCAACCAGGGTCACCCCCGAAAGTCCTTCACGTTCCAGAAATTCTAGCAGACGCCGGCTGTGGGCCAGCATCGAATAATCGGCGCCAGGCGGCTTGGAGGAAGCTCCGGAACCGAGGAGGTCGACCAGGTACAGCGTGTAACTTTCCGGAGCAAAAAGGGGGAGCAGGTCGGTCCAGGTCTCCGAGCGGGACGCCAGGCCATGGAGCAGGACCAGTGTGGTGGGCCCGCTTCCCCGGACGCGGTAGCTGAGGATTTCCTTCTCGGTGAGGGCGCAGCTTTGCAGGGGCAGGTTCATACCCTCCAGTTTAACAGAAAAGCTGCCTGCAGACGAAGGTTCAGGGGGGACAATGCAAACCCCTGACAATACAAGGGCCGGGGTGTAGCTGGACCCGTAGGGACCAAAGTGTCCCCCACGCGGACACTGCTCTTGCTGCCCCCTTGCTCCCTTATCGGTAACTTGCTAATATTGCGGGTTTAAAAGTGCTGGCACTATTTCTGTAACACTGTATGCCACGTCTGACTTTTTGCGTCGGTGTGTCCTTCAGGGGGACACTGCGCGCTCCTCAAAAAAAGGAATTAGGACAGCGCTATGCATTTGCCCAGGGCACCAAAGGTGGCTTCCCGCCAGAAAAAAGCAAGTTTGAGAACCATCATCGCGCTGAGAATCTCGGCACTCTTTGTGGTTTCCGTGTCGGTATTATCATTTTATGCATTTGCCTACCTGGAACGGGGACTCAAGCGCTCCATTGACGAACAGCACTTCGCCACGGTGCAGACCGTCATCCATCAAACCTGGATCTACCTGACGCTGGGGGTTGCTGTTGCCACCCTCGTCATGCTGGTCCTGGTCTGGCAGCTGATGAAATATCTGACCTTGCCGCTTTTGAAGGTCATCCAGCAGGTAGAGCACATGGAGCAAGCGACTGTCCTGACCCGGCCCGACACTGCGGGTTCCTCTCATGAGATCACCCTGACCGACGCGTTCAACCGCATGATCGAGACCGTGCAGCGGCAGCAAAATGCCCTGCAGGAAAACGAGGAGCGTTACCGGATCCTGGTAGAGTCGTCACCCGACGCGATCCTGATGCACCGGGACGGAGTCATCATCTTTGCCAACTCCTCGGCCCTGCGCCTTTTCCGAGCCGGGCGGGCGGAGCAGCTTCTGGGCCGAACGGTCGATTCGATTGTCCATCCCGAGTACAGGGTCTTGGTCAGGGAGCGTATCGAAGCGGCAAAGTTAGTCGTGGGGCATACCAATTTGCCTAATGAGGAAGTGATGCTCCGGCTGGACGGCAGTGACTTCGACGTCGAAGCGCTGGGCACTCATCTCACCTATCAGGGGAAGCCGGCCGTCCAGGTCATCTTGCGCGACATCACGGCGCGTAAGGCCTCAGAGCTGGCACTTCGGGAAAGCGAGGAGACCCTCAGGAACCTGATGGAGGTGATGCCGGTGGGAGTCGCCCTGGTGGAACAGGACGGGTCCATCGTCTACCTCAATCGCTGCTTCGAGGAGCATTTCGGCTACGGGCTCGGGGAGATACCGGATCTGGAAACCTGGTATCCCCTGGCCTATCCGGATGCCGCCTACCGCGAGGAACTCGTCGCGAGCAGCAAGGCCGATCAGGCGAAAGCTCAAACCGACGGCATGCCCATCCCGCCCAACAAGGTTAATATTACCTGTAAGGACGGTTCGATCCGCCACGTCATCATTAACCGGCAAAGGGCCGGCAACCGCAGACTGGTGATCTTCACCGACATAACGGCACGCGAGTCCCAGCAAGGCGAGCACCTGAAGTCCCAGAAGCTGGAATCGCTCGGGGTACTGGCTGGCGGCATTGCCCACGATTTCAACAACATTTTGACCGGTATCCTCGGCAATATAACCCTGGCACAGCTGTTTCTGGACTACTCGCACCCCTCCTTCAAGCCGCTGGGGTACGCCGAGCGGGCCGCCTCGCGGGCGGGCGAACTGGCAACCCAACTCCTTACCTTCGCCAAGGGTGGGGCGCCGGTCAAAAAGATCGTAGCACTGGAAGCTCTTGTTGATGAAGTCGTTTCGCTGGCGCCAATGTGATCGGGAAAATACGCTTTGCCGAGGGGCTCCACGCCATCGAGGCCGACGAGGGGCAGATGGGCCAGGTTTTCCACAATATCGTGCTTAATGCGGTGCAGGCAATGCCGGGCGGGGGCACGCTGGTCGTCAGTGCGGACAATGTTACTCTGACGGGCGACAACAGCCAGGCTCTCCCGCCGGGAAATTATGTCCGGGTGGTCTTTGCCGATGAGGGGCATGGCATGCCGGAGGAGCTCCAGCATAAGATCTTCGACCCCTACTTCACCACCAAGCCGGGCGGCAGCGGCCTCGGGCTCGCCTCGGTACACTCGATCGTCAAGAAACATGGGGGGAATGTGCAGGTGCGTTCCCTGGTCGGAAGAGGGACCGATTTTACCTTCTACCTCCCGTCGATCGGAGCGGCCGTGCTTGGCCCGACCGAGATCGAGGCGACCTCGGAGGGTGGCAGACACGCGGGGGGAGCAGTGCTGGTCATGGACGATGACGAGCTGATCCAAATCCTTGCCACCCAGATCCTGGAGCATCTCGGCTATCAGGTGACTGCCTGTGCCAACGGCGAGGAGGCCGTCGCGCTGTACGGCAAGGCTGTCGGGACGGGAACCCCTTTTCTGGCGGCAGTCATGGACCTCACCATTCCCGGGGGGATGGGTGGCAAGGAAGCGGCGCAACAGATCCTGGCCCTCGATCCGGCAGTCCGGCTGATCGTTTCCAGCGGCTATTCGAATGATGAGGTCATGGCGGACTACGCCCGCTACGGATTTTGTGCCGCCATTGCCAAACCGTACCGGGTGGCCGAGCTGACGGCTGTGCTGGCGGGGATGGCGGAGGCGGAGGCGCAGGCGCAGGTGCTGCGCTGAACCAATGAGGGGAGAGCGGAGGAACGGGGCTCGGCAGGAAAACGGCTCTTGCCGTGGGGAAAAGGTGTATAATGAAGACCAGCGAGTAATCGAGCTCACCGAGGAAATTACCTTCAAGGATTTTTGGGGTAAGGCACGCCATGCCGCATAGAAACTGCTCGTTCACCATCATGACCTACAACGTCCACCGCCTGATCGGCAATGACCGCCACACCTCAGCACTGCGCATCGCCCAGGTGATCGACGCCCACCAGCCGGACATAGTCGCGCTTCAGGAACTCCCCGGCGCCCGGTTTCGTCCCGAAGCGGGCGGCACCGCTCAGGACCTCGTCCACGAACTGGCCCAGCTTGAATCGCAGTCCGGCCTCACCTTCATGGAGCGGGAGCGCTGCGGTAACGTGATGCTCAGTCGCTTTCCCATGCGGCTGGTCAGGGCGGGGGGGCTGCACCCGGAAACCAAGCGGCGCTCCATCGTTCCCCGGGGGGTACTCTGGGTGGAAATCGAGATCTGCGGCCGCCTGTTGCAGGTGGTCAACACCCACCTGGGGCTCACTCCGCCCGAGCGCTCCTCCCAGGTGAAGGTGCTCTGCAGCCCGGAGTGGCTCCAGCACCCGGACTGCCGCCGCCCCGTGATACTCTGCGGAGATTTCAACGCACTTCCCAGCTCGACCGTTCACAAACGGCTTAAGGATGCTCTGAGTGACGAGCAGGTAAGCCTTGCCTTTGGACATACCGAGTGGACCTTCCCGAGCCAACTTCCCATGGTACGCTTCGACCATCTCTTCGTTTCCCCCGACCTGAACGTGGAGAGTGTCCAGATCCCCCAGACCAAGCTGACCCGGGTCGCGTCGGACCATCTCCCGCTGATGGTAAAGTTGCGGGTGGCTTAGGGTAGGTTTCTGCTCCGTTGCAGCCGGCACAAATACTGTTAAAGTAATTGTGCCGGCTGGCCGAAGAGAACTCGTAATTAATCAAGGCAGATTCCCGAAAGGGGATATTGGAGAGCGCAGCTATGAGTGAATACACAGACATGCCGGAGGATATGGAAATTCAGGAATTGATTATCGACAGAGTCCTGCAGAATACGGGGGCCCTATTGGAAATCTGCCTGGTGAAGCACGGAGCCCAGTACGAAGCGGCCCTGTTCTTTGATAAAAAATACAAGCCAGGCCCTCCGATGCCCCGCCCGCTGGAAACCCCCTCGGGACAATCGACCCACTGGATGGGAGTGCGCCCCAAGGTTGGCCTGACCGAGGCTGAGGCAGATAAGATCGTCTACGAGGTGAACGGTCTCAATGCGCTGCACCGCATTCAGATGAGGGACAGTTGGGGTAGTCTGCTGGATGCCGTTTAGGCGAGGACAACTCTCAGCGGTGCTTTACCCGCTAACTTCCGAGTGATTCGTTTGCGCTTCGGCTCCGCTCAGCGAACGCCTGCTCTCTGAGCGGAGTTAAAAGGGTGGTCCCTGAGCGGAGTCGAAGGGCGACTTAGCCTGAATGAGCTGGACTGAGTACCAGTGATGAAACCAAAGAAGCCGCTCCCCTTAAAGGAGCGGCTTCTTCGTTTTCGGATACCCAGCGGAAAGCTGCGTCGTCCCTTACATCTCTACCCGGGTCAGGACGCCCTGCAGTTTGCTGACGGGGAGCTTGTTGAACTGGACGAAGTTGGGGGTGAGCTTCTTAATGACAGAGAAAGCCTTCCAGACCGGGTTGTTGGTCGAGATGTCCTCGACGCCGTAGAAGATGACCTTCTCGGCGATACCGTTTTTCTTCAGCAGTCCCTCGATGTCGATCACCTCCATATAGCCCGCGAAAATCTCGTAGGATTCCAGGCCGGTGCCGCGCGCGGCGGTCAGCTTGGAGCAGATGCCGAACGGCTCGTCGGTCCTCATGATCGAGATGAAGACGTTACGCTCATAGATGATGTTGCTGCGTATCATGCAGTGCACCACGTAGGGGGGGACGACGTTCCACTCGCGGGTGAAAAAGAGCCCGGTTCCCGGGATGTTGCGCCCCTTGGCGTAGATCTGCTCGTAGGAGAGCAGGAAGGTCTCCGCGTCGAGCGGGCGTAGCGCCCGGTAGAGGGCGCGCTGCCCCTTGGTCCAGATCAGGATGGTCCCGAAGGGGAGCCCGGCCAGGATGAGCGACCAGTAGCCGCCGTGGGGGAGCTTGTTCAGGTTGGCGATCAGGAAGACGAAGTCGATGACCGTGACGAAGAGCGCGATCGGCACCTTCCACTTCTTGGTCGTGTTGGCGAAGATGATGGTCATCATGATCCCGGTGATCGCCATGGTACCGGTGACCGCCAGGCCGTAAGCCGCCGCCAGGTTGTCGGACTTCTTGAAAAGCAGCATGATGAAGATGACCAGGATCATCAGGAACCAGTTCACGCTTCCGATGTAGATCTGGGACTTCAGGTGGCTCGAGGTGTAGTCAACCTTCATGAGCGGCATGATCCGGGTGGTGATCCCCTGGTACACGATGGAGAATACGCCGCTGATCAGGGCCTGGGACGCGATGACGGTCGCCAGGACGGTCAGGATCAGGAACGGTATGTAGAGGAACTGCGACTGGCTCTGCACCATGCCGAACAGGGTGTTCTTGGCGTCCGGGTGGGAAAGGAGGAAGGCGCCCTGGCCGAGGTAGTTGATGATAAGTGCCACGAAGACGTAGTACCAGGCCCGCAGGATCGGCTTTCTCCCCAGGTGCCCCATGTCGGCGTAGAGCGCCTCGCCGCCGGTGGCGCACAGGATGACCTCGGAGAGCACGAAAAAGCCGGACATGCCGTTGTCGAGGAAGAACTTGATGGCGTACCAGGGGCTGACCGCCTTAACGATCCCCGGGTGCCCCGCGATGGCGATGATCCCCGAGACGGAGAGCGCCAGAAACCAGAGCACCATGAGCGGCCCGAAGGCGCGTGCCACCTTGTCGGTCCCTTTGTACTGGAACACGAAGAGGGTGATTGCGACGCAGGCGGCGAAAAAGATCAGCGTGTTCTGGGAAAGGTCGGCGCAGGCGGGGATCAGGACCAGACCCTCCACCGCGGAGAGGATACTGATGGCCGGGGTGATGACGCCGTCCCCCAGCAGCAGGGAGACTCCAATGAAGGAAAGAAAGCTCACCACCCCGAGGTAACGCCCCCCTTTGAGGAGCCGGACCAGGATCTCCTTCAGTACGATGGTCCCCCCTTCGCCCTTCCTGCCGAGGCTCATGGCGAGCCAGGCGTACTCGACCGTCACCAGGATGACCAGGGTCCAAACGATGAGCGAGAGGATGCCAAAGATGTTCTCCTCGGTCGGCTTGGTGATGGCGAAGATGACGGTCAGGGTGTAAATGGGGCTGGTCCCGATGTCGCCGAAGACGAGGCCCATCGACTTTACGATGCCGTTCCAGTAAGAATCAACATGCTTTTGCATGAGCGTGCACCTCCATTAATTAGCAGCGCTCTTATACCACCAGACTTTGCCGAATACAATAGAAATCCCTGTTTACGCTTGACATTACGCGCTTTTCCTTGTAGTTTTAATCGTTTTTCTCAAGTTTTAATGACAGCGGAGGCTGCTTAAATGGACTATAAAGAATCTCTCAATCTCCCCCTTACCGATTTTCCCATGAAGGGGAATCTTCCCCAGCGCGAACCTGCCATGCTGAAGCTGTGGGCTGATACCGCGCTTTACGCCAAGATAGAAGAGACCGGGGAGGGGAAGCCGCGCTACATCCTGCACGACGGCCCCCCTTACGCCAACGGCCATATCCATATCGGGCACGCACTCAATAAGATCCTGAAGGACTTCGTCCTCAAGAGTAAGCGGATGAACGGCTTTGCCGCCCCCTACGTTCCGGGGTGGGACTGCCACGGGCTTCCCATCGAGTTGCAGGTGGAAAAGAACCTCGGCTCCAAGAAGCACGAGGTCTCCAAGCTGGAGATGCGCAAGCTTTGCCGCGAGTACGCCGCCAAGTTCGTGGCGATCCAGCGCGCCGAGTTCGAGCGTCTGGGGATTTTCGGCGAGTGGGATACGCCGTACCTCACCCTGCACCACTCTTATGAAGGGGCCATCGCTCGGGAGCTCGCACGCTTCGCCGAGAACGGCGGCCTTTACAAGGGAAAGAAGCCGGTGCACTGGTGCTCCTCCTGCGGCACGGCGCTCGCCGAGGCCGAAGTGGAGTATGCGGACCACAAGTCCCCTTCCGTTTTCGTAAAGTTCGCACTGAAGGAAGATCTGGGCGCAGTCATCCCGCAGCTCGCGGGAAAAGCCGCCTCCATGGTGATCTGGACCACGACCCCCTGGACGCTCCCGGCGAACCTTGCCGTGGCGATTCATCCGGAACTCGAGTACGTGGCACTCCTGGTAAACGGCGAGTACCTGATCGTTGCCGACGGCCTGAAGGAGAGCTTCCTGGCGCAGATCGGGGCCGAGGGTGAGGTCGTGGCGACCTTCGCTTCCACGCTCCTCGAGCGCAGGCTCTGCCGGCATCCCTTCTACAATCAGGATTCGGTCATTCTCCTGGGCGAGCATGTCACGCTCGAGGCCGGTACCGGATGCGTGCATACCGCGCCCGGGCATGGCCAGGAAGACTACGAACTGGGACTTAAGGAAGGGCTGGAAATTTACAACCCGGTCGACAACCGCGGGAAGTTCTACGAGAACATCGAGTTCTTCGCCGGCCAGTTCGTCTTCGACGCCAACAAGAATGTCATCGAGAAGCTGATCGAAGTGGGCGCGCTCCTGGCGCAGAAGGAAATTTCCCATTCCTACCCGCACTGCTGGCGCTGCAAGAGGCCGATCATCTTCCGGGCCACCGAGCAGTGGTTCATCTCCATGGAGAAGAACGACCTGCGCGCCAACGCCCTTACCCAGATAAACTCCGTGAACTGGATTCCGAAGTGGGGCAAGGAGCGCATCTATGGCATGATCGAGAACCGGCCGGACTGGTGCGTCTCCCGCCAGCGCTCCTGGGGGGTGCCGATCACGGCATTCTACTGCAAGAGCTGCGGCGAGGTCATGGCGGACGGCCGCATCATGCACCACGTAGCCGACCTCTTCACCGAGCACGGCTCAGACATCTGGTACGACTGGGACGCCGCGGCCTTCCTCCCGGAAGGAACCGTCTGCCCCAGCTGCGGCAAGGACGATTTCGACAAGGAAACCGACATCCTCGACGTCTGGTTCGACTCCGGCGTTTCCCACGCTGCGGTGCTGGAACTCCGTCCCAACCTGGGGAGTCCCGCCGACATGTACCTGGAAGGAAGCGACCAGCACCGCGGTTGGTTCCACTCCTCGCTGCTTGCCTCAGTCGGCACCCGCGGCAGGGCGCCTTACAAGAACGTGCTGACCCACGGCTTCGTCATGGACGGCTCCGGCCGCAAGATGAGCAAGTCGGTCGGAAACGTCGTGGCACCCGAAGACGTCATCAAGAAGTTCGGGGCCGACGTGCTGCGGCTCTGGGTAGCCGCTCAGGACTACCGTGACGACCTGCGCATTTCCCAGGAGATCCTGACCCGGCTCTCCGAGAGCTACCGCCGCATCAGAAACACCTGCCGCTACATCCTCGGCAATATTCACGACTTCGATCCGGCAACCCAGACCGTCGCCTACGCCGATATGCCGGAGATCGACCGCTGGGCCATGCACCAGCTGGAGCTTCTCAAGGAAAAGGTGCTCGCCTCCTACAACGACTGCGAGTTCCACATCCTGTACCACGCGGTGAACGGCTTTTGCACCGTCGAGATGAGCTCCTTCTACCTTGATATCCTGAAGGACCGCGTTTACACCAGCCGTGACTCCTCGCTGGCACGCAGAAGCGCCCAGACCGTCATGTACACCATCCTGGACAACCTGGTGCGCATGGTGGCACCGGTGCTCTCCTTCACTGCGGAGGAAGTCTGGGCAGTCATGCCGGGAGTCCGCGAGGCGAGCGTGCACCTGGCGCTTTTCCCGGCGCTGACTCCGGAGTGCAAGGACGAGGGGCTCGCGGCGCGCTGGGAAAAGATCATGAAGGTGCGCGGCGAGGTTTCCAAGGCACTGGAACTGGCCCGGGTCAGGAAAGTCATCGGCCACTCCCTCGACGCGGCAGTCGCCATCAAGGCTTCCGGCGATACGGCCGAGCTGTTGCGTGAATTTCAGGGAGAGTTGGCGGCGATCTTCATCGTTTCCAAGGCTGTCATTGCTGAGGAACTTTCGGGCGAGGACGTTTACCGTACCGAAGGGGGCGAGGCGCTGGAGATTCTGGTGAGTGCGGCGCCCGGCGAGAAGTGCGAGCGTTGCTGGTGCTACGACGAGGAGATCGGGCAGGATGCAGAACACCCGACCCTTTGTCCGAAATGCCTGGCGGCAGTAAAGTAAAAGATAGTAAAATACAAAAACCTCAAGGGCTTAGGGGCTGCCAGCTTTCCTTTAAGTCCTTGAGGTCATTTACGTCCTTTACCTCCCCAAAAACGGGCCGTCGGTCTCGCTAAGCGACCGAACTGCCAGATACCCTGGTTAAAAGAAAAACGGGAAAACTTTCAATGACATTCAGATATCGGATACTGCTGGTGGTCTCGGTGCTCGTGCTGGTCCTGGACCAGGCTACCAAGCTCTACATCGACCGGAGCATGGCGCTGCACAGTTCCATCACCGTCATCGAGAACTTTTTCAGCATCACCTACCTGAGGAACAAAGGGGCGGCCTTCGGCATTCTCGCCAACTCGGCCTACCGGCTTCCCTTCTTCCTGATGGTGTCCGGGATCGCGGTCTGCGTCATCTTTGTGGTCATCAAGAAGCTGCGCGAGGACCAAAGGCTGGCCGCCTGTTCGCTCTCCCTGATCTTCTCCGGGGCGCTCGGCAACCTGATCGACCGGGTGAGGCTTGGCGAGGTGATCGACTTTCTGGACGCCCACTGGTACGATCACCACTGGCCCGCCTTCAACATCGCAGATTCCGCCATTTGCGTCGGGGTGTTCTTGCTGGCAATCGACATGTTCCTGGAAGAGCGCCGGGCGCGCTAAGCGGTATCCCCCCTGCAGGGCAGGGGGGAAGGCTCGCGAAGCGAGACAGGGGGGTCCTCCTCCTGCGGAAAACCCCCCTGCTTCACTACGTTCAGCTTCCCCCCTGTTGCACAGGGGGGACAATAAG
>Ga0209123_1001616_pt1 | contig 21560 bp, 8 predicted proteins | sample BarGraIncu00431A_FD_184500 | JGI IMG/M metagenome (GOLD analysis project Ga0209123, IMG submission 184500) | Arctic peat soil microbial communities from Barrow, Alaska, USA - Barrow Graham LP Incubations 004-31A (SPAdes) (version 2) | ecosystem: Environmental > Terrestrial > Soil > Wetlands >... | reverse complement strand
CCCTGAGCAATGGTGCAGCAGGTTCAATAGCAGCCACCACTGGTTTAATGACCTGGGCGAACGGATTTTCAGGCAGTGTTGATATCCGTGTAACGGCAAATGGATGCAACGGCCCTTCTTCACAGGTAACAAAGACAGTAAGTATTACTTCCAATAACTCAATCTCATTAACTTCGGCAATAGGCACAAATAGCCAAAATATATGTATTACTTCTGCGATTAAGAACATTACCTATTCGACCACTATATCTACTGGAGCAACTTTTAATGGTTTACCGCTAGGTGTATCTGGTAACTGGACTGCTAATACAGTTACTATAAGTGGCACTCCAACAGAAGTTGCCTCATCTAATTACATCGTCACTTTAACTGGAGGCTGCGGTAACACAACAACATCAGGTACAATTATAGTAAACGCACAGCCAACTGCTACAGCAAGTGGCACTCTAGCCATTTGTGACAATACTTCGGGAACGGTCAGTGGAGCGACTGCATCAAATGGATCGATATTGTGGACACATAATGGTGCCGGTTCATTAACCAATGCCACTACACTTACACCTACCTATACGGCAAATAATGCTGATGGGGGTAAAGATATTACACTTACGATGACAGTTTCCAATTCTCCATGTCCGGCTGCAACTGCTTTCTTTACAATGGCTGTTGAAAATGCCGAAGGGGTTGCCATAGACATGGGGGATAACATGGATCCGATTTGTTATCTTGGAGGAGTTAGTGCTCCATTAGGGGTTACTGTTAGTGGTTCCAATCCAATATTGCAATGGTCATCAGATAAGGGAGGTACTTTTAGTAATGATGCTGATCCAAATGCAACCTGGACTTCACCGGGAACTACTGCCATTGGAACTGTGACATTGACATTATCTGCCAAAAATGGTTGTAGTGTGAATTCTGCAACCAAAACCATTGTGGTTCAGGGAATTCCTACTGTAGGTATGGGTGGACCAATGCAGGATATTTGTGAAGGAGTAGAATCTGCTCCTTTGGCTGGCTCTGTGGGAGCAGGAGCAACAGGTGGAATATGGTCTACTCTAGCGGGTGGAACTTTTAATCCTGGACCCACTGATCTGAATGCTACATGGACACCTCCTAATGGTTTTATTGGTACGGCAGTTTTAAAATTAACTACCACTGGATCAAAATGTTCTTCCTCATGGGATGAGAAACCGATTATAGTATATCAGATTCCTACGATTGATGATCAGCCAATCGACCAATTGGATTGTTATCTAAATGCGGTTAAATTTAGTGTGATTGCAAGTGGTTCCAACCTAACTTATGAGTGGCAACGTAGAAAACCAAGTGATCCAGATTTTATTACGATACCAGTAGAGGCTGATATCACTTATCCTCTACCTTCTGGTACTATTCAAATTGCCAGAGCAGGCACTTCAGATGCACCTGATGGTACCCTGTATCGGGTGCATATTTACAATTTAGCTGATCCTGTCTGTTCCGTTTTGTCTTCTCCCGTTACACTTACTGTAAATAAAATCACTGCTGTAATTCCGGCTGCCGTCAACGTAACAGAGTGTTATGGGAGTAACTATACCCTTACTGCATCGACCAATTATCCTGCCAACGTATTAAGCTATTCATGGGAAAGGTCAATCATTAACGGTATTTGGACGTCGGTTACAGATGGTGGGGTGATTTCAAATTCGACTACTAATCATCTGACCATAACGGGTGGTACTCCTACAGAATCTGCAGAATACAGGGTTTTTATAAAATGTAAATCGTCGGGAGCTGATTGTGAATTAAGCAGTGATGATTTTACTCGTAAAATCACTTTCCTTCCACAGTTAAACGCTCCTGTTATCAATGCAGTTCCTGCTATTTGTTACAATTTCACTCCTGCACTATTAACAGCAACGGCTGCTATGGGTGGATCGGGAACGACCTACTCGTATCAATGGCAAAATAGTCCGGATGATGCTACCTGGACCAATGTTGGAGGTAACTCGTTGACTTATCAACCTGGAGCTTTGACCAGCTCAACGTATTACCGCATCATCGCTACTGATAGCGGTGTTTATGCCTGCGGTCAGACAGTCCCCAGTGGGAGTATACAGGTAGTGGTTAATCCATTGCCAACCATTAGCACAACTGGCACGATGGATGCTGTTTGTTTCGGCAGTAGCGCGCAAACCACGACTTTGGCCTACTCCACCGCAGAAAACAATCCGATTTCATACAGCATAAATTGGACAACTTTAGGAATAGTTGATCAGGTAACTACTGCATTTGATTTTGCAACAAGTGGAGGTAGTTTGAATAGCATTTCCATACCTGCCAATACCGCTGCAGGAACCTACAATGGCACCATGACAATTACCAATATCAACGGTTGTAGCGGTACACAGGCAGTTAGTGTAACAATCAATGGCTTGCCAACGATTGCAACAGACGGAACAATGATTGCGGTTTGTTTCAGTGAAGGAATTCAAACCACTACACTGGCTTATACCGCAACAACTTACAGTCCTGTTTCTTATAGCATAGTCTGGACAACAGGGGGTATTGCAGATCAGCCATCGACCGCATTTGCATTTGGAGCAGGAGCCGGCAGTATTTCAGGTATTATGATTCCTGCCAATACTGTTGCAGGAAACTACAATGGTATTATGACCATAACCAACGGGTTCGGCTGCATCAATACGAAGGCAGTAAGTGTTAAAGTGAATGCCTGGCCTACAATTACAACAACAGGAGCTTTGGCCAATGTGAGTTACAATACCAATGCGCAAACTACTACATTGGTTTATATTGCTACAGGCAACCAGGCAACCAGCTACAATATTGACTGGAATGAACCGGGATTGACAGATCAGGTTTCAACAGCCTTCGCTTTTGCGCCCGGAGGAGGATCTTTAACAGGGATTACAATTCCGGCAGGAACAGCAGCCGGAAATTATACGGGAACGATGATCCTTCGGAATGCAGATGGCTGTATCAATACGCAGATGGTAAGTGTAACAGTTTATCCATTGCCTACCATAACTACTTCAGGCATGATGGCTAATGTTTGTTTCAGCAATAGCGCTCAAACTACAATTTTAGCATACTCCGCCACCGAAAACAATCCGATTTCATACAGCATAGATTGGACGACTGCAGGAATAGCCGATCAAGGAAATACTGCATTTGTTTTTGCAGCAGGTGGCGGGACATTAAGCGATATTACCCTTCCTGCGAATACTGCCGCAGGAACTTATATTGGAACAATGTCCATAATCAATGGAAATGGTTCTTCTAATACCCAGGCAGTTAGTGTTACAATCAATGGCTTGCCAACGATTGCAACAGACGGAACAATAGTTGCAGTTTGTTTCAATGAAGGAATTCAAACCACTACTTTGGCTTATACTGCAACAACTTACAGTCCTGTTTCTTATAGCATCGACTGGACTACAGGGGGCATTGCAGATCAGCCGTTGACCGCATTTGCATTTGGACCAGGAGCTGGCAGTATTTCAGGAATTACGATTCCTGCCAATACTGCTGCAGGAAACTACAATGGTATTGTAAGCATAACCAATGGGTTGGGCTGTATCAATACGAAGGCAGTAAGTGTAACAGTGAATGCATGGCCAACAATTGCAACAACAGGAGCAATGGCCAATTTGTGTTTCAATACCAATGCACAGACCACCACCCTGGTTTATACTGCTACTGTCAACCTGCCAACAACCTACAGTATTGACTGGAATGAATCGGGCCTGACAGATCAGGTTTCAACAGCTTTTGCTTTTACATCTGGAGGCGGAACTTTAACAGGAATTAAAATTCCTGCAGGAACGGCAGCTGGAAATTATACAGGAACAATGATCCTTCGGAATGCAGATGGCTGTATCAATACGCAGATGGTAAGTGTAACAGTTTATCCATTGCCTACCATAACTACTTCAGGCACGATGGCTAATGTTTGTTTTAGCAGTAGTGCTCAAACTACAACTTTAGCATACTCCGCCACCGAAAACAATCCGATTTCATACAGCATAGATTGGACGACTGCAGGAATAGCCGATCAAGGTACCACTGCATTTGTATTTGCAACTAGTGGCAGTATATTAAGCGGTATTTCTATTCCTGCTAATACAGCCGCCGGTATTTATAATGGATCAATGACCATTACCAATGGAAATGGCTGTACCAATATTCAGGTAATTAGCGTCACAATCAATCCTATCCCAACAGTTAACGCGATTGCCGATCAGTCAATTTGCAATGGAAGTGCTACAACTCCTATTAGCTTTACAGGTGCCGTTCCTGGAACGGTGTATTCATGGGAAAATGATAACGCTGACATTGGTTTGGAAATGAGTGGTACCGGAAATATAGCTTCTTTTATCGCCACCAATTCAACCACTGCAAATGCGGTTGCCAATATAACAGTTACACCAACATACACCCATGGAGGCATTACTTGCGAAGGTTCACCAATAACATTTGTTGTTACTGTTTATCCTACTCCGAATGTATTTGCTTCTTTACCGGTGCAAAACAAATGTTCTGGATTGGCAATGAGCACTGTAAGTTTTAGCAGCAGTATAAGTGGAACAACTTATCACTGGACCAGAGACCATGTGGCCGATGTGACCGGTAAAAATGCCAGTGGCAATGGACCAATCAGTGGTACGTTGACCAATACTACCACAACTGCCATTACTGTAACTTTTACAGTAACACCAAAGGCCAATGGATGTTCCGGTATTCCAATTGAAGTAACTGTAATTGTTAATCCATCACTTACTTTAAGCAGCGCTACGACTGATAAGATTTGTAGTGGTTCTGCTTTTAGCTATACGCCTTTAAGTGGAGCAGCCGGAGTTTCTTTCACCTGGAGCAGAGCGGGAATATTGGGAATTAGTAATATAGCTGCTACCAATAAACCGGGTAGTATCACTGAAACATTGGTTAATACTACCGGTAGCAGTATTGATGTTGAATATGTTTATACGCTGAGTTTAGATGGTTGTACCAATACAACTGCTCAGGTACTTACTGTAACTGTATTTCCGCAACCATACCTGAATAGATCGGCAACTGAAATCACTTGCAGTGGTGAACCTTTTGAATATAAAATAATTACAACTACTGACAATGCGGCAACTACCAAAAATTGGACAAGGGCTTATGTCGATGGAATTAGCGCTCTGAGCGGACTGAATGCAGGTACAGGAGATATTAACGAAACACTTACTAATTCTAAGAATTTTCCAATAGATGTAATATACACTTACATTCTCAAATATGGAACTTGTAGCACAAGCGTGCCTGTTACCATTACAGTTAATCCGACTCCTACAGTGAATTCTTTGAGCAATTTGGAATATTGTGTAGGTGAAAGTGTCCCTGCCAGAGTTTTAACCGGTCCTGTTGCAGGCACTATATTTGAATGGTTTAATAGCAATCCGGCAATTGGATTGGCTGACAGGGGAACCGGACCTGTGCCTATGTTCTCAGCCACAAATATGACTTCATCAGTTATAACTGCAAACATTTCTGTTCGTCCAACTGCAAATAGCTGCATCGGAGCCAATACATCATTGTTCACCATCACGGTGTGGCCAGCCTCAGTTGGTGGTTCAGTGAGTGGTACTACTTCGGTTTGTTCGGGTAGCAACGGTCCTACTACAATGAACCTGACAGGGAAAACTGGAACGATTAATAAATGGCAATACTCAACCAATGCCGGCGGTAGTTGGACGGATATAGTCAATGTTACTACTTCTCAGGTTTACCAAAATTTGGTGACGACTACCTGGTACAGGGCTGAAGTGAAAAGCGGAACTTGTAATGCTGAATTCTCGAACCCAGCCATAATTAACGTTACCTCTGGATCGGTTGGAGGTACTATTAGCGGTGCAACTATTGTTTGTTCAGGAAGTAATACCGGAAATGTAAGTTTAAGTGGTTATACCGGAACCATTCAAGGTTGGGAATACTCAACCAATGGAGGTGCGAGTTACCTACCGGTTGCTGTTGCCAATACAAGTAATTCACAGAGCTATTCAGGCTTAACTGCTACGACTTTGTATCGTGCGGTGGTTCAAAACGGAACTTGTGCTGTTGCTTATGCAACACCGGCATCCATTAGCATTGATCCTGTAAGCAATGGTGGCAGCGTTATTGGTTCAACCACTGTTTGTACTGATACCAATAATACGTTGCTTTCCTTGATTTCTTCTGTGGGAAATGTTGTTCGCTGGGAATCATCAGTTGACAATTTTGTAACACCTGTTACTATACCTGGTACAGCAGGATTGGTAAACTATACAGCGATAAACCTGTCATCTACCACTCAATTCAGAGCAGTCGTAAAAAGTGGAGTTTGCGGTGACGTTGCTTCTTCTACAGTTGCAACTATTACGGTAACACCTAAGTCGGTTGGAGGAATTGTTGCCGGTTCAACTACTGTTTGCGAAGGAATTAATACCAGTGTAATTACTTTGTCCGGACATACGGGTTCTGTGCTGCGATGGGAGTCATCGACTGATAATTGGATAACCTTAGTGCCAATCGCTAATAACTCGGCAAGTCTTACTGCGGTTGACCTGAATATATTAACTAAATATCGTGCTGTCATTCAAAATGGTGTTTGTCCATCGGATTACTCGTCTGATGCAACCATTACTGTTAACCCAAAACCTATTGCCACTGCTGGTGGAAGCGTGACAATTTGTTCGAATGGTACCGCTACGGTATCAGGAGCCTCAGCCTTAAACGGAACAATTGCATGGACAGAGAATGGCAATGGTTCCATAACATCAGGAGCAACGGGCCTAACGCCGGTTTATACACCGACTGCCACCGATGCCGGAACAACTGTAACGTTGACCATGACTGTTACCAGTAATAATGTCTGCACTCCTCAAACAGCCACGGCTTTTTTCACTGTAATTGTTCAGCCATTGCCAACAGCTGCCGGAGTCGGTACGCAGACTATTTGTGCGAATTCTACAGCCACAGTGAGTGGTTTTTCGTCCAGCAACGGAACCATTGCATGGTCTGAAAATGGAGCAGGTTCGATCACCTCAGGCACAAATACCCTTACCCCAACTTATACACCTGCTGTTGCTGACGGAGGAAATACAGTTACCTTAACCATGACGGTTACGAGCAACAATGCCTGCGCACCACAAACAGCTACGGTAAGTTATTCTGTAATTGTAAATGCGGCTAGCAATGGGGGTTCCATTTCTCCAGTGGCTACTACGCTTTGTTCAGGAACCAATAGCACATTATTAACGATCTCAGGTCAGACCGGAAATATTCTTCGTTGGGAATCTTCTACCAACAACTGGGGAGCTATTACAGATATTTCAAATACATTAAACACTTATACAGTTTCTAATTTAGCTACTACAACCAAATACAGGGCGGTTTTGCAAAGTGGTATTTGCGGGTCAGTTTATTCATCAGAGGCAACAATTACAGTGAGCCCTACACCTACCTTGATTGTTTCAAACCTTCAAATTATTTGTTCAGGTACTATGAGTTTGGCTACTGCCATTGGAGCGGGTACTACTGCAGGACTGACAATTACTTACTGGACAGATGCAGTAGCTACTTCATCTGCATATGCTACGCCCACTATTGCATCTGCCGGAACATACTATATAAAAGGAACCGTACCTGCAAGTGGCTGTTATGTGATTCAACCAGTGGTGGTGACACTCTATACAACCATTGGTATGCCAGTGTTTGCGGCAGGTGCTACATCAACTTATTGTAACGGTGCAGGCGGAACTGTATCTTATGCAGCTATAGCAGCCAATGCCATCACCTATATATACTCCATCGATGCTGCCAGTGATGTGTTAAATGATATTAATGCAACTACAGGTGCACTAACCATCGCTACAGGTTATACAGGTCCTATTACAATTTCTGTTTCTGCAACCGGTTGCGGTACCAAAACAGCCACGCATATAGTAACAGTAAAAAAAGCCCCTATTGTGACGGCTACAGCAAATCCCACATCGGTTTGTGCGGGTGGGGCTACTCAACTCACTTCATCGGTATCTAATTTTGTGTATAGTAATCCACTCATATTATCTGAAAATTTTAATGGGACAACTAATACTTGGACTACAGTAAACTCATCAACCGGAGGAACTCTTGCCAATGCAGCCTGGACACTTAGACCAATAGACTATATTTATGGAGGAGATACTTATAATTCGAACGACAAATCGCAATTTTACTTTACCAATAGTGCTGCTCAAGGTAATGGAGGAACTACTTCAACGACCTTAAGAAGTCCTGCTTTTAGTACAATGGGCTATAATTCTGTTACACTTGATTTTTGGCAATATTATAATGATGATAGTAATGCTGATGCTGCATATGTAGAAGCTTCTACTGATAATTCTACTTGGGTAAATCTTCCACCATCACCATATACTACTGATCAAGGTAATAGGAACCCTTTTAACCAGCATCCTAGTATTCCTTTAACAGCAGCATATATAAATAAACCAGTTGTTTATATTCGTTTTCGTTATGTTGCTAGTGATGACAGATACTGGGGTATTGACAATGTTAGCATTAATGGTGTTCCAACAACAGTACCAACTATAAGTTGGACTTCCAGTCCTACTGGTTTTGTATCGGCATTGGCAAATCCAACTGCGAATCCATTGGTGGCAACAACATATACTGCAATATATACCGATCCTACCACACATTGTACTGGCAGTAGTTCTGTAAGTGTTGCGATTAATCCGGCACCAACTCCTGTTATTACTCCTGATTATTGTTCCGAACGACCCTTTGTTTGGTTGTCAGCACCAAGTGGTTACGCATATTACAAATGGAGTACTGGTGAAGAGGGAGCTATGATGAACAGAATAAAAGTTGATTTAGCTGGATATTATACGGTAACTGTTACAGATGCTTTTGGTTGTACAGGTACCAGTCCTCAGTTGCAAGTAGCTGATGAAAAGGTTGTAAACGGAAATTTTTGGGCTGGAAATACTGGTTTTACAACTCCTTTAAGTGGAACTAATCAATATACATATAAAGCGGATGTTGCTGGTACAGGCGAATTAGGTCCAGAGGGCACATACGGAGTTGGACCAGATGGACAAAACTACCATACGGATTTCTGGGGTCCAGGAAGAGGTGGTATTGGGGATAATTATATGATTATAAACGGATTTCCAGGAAGCCCTCAACCTATTGTCTGGAGACAAACTATTAATAGTTTAACTATAGGTACTGTTTATTATTTTGCAGCATTTGCAAGAAGTTTAAATAGTGCGGGTCAGACAAATGAACAAGCAAATTTAAAGTTTAGTATTAATGGGACTCAACTTGGACAAAGCACTGGAACTCTTCCATATACCACTCCTGGAGGGCCTTATACTTGGTTTAAATTTTACGGGAATTGGACTGCTGATGCTACATCTGCTGTATTAGAAATAGTAGATCTAACTACTGCTGTAAATGCAAATGACTTTGGTCTTGACGATATTTCATTTGGAACAATGGCCAGTGTTGGGTTTGGAGTTGTTGCAGTAAGTAATTCAGATGGAGTTTCAACGAGCACGACGATTTGTACTGGAACTACCTTACAACTAGACGCTACCACTACAGGTGGAAGACCTACGGTTACTTACTCATGGAGTGGGCCTAATGGATTTACATCTACCCTCAAAAATCCAACTATTAATAATGTGACAGCAGTCGATGCGGGTGTTTATACTGTTAAATCGTATGATTTTTATCATTGTGAACCACCTAATAGTTCATCCACCACGGTTGTTTTTAATCAAAAGCCTATGAGTGAAGCGCAAACCGTTGATATGTGCAGTGGCTCTACCAACAGTTTTGTACTTGTAACAGGTACTCCAACTGCCGCGACCATTGTGGCGGATAACACCACTTACAGTTGGGGAGCTCCAAGTAATCCGGGCGGTGTTACCGGAGTGGTAACATCTGGTTCCGGCGCTGGAAATATACCGTTGAATTTAGTTAACATTTCTCTTTCCATGCAAACGGTAATCTATACTGTTATTCCTGCAACTGCTTCGTGTGCGGGTGCTCCGTTTACCTTAACAGTCAATGTGTATCCAGCCGCAACAATTACTGGTGTGGTCAATAAAGTACAATGTGCCGATGTTACCAATGTTACCTTGCAGGGAACGATAAGCGGTGCAGCAACCAGTGCCACCTGGTCTGGAGGAACTACAACCAGTTTCAATCCCAACCGGACTACTGTAAATGCTGTTTATACGCCTACCGCTGCTGAAATAACTGCAGGAATCATCAACCTGACTCTGACTACCAATGATCCTGCCGGACCTTGTAGCGCTGCAATTGCAAGTATGACCATTACTATGGGCGCTTTGCCTGTATTAAGCAGCACCAAAACAGATGTAAATTGTTATGGAAACAGTACAGGAGCTATCGACTTAACCATAACCGGTACTCCTTCTTATGTGTGGACTGCCAGTAATGGTGGATTGGTACCTTCAGGTCAGTCAAATATTCAGGATCTGACTACTTTAAGGGCTGGTACTTATACTGTGATTGCAACCGGGATCAATGGATGTACTGCAACCACTTCGGTTACCATCACTCAACCGGCTGCTGCTCTGGCTGCAACGGTTGTTGCGACCGGAACACTTTGCTCGGGCAACGCTACCGGCACTGTTACTACTGCTGTGAGTGGCGGTACACCTGGATATTCTTATACCTGGTCAGCCAGCGGCGGTGGTACGATTCCGGTTGGACAGACCAATATTCCAAATTTAACAAATTTAATTGCCGGTACCTATACTGTTGCTATTAGTGATTCGAAAGGATGTGCTATTTCCCCAAATATTTCGAGAACAGTTGTTGGGCAAGCCAATACAGCTCCAAATATTACTCAATGCCCATCTCCGATAACGATAAGCCCTGGATGTAATACCTCTGGTATTCTTGCTCTTACAGGTTTAGTTTATTCTGAAACTATAGTAGTAATTACACCATTGCAATGGACTTCAGCCGGAGGAGTGGCAATAGACAATTGTAGCATTGCAACTTATAAATATCAGGATTCAAAATCAGGAACTTGTCCAATGGTAGTAACCCGTACCTTCACGCTTACCGATGGAGATGCCGCTCCTTTGACTACAACTTGTAGCCAAACCATTACCATTGAGGATTTGGTCGCTCCAACTTGGACAACTTCTGTGAACGCCCTCAATGTCTTCATTAGTTGTAGTGATGTAGCAGCATACAATATAGCGCAAAGCGCTGCACCTACGGCTACAGATAATTGCGGTGGGGCTGTTGTCTTAAATAAAACTTCAGGTAGTTTTGTTGCCTCTGCACTATGTGGTCAATCAGGGACCTATACCAATACCTGGACTGCTACCGATGCTTGCGGAAAGATTAGTAGTACTTATACGCAGGTGATTACCAAATTTGACAATACAGCTCCTGTCTGGGACAATATTTTGGTTGGTTCGCTTAATATATCAATTGAATGCGATGATATAACCGGCTTGAATGATGCACAATCCATGGCACCGAATACAACAGATGCGACAGATAATTGTGATGCAACTTTGACTTTGATTAAAACTTCAGGAGTAATCAACCGAACAGGTTTCTGTGGACAAGGAGGAAAAATTATTAATTCTTGGGTGGCCATAGACGACTGCGGAAATACCTCCGCTGCTTTTAACCAAACCATTACCATAAATGATACCAAAGCGCCAACATGGATTGATAATGCAGGTGGTCTGGATCAGGCTATTTCGTGCAGCAATATTGGAGAGCTTAACGCAGCAAAAACAATGATTCCCAAGGCAATTGATAATTGTGATGCTGACGATAAAATTGTAATTACTAAAATAATCGACAATTTTTATACGGGAGGTACTTGTCCCCAAATAGGTACCTATACCAATCAATGGACTGCCACTGACGTTTGTGGAAACGTAAGTCTTCCTTATACCCAAATAATTCATGTTAGCGACAATACGGCACCAGTGCTTTCATGTCCACCGAATAAGGCGTTGGCTTATGGCGATTCTTCGCTACCGGCAAATACAGGTACTGCAACTGCTACCGACAATTGTGCCGCTCAAGCAGATATTTCAATTACCTATGCTGATGTTGCAACAGTAGTCGATGTTTGTAATTTCAGCATTGCCCGCACCTGGACAGCAACCGACCAATGCGGAAACTTCAGTTTATGTACACAAACTATTACTTCGCAAGATATCGGCGTTCCGGTTGTTACGGGATCAATCCCTCTCCAGACAGTTGCCGGATGTACTATGGCTGATCTACCAACCGCATTAACTACGGTAGCCGCTCTTCAAACAGCTTTTGGTCTGGTTATCACCGACGACAATGCACTCAACCCTCTTGTTACATCAACCGATCAACAATTGAGTGGACCTTGTCCAATCGTTGTTAAACGTACTTATGTTGTAGAAGATTTTTGCGGTAACGCTATTTCAATTGTACAAACTATCAATGTTCAGGATATTACGCCGCCATCCGTTGTTGGGAGCATTCCTGTATCAACCATTGATGGTTGTTCCGCAGCTGCTGCTCCTGTTGCTGCAACTTCCATTGCTCAGTTGGAAATTTTGCTTACAAGTGGTGGCAGTATCATCGATAATTGTTTGGCAAAGGCTTCACTATTAGTCAGTCATACAGATGCAGTAAATGGAACATGTCCAATTACAATAACCAGAACCTATAATATTAAAGATAATTGTAACACAACAATTTTGGTCCAAACCATTAAGATACAGGATGTAACTAACCCTAAGCTTACAGGGGGGAATGCCAATCCAATTACAACCATTCAAGGTTGCAACGTTTCTTTCGCACCTACCGTCCTAACGACCATTACTCAATTAGAAACTTTAACAGGTGGCACTTTGGGTGATAATTGTACGGCCAGACTAACATTGACCATTGGTATGACAGAGGCCACTTTACCAGGCTGTACGATTGTTATTACCCGAACTTACATGGTCAAAGATGCCTGTAGCAATGCAGTAGTTATTACCCATACGATCAAAATTCAGGATACCACCGCACCGATAGTTACAGGCACGATCACGGCTACCGACGTTGAGGGATGTGCTGTTGGCTCAGCACCTGTGGCTGTAAACACAGTTGCCGCACTTGAGGCACTGGCTGGAGGAATCACCATCAATGATGCCTGCACCGCAAAAGCCTCACTGGCAGTTACCAGCAGCCAGACTTTTACAGGAACCTGTCCGATAGTGATTACCAGAACCTACATTGTAAAAGATGCTTGTGGCAATTCCGTAACTATTACCCATAAGATTAACATCAAGGATACCACTGCTCCGGTTTTGATTGCTGATCCTCCTTCTAAATCGTTCTGTGTTGAAAGGATTTATGTGGCAACCTACAATGGACTGCCTGAACCGGGTGCTGATATGAAAGAAGATCGGCCTGATTATTATACCTTACAACTAGATGATCTGGATCTGAATAGTAATACTTTCTCAGATATCTGCACTCCAAAAGAAAGCTTAATCCTGCATTGGTCAATAACTGATGCTGCCAATCAGCCCGTAAAAGACATAAACAATTTACCCTTAACCGATGCGACAGGGCAGGTATCAGCACATATTGCGACAGCATCCATTACCTTGCTTGGCGCTCCTAGTGTGCCCATTAAGTACACCATTAATTACTGGCTCGTTGATTTGTGTAACAACTCGTCAGCTAAAAAACCGGCTATCATTATCATCACGCCAAGGCCTGATATTACAAAAATGACGAATTAAAATATTAAAAAAGATAGTAATATGAAACAATTCAACAATGAAACAAAGACACTAAGTCAAACCCACCAGAGCATCGGTGATGGTATGGCCGCAAAGGATCGATTTATTCTAAAGTTAAAACCAACAAAGAGCTTTGTTCTTATTCACCCCAGCTTTAGCGGTGCTGGCGTAAATCTCTGTAAAGGGCCACCAGGCCGAACGCGTTTCCCGGTAACGGCTAATTGCCTTAATCCGGGCAATATCGAAGCAACGCTTCCTGAACTTGTTGAAGGGAGTATCAATAAATTAATTAATTTCAAATATTTAATAAAATACAACAATCAATTATCTACAAACAATTAATTATTACAATCATGAAAAAGCAAATTTTAGTACTCGTGTTATTAGTTATGGCGATATTCAGCATAACAACAGCCTTTGGGCAAGCTACTCACTTTTCAGGTCCAAAAGCTTCAGTAGGCTGCACCAATGACGCATTGCATCCAATTGCTGGTAAGCCTTATAACTATGTAGTTAGTAGTGATGCTACAGCTGCGACTTACACATGGTGGGCTACAATAAATCCCGCATTTGTTACTGCAGGTGTATTGCAAAGTACAATAGCGGCTAATGTTTTAGATAATACTGCTGTTGTGCCAACCACAGCTTCGCAGTATAATAGTTCAGTCAACAATTCAGGTACGATCCAATTGACATGGGGTACTGATGTTCTTGCTAATGCAATGAAGACAGATACTGTTCCAGCATTTGTTGCTGTATACTCTAAAGGTAGCAGTTGTTCTGATAACCTAAAAGTTTTTAGAGTTAAGCCTGTAAATGCATTTATGGTTGATATTAAAAATATCGATAATGCCAAGGTGGTAGCTGGTGCTTTGCTCCCTGCTGATACACTAGCTTATGGTGTTGCTGAAAGCCAGTGCTATGATAAGGTTCAGGGAGCCACTTATGCTTCTAATAAAATGACCTACGATTATGGTACTAATATCCTTTATTACGAAGTCATCGCATCGAATTTCTCCAAAGAATGGACACCTACATTTACCCTTACAGGATTAGTTACTGCTGCACAAACTGCTGCAATTCAATGGGCTTATACACCTGCATTCAGTTCCCCAGTTACAGTAGTATCAGGCACCCCAACTTCCGTAGTTGGAACAGATGCAACAAACACATCTAAGGGTGTGTCCATTTTTGTAAAAGTGACTATTACAAACAGTACTTATGAAGGTATTACTGCCGGAGGTGATCCTATTACTCTTGCAGTAACTGGTACTAACACATCAAATCAAAGGGATGTAAAATCAACAGATTGTACCCTCGCTGACGATACCAATATTGCTACTCAAAATCTTGACCCACGTCCAATTATTACAGAGACTACAAATGTTGGAACATTTCAACGACCATAATCTTATTCTAATTAATTGTTAATTCCATGATTTTGCTTTTTCATGAAACCTCCTACTTTCTCCGGTCGGGTCAGCCTGGCCGGAGAAAGAAGCGGGACATTGAAAAAACAAGAGGAAAGAAGAGTTCATCTACCAGAAAAAGAATCGTCCGCTTTAGAAGTGGGGGGCTGTTTGAAAAAGGTTGATAGTTTAAAAACAGTGATCGGATGAGCGCACAATGGGAAGAACATTGAACGGGTCAGCAAACTCCCTGCAAAGGAGAGCCGGCAGCGTCTGAGTATTTTAAAGGTCGATTGTAAAAATGGTTGAGGTCCAATGGTTGCAAACCCGATTGGCCTACACATTTAAATGATCGGCAAATTGCCAAAGAGGGAATTGGATTGTTTATAGTTCACTTTGGCAGAAAATAAAGGATGAAGCATTCGGCGAAAGCAGGATGAGTCATGCGAAAAGATGGAAGTGTCTGCCGAAAGGTTGGACTGGTAGTTAACGCATTAAAATGGGATAAAACTATACATGAAGAAAAGGTCAAATGCCGCAGATTCAATATTGCAAACTGTTGAATGGTCCTGGGGGAAAGCCTTCAGGGGCGGAGGAGACCAAGGAACGATTAACGATTAAAGATTAATGATTAATCCCGAGTACTCGGGAAAAATTGTTAATTCCAAGTAAAAGGGACGATTGAAGATTAATCCAGAGTATTCGGGAAAGATTAACGATTGGAGATTAACGATTGAAATAAATAATACAAATGGGAAACACAATACATGGTCCGACGGGAGGCCGGGGCGATCCACCCTGCATAAATGGTTCACGGGGCGACCCGGCAGTGATCGTTGGTTCACATGATGATGGTGAACTGCCATTGATGAATGAATCGGGCGGTGATCATCCAAATCATGTAGAAGCAAAGGGCGATCCTGCAAAGGGTATGAATAGGGATGACCCCTGGCGAGAAATGAACAATCGTGGAAAATGTTCAAATTGGAAAGGACTGAAAACCACATCAATAACTATCTGGAAGAGGCAGGATGGGAGAGGTCTGCCTGGATGGTAAGGTTATTAACGGGAGAATCGGGGCGACCTGTTGGGTTATTAACGCTGTCAGGTGTAAAAACACGCTGACAGGTTGGAGAAGCGGGGGAACCTGTCAGCGTGTTTACACCCGACACAGTCAAATAAGGAATAAGGAATAAGAAATTGAGGTGCGATGCGCTATTGAGTGGCAATTCGTGAAATTTGTTTCAATTCGTGAAATTCGTATTTTAGTGTAATTTGTTTCAATTCGTGAAATTCGTAATTTAGTTTAATTCGTAATCGATGAGTATAAAAGAAGAAGAATTGAAAAGCGGACAATATTATCACATTTATAATTGTGGTATCAACGGAGTAAACCTTTTTCAGACGAAAGAGAACTATGAAAGTTTTCTGAGTATGATGGATAAGTACATTCTTCCGGTTGCCGATTTACTGGCCTGGGTATTGATGCCCAATCATTTTCATTTCTTGGTAAGGATAAAAGAAAATGTGGGGTATAAGTATTCGACCATTGATCGCGATCAAAAGGGACAGAATTGGTTTGATGAGCATAAATGGGAAACTATCGACCTGTCATCCGGGTTATTGCAACCCGGGACAGGTAGCGTCAAGACTATCAAGCCGCATCTTCATGTCTCACATTTATGCAATGCTTACGCTAAATATTACAACAAACGAACCACCCGTCATGGAGGTCTTTTTGAGCGTCGCTTCAAGCGTAAACCAATAAAAAGTGAACGTTATTTTAAAACAATGGTCCTGTATATTCACAACAATCCGGTCCATCATGGGTTTTGTAGCCATCCTGTCGAGTACCCATGGTCGAGTTACCTGACAATGTTATCTGTCAAACCAACCAAACTCCATCGTGAGGCGGTCATGGGTTGGTTTAATAACCAGGCTGAGTTTATGCTTTTGCACAATGAAAAAATGGACATTGAAAAGATTGACAAATGGCTGGGATTAGGCGAGTAGTGAAGGTTTATTAATGCTGTCGGTTTATTAACGCTGTCAGATTTATTAACGCTGTCAGGTGTAAACACGCTGACAGGTTGGTGGTGGGACCTGTCAGCGTGTTTTACACCTGACAGAGTCAATAAAGGAATAATGAATAATGAATAAGGAATATGAAATAAGGAATAAAAAAATAAGAAATAAGGAATTGAGGTGCGATGGGCTATTGTAGTAGAGGCAATTCGTGTTCCCGATTAATCGGGATCAATTCGTGTAATTCGTAATTTAGTGTAATTCGTAATTTAATGTAATTCGTATTTTTATGAGTCAACTCTTATACATAGAACGTTTGGTAATGGCAGTGCTGCTGCTGTTACTGCTTGCTTTGGCTCCTGCCAAGGCTCAGAACGTCGTGGACAAGGGTCAGACAACTCCGCTAACAGTTGAACAAAAAGGGTTTGATACCTATATCTGGGAATTGTTTAACGACTCGATTGGTAATTTTGTAACTACTATGAGTACAGCGGTTGCTGATGGTGTTGCCCAATTTGTAGGTGTCAATACAGGGTCAACTGTCCAGGTACAATGGAATGTTCCAGGCGTTTACTTCTTTAAGGTGACGGCTATAGATGCCAATGGTTGTACCAATAACGTTAAAATTGGCAGGATGGAAGTGTTGGATGTTGTAAAAGATTTGCCACTTGCCATGTTCACCGAACCCGATACCTTGGGAGTATGCGTGGGAGAATCACTTTCATTCGAAGTGACTTTTACTGGAAAAGGAACCGGGCCATGGGATTTTACTTATACCGATGGAACTAACTACTGGGATGTGACTGGAGTGAAGGATAATCCTTATATTTTGACACCTGAAGTTATTCCAGTTATAACAACTAGCTACTGGATAACCAAGGTAAAAGATGAATTGGATAACTCTAGCAAGGATCCAGGCAATACGATCACTCAAAATATTAATCCATTGCCGACTCCATCGGATATCAGTATAACGGATATTTCGGATGGTGAGACAACATGCCTGGGTCCATATAAGTATGAAGTACAGACCGCTCCAGATCATGTTTATTTATGGAACATTACTGGAGGAATTGAAGGAGTAGATTATTCGATTTCAAATCGAACGACCCCAATTGCAACTATTGAATGGAAGAATCCGATTGTCACCAAGATATTTACTGTACTCTTTACGGAAACTGATCCTGTGACCCATTGTACCACTGATAAAAATGTAGAGATAACGGTCAATCCAATTTCAGTACCAACAATTGCCTATTCACCATCAATGTTGTGTGCAACGGGAACTGCTCAGGTAATATTCACCGGCCAGCTTGACGGAACATTCACTTCAACAGCCGGATTGGAAATCGACGCATCGACCGGAGAGATTGATCTTGGCGCAAGTATACCGAATAACTATACCGTAACGTACCATTACAACAGCGGAGCCTGCAACAACAAAGGAGTAACAACCGATATAACAATTAAACCTATACCTAATACTTCAGATATCATTGAAGAAAAAATAAGCGCTAACTAATCATGAAAAATAATTTTAAACAATACAATACCGGCTTTCAGTATTTTGCCACAAAGGCAGTTTTGAGGCAAAGTTACAATTGCCGGTGGGTCGACAAATAAGAGCGACTGAGGTTGTGGTAACTATAAATGGTGGAATATTGAATTACGAATACCGTTCCGGTGAGTTGATAGTTTACAATTAACGCGGAAGAGGACTATAAATAGCTATTTTTACAGATCAATAAAAATAGCGTGAGTGGGTTTTTCTGAGTAGAACCATTTTTATTGAACCTTAGAATTTGAACTTAAATAATGGGCAACTATAAAAGTTTTCTATCTGTTCTGATATTGATAATTTTGCTTTCAGGCGCTATTCAGGCTCTTGGCCAGATTGATACGCTCGATAGCAATGTTTGTATTGGATCAATCTATAAATATCGGGTGGAAGGTTCTCCCGGTTCAATTTATATATGGAAAGTAAATGGAATACAACAAAAGACACCGAATGAATACCTGGAATATACATGGACACGAACAGGATTTTTTATTGTTGAAGTACAAGAACACCAGGATGGTTGTGAAGGTGAATTGAAAGTATATGGGGTAAAGGTAGGACTTGACGAGGGTTGTGATTGCAAATTGTTTATCCCCGATGCCTTTTCTCCCAATGGTGACGGTAATCGTGATTATTTCGAGATTTATTGTATCATTCCCTACCCCAATGCCCGAATGTATATTTTCGATCAGTTGGGAAATAAGATATTTGATAAGGCCCATTACGGCAATATAGAGTTTTGGGGAAACAATGAGAGTGCATGGTGGTATGGGAAACCGAATAGTGGATCAGCGAATGCCAGAAATGAAAGGGTAGCTCCCGGAACTTATTATTACGTCCTGGACCTGGGAAATGGTGAGGTGAAGAAGAGTTTTGTGTTTGTGTCTTATTAGGGTTAAAAGGGTTGGATGGTTAAAAGGGTTAAAGGGTTAAAAGGGTTAAATGGTTAAAAGGTTAAAGGGGTTAAAAGGTTAAAAGGGTTAAAATGGTTAAAAGGGTTAAAGGGTTAAAAGGGTTAAAGGGTTAAATAGTTAAAAGGTAGAAGGTTTGAAGGTTTGAGGTTGGGCACCAGTTATTGTGTCAAACGTCAATTAGGTTGTCAGGAACCATCATCGGAACGTCATTGCGAGAGGTAAGCTATTTTTAATAGCCACAATCTGAAAATTACAGGATATGAGGCATTTACAACCTTATGGTGGGATTGCTTCGTGCCTCGCAATGACGGCAATGCGTTGATCGGCACGTCATTGCGAGGAACGAAGCAATCCCACAAAATAAACAGGATTGACCCCGAGTACTCGGGGCTTCGTTCCTCGCAATGACGTTCCGATGGTTGGATGGTTAAATGGTTAAATGGTTTTTGATGACCTTGTCCTCAATGACTTTAAGGACCTAAAAGTCCTTAAGTTAACAAAAAAGAATGATTTTATTGAATAACAATGATGGGTAAATTAATAGTTAAACTGGTGTTACTCTTTGCTCTTTGCTCTGTTTTTGAACAGCAGGCCAAGGGGCAGGAATATCCATGGTCGTTACAGTATATAACGAACATGCACATCTTAAATCCGGCCTTTGTGGGAATGTGGGATAAGGCAGGGTTGCTGGCTTCTACCCGGACCAACTGGATAGGTGTGAACGGCGCGTCTCTTTCCCAGTATGTAGGCTATTTTACACCCGTAAAAAATCAGCGAAGTGGGGTGGGAGTCAGTATGCAGCGTCTGAATACCGGTTTGGAAAAGAGACTTTCACTCACATTCGACTATTCTTACCAGGTGCGCCTTGATATGTATAATTTTTTACGTTTTGGATTAAGGGCAGGAATTTTAAATTACGACAATAATCTTTCTGATTATAATCTTTTCCCTGATCCTAACAATCCTACCGATCCTGAATTTATTCCCGATGTCAGGTTTACCAATATGGCCACTTTTGGCGTTGGAGGTGTTTTCTACAATGATCATATGTTCATCAGCCTTTCTGTGCCTCAGATTATTAGCAACACTTTCAAGGCAAACGATAACAACATTATGTCATCATTGGCAGAGCTCAAGTCAGTATACCTGGACGGTAGTTACGTTTTTAGCCTGCTTAATAACGTTCATTTTCGCCCCAATCTGCTGGTAGTAGCCACCATAGGGAAACCAATGTACTTTGATTTGGCCGGTTTGGTTTATTTACCATCCAACCTTCAGCTGGGAGTTAATTTAAGGAGTACGGGTACGATCTGTTTTTCGGCCCAATACACATTTGCCAATAACATTAGGATTGGCTATGCCTCCGATTATGCCTTGATTTCAGATATCCGCAAATACCAGATGGGTACCTATGAGTTTATAGTTGGTTATGATATGAATTTCTCCAAACGAAAATATACCAAGCCAAGCTATTTTTGATCACCGGAGCCGTTGACTAGTTTCAGTCACCCGCTCAGTACCTTTTTCCTGAGCTGGTGACTTTTTCAGGTCACCAGCTCAGTAAACTAAAGTGTCTAAAGTGAACTAAAGTGTCTAAAGTAAATTAAAGTGTCTAAAGTGAACTAAAGTATTTAAAGTAAACTAAAGTGTCTAAAGTGTCTAATGTCTAAAGTGAACTAAAGTACATTCAGCAGTGCGGATTTTAAATACTTTAGTCACTTTAGTCACTTTAAATACTTTAGTTCACTTTTTTTAGGTCACCTGCTCGAGTAAAAACCACGACATCCAACCTTTTGTCGGTTTGTCAAATTGTCAATTTGTCAATTTGACAATTTGACAATTTGCT
>Ga0209123_1001614_pt1 | contig 21574 bp, 22 predicted proteins | sample BarGraIncu00431A_FD_184500 | JGI IMG/M metagenome (GOLD analysis project Ga0209123, IMG submission 184500) | Arctic peat soil microbial communities from Barrow, Alaska, USA - Barrow Graham LP Incubations 004-31A (SPAdes) (version 2) | ecosystem: Environmental > Terrestrial > Soil > Wetlands >... | reverse complement strand
AGTTATCAGATAAATCCTGACACCTTGAAACTTTATGTAAGTAAAATAGTTGCCGCTTCGAAAGGAACAGTTATAAAACCATAGTTTGTAATGGCTGATGCTGGAACGACAACCTATTATGCTTTTATTTTCGACGAAAAAACAAACCAATACAAGCAGGTACTCATCAAAACCACAGGCGGTTTACTAACAATAAATAAATCTCCTGAAGCCGAACAAATTTATCAATGGATGAATAAAATCGGGCAATAATCATAGCGTTAAAATTTTTATTTTACTCATTCATACAATTTTTTGGCATAACAGTTGTTAGTTTTGTAACTCAGGTTTGTAACTCGAAGAGATTTAATCACGTTAATTATTGCTAACAACAAATTTCTATCTTCAATAAAAGAGTTACTTTTGCGTTAAAATGATTTATAAACAGATATCAATGTAATTACAAAATTGAAAAACTCATTTAATTCACCAATAAATAATTAGAAATGAATTTATTAACCGTATTACTTCAGGTCTCGGCAAGCATACCTACCGATTCTACAACCACTGCTGTGGTTGTTTCAAATGAAAATTATTTCCAGTTATTAATGAAAGGAGGCTGGATTATGGTTCCTCTCTTTTTATTATTTTTTCTTTCCGTTTATATGTTTATTGAACGTTTGGTTTCAATAAATACACTTGGGAAAAGTGATGCGAGTTGGTTTACCCGAATTGGCGAACTTGTTGCAGATAACAAAATTGAAAAAGCTATAAAATTTTGCAATGAAAATCCATCAACCTATGCTAAAGTTCTCGCAGCCGGATTGGAAGCTTCTGTTGAAGGAGAAGATGTTGAAATTCAGGATGCGCTGCAAAGCGAAGCTCGTCAACAGATTTCAATTCTCGAGCGGGGCATGAATTACCTCGGAATTACGGCTTCCATTGCACCCATGTTGGGTTTCCTTGGGACAATTTTCGGAGTAATCAAGATTTTTTATAACATCTCAGTAACCGATGATTTGAATATTGCCAATATTTCCGACGGATTATATCAGAAAATGATTTGTTCTGGAACAGGTCTTTTTGTTGGTATTATCGCCTACTCAGGATACTATATTCTTAACGGTCGTATCGACAGAATAGTTGTTAATCTCGATAAATACACAAACAATTTATTGAAAGACATTCGCAGCTACAAAAGGTCTAACAAAGCATAATTTTGATTTAACTCAAATTAGATTAGAAAACTAAGAGTAAACTAACTTCTCTTATTCCCCCTCTTCCTCCCTCTCCTCAAAGAGGGTTGGGGTGAGATCTGGATTAGGAGGTCAATAATTAAATCATGAAAATAGAACGCAGAAAACTAAGAACTGCCGAGGTTTATACCGCCTCATTGAACGACATTATGTTTTTCCTGTTGTTATTTTTCTTAATCGTATCCACAATGGTAACTCCGGCAACCATTCGTGTTTTGTTACCAAAATCCAAAACATCCGAAAATGTGGTTGTAAAGAAACAAATCAGTCTGACTATAACTGCCGATCACAAATATTATATTGACAAAAATGAAGTTACGTTCGAAAATATCGAACCGCAACTGTCGGCTATTCTGGCTAAAAAAACAAAATCGGAAGACGTGATAGTCTTACTTCATGCCGACAAGACACTTAATCTTCAGGATGTTGTCAGTGTAATTGATATTGGGAACAAATTGAAAGTAAAAATGGTATTGTTCACGCAGAAGGGCAAGAAATAGTTGATTGGTTTATCGGTTCATTAGTTGATTAGTACTCCAAACACGAAACTATAAAAATGAATATAAATTTCTGGAAAGAAGCAGCTGTAGCGGCTTCCCGTTCGCTAAACCTGATAGATGATCAAACCATCAATCAGGTTTTGATTGCTTTGGCTGATGAAGCAATGGCACAGACCAAAGCTATTTTGTCTGAAAATGCGAAAGATCTGGCAGCAATGGAGAAAACCAATCCTATGTACGACCGGCTTTTGCTAAGCAGTGATCGAATTGCCGGAATTGCTGTTGATATCCGAAATGTAGCTTCATTGCCATCACCACTTGGAAAAGTAAAGATGGAAACCGAACGTCCCAATGGTATGAAAATTACAAAAATATCGGTTCCGTTTGGGGTGGTGGGTATTATTTATGAAGCCCGTCCCAATGTTAGTTTCGATGTTTTTTCGTTGTGCCTGAAATCGGGAAATGCCTGCGTTCTGAAAGGCGGAACGGATGCACATCATTCCAATTCGGCCATTGTGAAGGTTATTCAATCGGTATTGGAAAAATTCAAGCTGGACAAAAATATCGTTACTTTACTTCCTGCCGGACGTGAAGCTACGGCTGAGTTAATGAATGCCGTTGGCATTGTGGATGTTATTATTCCACGTGGAGGAAAAGGGTTGATCGATTTTGTGCGGGATAATTCGCGCGTCCCTGTCATTGAAACCGGTGCTGGAATTTGCCATACTTATTTTGATGAATCGGGCGATTTAGAAAAAGGAAAAGAAATTATTTTCAATGCCAAAACCCGCAGGGTAAGCGTATGTAATGCGTTGGACTGTTTGGTAATCAACGAAAAACGATTAGCTGATTTGCCCGCGCTTTGTCAGAAACTGGCTGAAAAAGATGTGGTTATTTATGCCGATATAAAAGCATTTACTTTTTTGAATGGCAACTATCCTTCCGGTTTACTTCAAAAAGCTACCGACGAAAGTTACGGAACAGAATTCCTGGATTATAAGATGGCCATTAAAACCGTTGATAATATTGAAAGTGCAGTAAATCATATTGCTACCTACAGTTCCAAACACAGCGAATGTATTATCAGTGAAAACGAAAAGAGTATTAATTATTTCGATAAGATGGTGGATGCAGCTTGTATTTACACCAATGTTTCCACAGCATTTACTGATGGGGCTCAATTCGGGTTGGGAGCTGAGATAGGAATCAGTACGCAAAAACTGCATGCCCGTGGCCCGATGGCACTCGAAGAATTATGTTCTTACAAATGGATTATTAAAGGCGATGGTCTCATTAGGAATTAAAATGAAAAGGTAATTCACTATATTTCAAATATTTTTACACTATTTGTTGTATATTCGGAAATAATTGATTTCCTTTGTATCGAAAAGAAAGTGTATTTTTTCGACTGGTTATTTTCAACTCACCTTTCAGGGACCGAATTTGCTTTAACCTCGTTTGTTATACTGTTCTTGAAACACAAATTATTCAATTTTTATTTTTATTTTATGAACATTTACGTAGGTAACTTAAGTTACAAAGTTCGCGAAAACGACCTTCAAGGGGTTATTGAAGAGTATGGTGCAGTAGAATCATGCAAAATCATCAAAGATCGCGAAACTGGAAAATCAAAAGGATTTGCATTTGTAGAAATGGCTGATGATGCAGCAGCTGCAAAGGTAATCGAAGAACTTAACGGTGCTGAATTTGATGGCCGCTCAATGGTTGTTAAAGAAGCTCGTCCAAGAGCCTAAGATTTTATTTCAATCACACAAAAAGAACTTCTGTTATCGAAAGATAGCAGGAGTTTTTTTGTAAAGCAACAATACTATGATTTTTGTCAGAACCAGATTAAGTAATGCCCGGGTTTCAACCAAGCTCTTTCTTTTTGGATTGATTGTTGTCTTCTGCACAATAATAATATCTCCAATCTCATTACTCATAACTTCGAACCCTGAAAATATAAATCTGATTAAGTTGGTTCAACTTATCACAACCTTGGGAATTTTCATTCTTCCTTCATTTTTAATGGCTTATTTTATTGCTGAAAAACCTTTGGTTTTCATTGGGTTGGCAAAAAAAAGCAAAGTAACTGACTTTGTGTTGGTGGCGTTATTAATGATTATTGCCATTCCTTTTATCAATCTGTTGGGTGAAATAAACCAACAGCTGGTATTGCCTAAAGCATTTGCCGGTATCGAATCCTGGATGAAAGCTTCAGAACAAACAGCAGCTCAATTAACTGAGAAGTTAGTACAAGTACATTCATTGGGTGGTTTAGCCATTAATATTTTTCTCATTGCCATATTGTCGGCTTTCAGTGAAGAATTGTTTTTCAGAGGAGCATTTCAGGGTATACTGAAAGACTGGAAAGGTGTTGTCGTGGCTATCTGGATAGGTGCAATTGTTTTCAGTGCCATTCATTTACAATTTTACGGATTTCTTCCCCGTATGTTGATGGGAGCTCTTTTCGGATATTTATATTTTTGGAGCGGAAGTCTATGGTTGCCCATCACTGCTCATTTCACCAATAATGCGATGGCTATAATTTTCTACTATTTAAAGTATAATGGATATAAATTGCCTGACATTGATTCCATTGGTTTTGGTAATACGCTTTGGATTGGTATTGCCAGCGGTGCATTGACGCTTTTTGGCATCTTCCAAGTAAGAAAAAGATTCCTTTCTAAAAATCGCTAGATTTATTTTTTATTTTTTAATGTAAATGAATAATCTTACATTTAAGAAAATATTCTATGCATTTCAACCGTTTAGCACAGCGATTGTCCAATGAACTATAAAATGAATAAAAGCACTTCTTGAATGGTATATAATTTGCAAGGGTGCGATTAAGAAATACAACATCAAAAAACATCACACCCTAATTCAATGCAATTTGTCAACTACCGTTCATTTTCAGCATCACAAACCGGTTTTTCAGAAACCGTTTCTCAGCTTTTTAAAAACATACCGGAAAAAGAAAGAGTGCTGACAATCAGTATTTTTGGATTGGTAACTGATGAGGAATACCTTTCAAACCTTGAAATTATACACCAGACAGCCCTAACCGTTTTCGGACGTTTACCTTTGACTGGATATGTTGCCCAATCGCCCGAGAACGAAAATACATTAATTACAGAAGTTTGCTACCTGTCTGAAGGAATAAGTTTGTCGGCAGTAAGTTACCACGAAATTCAAGCCGGTCGGTATCTGACCATTGAAACAAATGAATTCAGCGCATTGCTAATCGATGGTATGATGTCCGGTAACATTCAAAAATCAATCGGGGAACAAAGTTTCGATGTTTTCAATAAAATTCAGCAAATTCTCAGTGAAGCATCTATGCCCGTTGAAAATATAGTACGTCAGTGGAATTATATAGGTAATATCACGGCTGTTGAAAATAATCTCCAAAACTATCAGGAATTCAACAACAAACGGGCACTATTTTACAAGGATTCAGAATGGGAGCAAGGTTTCCCTGCGGCCACCGGCATCTCAATGGATATAAATGCCTTGATGGTTAGTTTGTTGGCATTGAAGTTTCACGATGAAACACAAGTTTTTCCCTTGAATAATTCGCTTCAGCATGCTGCGCACCGTTATTCAGATTCGGTTTTAGGAACTTCGATGCAAAAGCAAACACCAAAATTTGAACGTGCGAAACTGCTTATCTCTAATAAATCGGCCTTTTGTTTCATTTCAGGGACCGCCGCCATTCTGGGGGAAAAAAGTGTAGAAAATAATCATATCAGAAATCAAACTGTTCAAACTATTGCGCTCATCAACCATCTGATTTCATCCGAAAACCTGAAAGAAAATGGAATTGATTTTTCTGCCGAATTAAAAATAGTACATTTACGAGTGTATGTAAAGAATCCAGCCTACTTTGAAAAGGTTCGAGAAGTGGTGGATGCCGAATTCCCCGGAACAACTGTTTTTTATGTATGTGCTCCGGTTTGCCGGGATGAATTATTGGTTGAAATTGAAGGAATTGCCGTTACTTAATTTTAAATTAATTCAAATAATATGAGAATTTATTTAATCGCTTTCGTTTTGCTATTTTCTGTCACGATTGCTAAAGCACAGAATATTGACTCTTATTTTATTTCAAAAGGGGAAAAACCGACTTTATGCAGTGATGAAGTATTTTTGCGCCGAGCATATATTAGTGTAACGGGGAGAATACCAACTAAAGAAAAAGTAGCTGAATTCCTGAATTCAACCGATAAGGATAAACGGTCGAAATTGATTGATGACTTGCTGAGTTCGGACGAATACCTGACCTATTTCGGCAACAAATGGGGCGATATGCTTCGGATTAAATCGGAATTCCCGAGCAATTTATGGCCAAACGGGGTTCAGGCATATAATCGCTGGGTTCACGAAAAGCTGGTTTCGAATACGCCTTATAATCAAATGATCCGTGAATTGTTGCTTTCGAAAGGAAGTAATTTCCGTATGCCGGCAGTCAACTTTTACCGCGCATTTCCCCGCAAAACTCCCGAAAATATTTATGGGAACATTCAACTTCTCTTTCTGGGCAACCGTAAAACAACGGATGAAGGCAAAGTCTTTTTTTCGCAACTCCGATATAAAAGCACAAAAGAATGGAAAGAAGAAATTGTGTATGTAGATTACCACATGAAAGCTCCTGTAAAGCAGGTAACCATTGATGGAATTTCATTGCCCCTGACCGAAAATGAAGACTGGCGTACCGTTTATGTAAATCACCTGACTGATCCTTCCAATAAACGTTTTGCATCGGTGATGGCCAACCGGCTTTGGTATTGGATTATGGGTCAGGGACTGGTGAATGAGCCTGATGATTGGGGTGTTCAGAATCCTCCTTCGAAACCGGAACTACTTGAATCCCTGACAAAAAAATTTATATCTTCGGGCTACAATATGAAGGCATTTGTTCGCGAAATTTTGAATTCGTATGCCTTTCAATGCGCCAATTCGGACGTTGGAACATTTAAGCCCAATAGGTTGAATGCTGAAGTAATCGTTGATGCCATTGCCGATATTACCGGTATTTCCGATCCGTACAGTAGTCGTGTTCCTGAACCATTCTCTTTTTTTCCAATCGGTACACATTCGCTGGAACTTGGCGATGCAACGGTTTCGAGCAACACGCTGGAGCTTTTTGGTCGGGCTTCCAGGGATGTTTCGCTGGAAAGTCAGCATATCAAAGAGTTGAATTCAAGACAACTGCTTTATCTTATGAATTCCTCCGAACTTGAAAGTAAAATCAGAAAAAGTCCGGTGTTGAACGAATTGATAAAGAATCAACCGGCAGTGAGTGACATTTGTAAAGCCGTGACGCTTACAGTTTTGTCACGTTATCCCACTCCCGCCGAAATGCAATTGTATAATTCATTTGCCACACAAAATAAACTCACAACCAAACAGTTGTGTTATGACTTGGCCTGGATGGAACTGAACAGTACTGAATTCTTGTACAACCATTAACCCTGACGATTATGAAGCAACTAAAAATTATCACCATAGTTTTCTTTCTCCTATTTATTGGAAGTATTGAAGCACAACAAGCCAAATCCATCATTCTGATTTATTTAGACGGTGGACCCTCACAAACCGATATGTTCGATCCGAAACCCGATGCCACCCGCGACATTTACGGCAATTATAAAAATGTGCAGCAAACCAATGTGCCGGAAATTGTATTGGGTGAAAAGTTCCCGTTACTCAGTAAAATTGCCGATAAGTTCAGCCTGATCAGAAGTATGACCCACGGTCTGAATGGACACGAAACAGCACACTATGCCATGATAACCGGTGATTTGAGTGGCGGATCAGTGGTTTATCCATCGTTTGGAGCTGTCATTTCTTATAAACTGCAAAATTCGTATAAAGGCATTCTGCCGCCCTATATTTCGCTGGTCGAAGCCAATAACCGTTTCAACGAGGGCGGTTTTTTGGGTAACTCATTCAAATCGTTCGGTACCAAAGGTGCACCCGAAAAAAATATTTTTGAAGTAGATGGTCTGGTCAATACATTTGTTCCCGCTGATAAATTTAAAAGCCGGATGAATATGCTTGCTGATTTCGAAGCTCAAAATAAAGACAGAATGCACGGAGTAGATGAAGCCGCCATTCAAAAGCTTCGTACTCAAAATGTGGAAATGATCAGCGGAAAACTAAAGGACGTTTTTAATCTCTCCAATGAAACCAAAGAGATGCGTGAAAAGTACGGTCAGAACCGGTTGGGACAGTCCTGTCTGGTAGCGCGCAGATTGGTGGAAGCCGGAGTACCTGTTATCAATGTCCGCACCACGGGATGGGATACGCACAAGGTTCATTTTCAGAAAATGAATCAAATGCTGCCCGAACTAGACCGGGCATTATGGGCCTTACTCACCGATTTGGACGAAAAAGGATTGCTGCAAAATACCATTGTGATGTGTGGCGGTGAATTCGGACGAACACCGCGCGTATTGTGGGAAGCACCCTGGAATGGTGGTCGAAGTCACTTCGGTACGGCATTCTCGTATCTGGTAGCCGGAGGCGGTTTCATCACCGGGAAAGTAATTGGCAAAACCGATAAAACCGGTGAAAACATCCTGGAACGAAAAGTATATCCTGCCGATCTGATTGGTACGGTGTATAAGCTTATGGGCATCGATCCTTACGGCACATTACCGCATCCGATTGAAGGGAATTTACCGATGTTGCCATCGCTTGATAAAAGTGGTCAAAGTAATGGGTTGTTGCTTGAACTGATAAAAAAATAATCATGATACAAAATAAATTCAAAATAACCGGTTTCCTTGCGGTTGTGTTCTTTATAACCGCAACCGTTCATGCACAAAAAATGACGGTGGGATATATTTTCCCGGCCGGAGCAGAGCGTGGTACAACTGCCGATATAATTGTTGGCGGACAGAATGTAAGTAAAGCTACGAGTGTAATTGTAAGTGGTAAAGGCATAAAAGTGGAGATTGTAAAACCGGATGTACTGGAACAAGCTGCTCTAAAAAAGCAAAAATCCCGTAAACTTGATGACCAGAGCAGTCCGCAACTTGCCGATCAGCTTAAAATTCGTGTTACGCTGGATAAAAATGCCGATCCCGGATTGCGTGATTTGCGGTTGGAATCGACTGCCGGAATTTCGAACAAGTTGAATTTTGAAGTCGGGCAATATCCCAATGTACTTGAAGTGAAAGGTTCGACAGCCCAAAAACCCAGTCCTGTTGAGAAACTGCCTGCTGTTTTGTGTGGCCAGATTTTGCCGGGTGAAACCGATTATTACAGTTTCAAAGCCGAAAAAGGAATATCGCTGGTAGCTACGGTGAAAGCTCGTGCGTTGGTTCCATTTATTGCTGATGCCGTTCCGGGTTGGTTTCAGTCAGTAATCAGTCTGAAAAACAGCCGTGGAAAAGAAGTGGCTTATTGCGACGATTACCGCAACAATGTGGATCCGACTATTATACTAAAAGTTCCTGAAACAGATACATATACTTTAGCGATTCATGATGCCATTTACCGGGGACGTGAAGATTTTACCTATCGCATTGAGTTAGGCGAAATTCCTTTTATTGAGTCCATTTATCCTGCTGCTGCCAAAGTGGGTAAGAAAACAGAAATCAAACTAACGGGCGTAAACCTGAAATCCAATAAAATAAATTATTCTCCGGGAGTAGAAGGATACAATTTTCTGACAACTATCGGTAAAAACGGTGAAATTTCCAATTCAGTTCCTTTTTGGGGCGTGAATAAAGCTGCTAATCTGTCGGTGAATGACAAAAGCAAACTGCAGATTTCAGATAATCAAGTACTTTTTGATACGCTCGATTTGAAAAGCCATTCCAAAAATTATTCCTATCTGGCCAATGCCAATGAAACGGTGACTTTTGAAGTGATGGCTCGTCGTATTGGTTCGTTGCTCGATGGCCGGTTGCGGTTACTCGATGAAAATGGAAAAGTACTTGCTGAAGCAGACGATGTAGAAGATGATATGCAGGGGTTGATGACCTTTCATGCCGATCCGCAACTGACTTATACTTTTAAAATTCCCGGCAACTACCAATTGCAGGTAGAAGATGTGCTCAATAATACCGGCAGCGATTATTTTTATGTGCTCGAAAAAAAGAAAGTCACTCTGCCGTTCGAAGTCTTTGTTTCACCGGCCACTTTATCGGTTGCCCGTGGCGGAACATCGGTGTTTACGGTTACCATCAATTCCAAAGATAAAATCAATAAACCCATTGAATTAAATCTTAAGGGGTTGCCGGGAGGAACAAAAGTAAGTAATCAACTGATTTTTGCAGGTGTAAAAAAGAAAGAGATTTCGGTAACTATTCCCGAAAGCAGTCGCGAAGGCAATTACGATTTGAAACTGACTGCCTCCATGTACGATCCTAAAAATAAAACGGACCATGAAACTCAAAATGCCGTGGCTGCCGACGAAATGATGCAGGCTTTTTATTACCATCACAATATCCCTGCGGCAGGTTTATCGCTCGAAATTACGCCAAAAGCGCCTTTCCGGATTGAATTTCCGGCAGATTTATATTCCAACGATGGTTATCAGATACCTTTAACCTTAGGGGATTCCATACTTTCCGTTCCTATAAAGATTAAACGAAATGTTGAGTTTAAAGATACCATTGTATTATCGGTTTATCCTAAAAACAAAAATGTTGTTATGACCGATGTCAAGCTCTTGCCTGATGAAACGGAGAAAATACTGACTGTTTCGGTGCGATCAGCTGATATTATGAAACAAAAGAAGTTGCGTTTTGGAATAATGATTGTCGGAACTGTAAACGGAGAAATTGACCAACGTGGAAAACGATCATTCCAAAATGCTGCCTATCGGGAAATGAGTCCGATAATAGTGATAAAGAGAGATTGACAGTGAAAACAGTTAGCAGTTGGCAGATAGCAAATAGCCGGTGGCAGTTGGCAATCAGAAGTTGGCAGGTGGCAGTTGGCATTGACAGTATAAAGTATCAGTAAATGTTCTCGGGCGCCATTTATTCCGGTTTCTCTGAAGGTTGAATTGCCCGGGGTATTAGCTGAAGGACATATATATATAAAGAATAAAGACAAATTGAAAAAAGACATTAATGTAGAGAAATATATAAAATTGAAAGAAACAGGAAAACTAGAAGAGTACATTTCAAAAAATGCTTAAACAAAAACATGCCAAGACAAACAGAAAAAAACAGGTCACAAAAACAAATGACAGAGCAAACCACTGATCCGTTACATGGAATTACCCTAAAAGCGATACTGGAGCAACTTGTATCACACTATGGCTGGGAAGAAATGGATAAACGCATCCGGATTAATTGCTTTAGCGTCAATCCGAGTATCAACTCCAGTTTGAAATTCCTACGCAAAACGCCCTGGGCCAGAACAAAGGTGGAAGAGTTGTATGTAGAGTTTATAAGAAAAGGGAAGTAAAACCTCTCTCATTGGTTTAAAACGAGAGGAGATTGCGGGTCAAGCCCGCAATGATTGAATACAAAGCAACAAAAGAATAAGAATAAAGAACTCACAAATTCACTATTGAAAATCATAGCAGTTATCCAGCTGGATAACTGCTATATTATTTCTTAGAAACAGCTACGATAGCTCGATAATCACCCTGATTTGGGTTCAAGGTGTAATCCGGGAAAGGAAGAACATTTAAAAGTTTATAGTTTATGCCGTTTATGGTTGTATCATTGGGATGTATAAGTGTATTAAGAACAAATGGATGACTAATTCTTCGTTCAGAAATAGTGAATTTTGCCTGGACAAATCCTGCCCAAAAGCATGTAGCTCCAATTGGACATCTTGAATCATTCATAATTGAATCCAATTGAATGACAAAGTTGTATTTTTCATTCCTAATCTGTTGTTTCAGATAAACAACCATCGTGTCGTTCGATAAGACTTTCATCTCAATCATATTTTGAGTGCTGCAATTTTGAAACAGCAAACAAAAAAAAGAATTCCGATAAATATTGAAGTAAATTTCATTTTCATAAGCTTTATATTATGATGCATAAAACCTGAAAATGTTGCATCAGTCTATAAAAAAAGATAGAATGACTCGAAGCCATTCTATCAAAAGTTTTAAATGTAAATTATAAATTCAACGCCGTTCTCAACGCCTTATAACCGGCAGGACTGGTTTTTATTTGTTGACCATTTTTAAGTGTCAGGAGCTGGTTTTGTTTTTCGTAAAGCTCAATACGCGAAATCATTTCAACATTCACTATCACCGACCGATGAACGCGAACAAACTGGTTTTCGGGCAAATGTTCCTCGAAGTATTTCATGGTTTGTTCTTTCAGGTATTTTCCGTTTGGAGTATAAATCTGAACATAATCGCCATCGGCCTGTAAATAAAGAATTTCTGAAACCAATACCACATGAATTTTTGTACCCGACTTAACGGCAATACGTTCGAGGATTTCGGTTTCAGAAACTTTTTTGGGTTTGACTTCTTCGGTAACCTGAATAATTTCGTGATTTTCTTCAACGGATTGAGATTGAATGTTTCCGCCCTTAAAGTAAAGAATAATAATCAGATAAAGTAACATCCCGATTAAAGCCCGAATGGGCAAAACGGGAATAAACAGAGAAGAAACTTCATTGCTAAAAACAAGATAAAAGAATCCATAACCAATACCTAACCAAATGACAATGCTCAATAATGCCATTGCCAGTTGATTTACGAGCCGTTGGTAAAGAGTTAGTGCTGTGAAATTACCAAATTTCACTACATTCCAAAGAACCAGACCCAGACAGCTGAAAACTGTAGCATGAATAAATCCATCCAGCAATAATATCCATACCGGAAGTGATACGATTGAATGCAAAACATACGTTTGCAACAAAGCATACACGATCCAAAGCATGAAATATTGAACTGATTTTGAAGTATTTTCTAAGAATGGATGCATTAAACAGTAATAAGGTGGCCCCTCACTCCCCCCCTTAGGGGTCTTTCGAATGCCTGTTTATCAATATTGTAAATAATGTTCTTTATAGTCCCCCATGGGGGATTAGGAGGCTTTTTAATTCCTCAATTCTCCGCCGCCAAACACACACGAACCTGAAATAATCAGTTTCCGGGTTTTATCGATCGGTTCTTTAGGCAACCGGTTATCCTGAAATCCGCCAAAAACGGCATCTAAATGTGTTTCAACATACCAATCGACAGGAACATAAATAGTAATACCTCCAAAAACGGCATTCACTTCAAGTACAGTATCACCCACAGGTAAATTGGTGCGGCGCAGATCGAGTGTAATTCCACCAAAAACGGCATTCAGGTCACCTCCTTTAAACTCGGGATCGAGCACAATGTGGTCACCGCTTCCGAAAACACTGTTCTTCGAAAAACCTTCGGGATTAGTGCTCCAGGTAGAATAATCGCGGCGATTGTGACGATAATGGCGGTGCTCGTGACGACTATTCCGGTATTGCCAATCAGTATGCCAATCATTAAATCCCCATTTTGGTCCTAAGATTTTTCCCAAAATAATCAATACGCCTGCTGCAATTAGCAAAAGTGGCCAGTAAACACCGGTAAAGTCGCCATTAAAACCAGGAAAAATTGCAGGATAAGCATCAATAACACGTGGCATAATAAAGAAACTGCCAATCATTATAAGTATAACGCCCGAGAATGGTTGGCGATTTCTAATAAAATTACCTATACCAATAACAATAAGCAGCATTGGCCATGAGATAAGGATGTGGCGTAATTGATGTGGTATAAAGCCGAAGTTCAGTCCAAGAAAAACAAAACCAAGCAACAATAAAAATAGTCCAAAACCAAGTCCTTTGGTATAACCCGTACGAAACGAGTTCTTTTCTTCATTTTCCATAACATTTTTGTTTTAAAAATTTATGATGCAAAGATATAGTCGTTAAGACCTTTGTTACAAACAAAAATCGATGAACCAAGTTCTTTTTCCCGATGAATGAAAGGTAAAAATCCGTTGAAAGCCGGATTATTATTTCCCCACACTACTTTCTTTGAGCAAATCTCTTATTTCGGACAATAATAGTTCTTCTTTTGAAGGTTCAGGAGGAATTACGGGAGCATCTTCTTTTTTCTTTGTCATTGAATTCATCCCTTTTACAAATAAAAATATACAAAAGGCAACGATCATAAAATCAAAAGTAACCTGCAAGAAACTACCAAGATTTAATGTTACTGCAGCTTTGTGAACACCATTTACAATTTCTGCAGGTTTCAATTGCCATTTCAAGTCGGTGAAATTTACGCCACCTACCAATAACCCAATAGGAGGCATGATAACATCGGCTACTAACGAAGTGATAATTTTACCAAAAGCACCTCCAATAATTACTCCGACTGCCAAATCGATGACACTTCCACGCATCGAAAACTCTTTAAATTCTTTTAAAATGCTCATAAAAGTAAATTTTGTAATTTATAGTTAGAAAATAATGATCACAAAGATATAAATTCAAATTTATACAAATTCAATTTTTGATAAATAAATATAATTCATTGAAATCATTCGAATATACTAGCAGACGAAAAATTATTAATGCGGAAATTAAAATACAAAATTAAATAAAAAGTAATAATGCTATTTGGGGTTACATTTTAATAATAAAGAGTGCTCTTTTGTTTTATATCTGACAAAAAATGACTACTTTTGCGGTCAAATTATCAAACATTAAAAATCAACTTAAATGGTAAATTACAAAGATCTCGGATTGGTGAATACCAATGACATGTTCAAAAAAGCTATTGAAGGTAAATATGCTATTCCAGCTTTCAACTTTAACAATATGGAACAATTGCAGGCGATTGTTGCAGCTTGTGTTGAAACTAAATCTCCGGTTATCCTGCAGGTATCAAGTGGAGCCCGTAACTATGCTAACCAAACTTTGCTTCGTTACATGGCTCAGGGAGCTGTTGAATATGCGAAAGAGTTAGGATTGAATATACCTATCGCTTTACACCTGGATCATGGTGACACTTTTGAATTGTGCAAAAACTGTGTTGATTCTGGTTTCTCTTCAGTTATGATTGATGGTTCACACCATTCTTACGAAGATAACATTACTTTGACTAAAAAGGTGGTTGAATATGCACACGCTCATGGCGTAAGCGTTGAAGGCGAACTTGGAGTTTTAGCCGGTGTTGAAGATGATGTGGTTGCCGAACACCACACTTACACCCGTCCCGAAGAAGTTGTTGACTTTGTAACCCGTACCGGCGTTGACTCATTGGCAATTTCAATCGGAACTTCACATGGTGCTAACAAATTTACTCCTGCTCAATGTACCCGCGACGAAAACGGCAACTTAGTTCCACCTCCATTGCGTTTCGATATTTTGGAAGAAATTGAAAAACAAATTCCGGGTTTCCCTATCGTTCTTCACGGTGCTTCTTCAGTTCCACAAGAATATGTTGAAAAAATCAATAAATACGGTGGTAAACTAGTTGACTCAATTGGTATTCCTGAAGAACAATTGCGTAAAGCTGCTACTTCTGCTGTTTGCAAAATCAACATCGACTCAGACGGTCGTTTGGCTATGACTGCTGCAGTTCGCGAAGTTCTTGCTACCAAACCAGGTGAATTCGATGCGCGTAAATATCTTGGACCAGCTCGTGATGAATTGAAAAAATTGTACTCTCACAAAACAGTAAGTGTGTTGGGTAGTGCCGGAAAAGCTTGAAACAATTGACAGTTATAAGTTGACATTAGTCAATTAAAAATAATAAAAGGTCGTTTCAATAAAGAAACGACCTTTTATTTTGAAAAGAGTTCGATTCTCTGGAAACTTCTAACTAAGAATACGATTTTTACATCTTCTCGTTATTAATTTAAAACTGGTTAACAATTTTACTGTCGCATTTCCTGTACTTTTGTAAAGAAATCACATCTAATATTATTTTTCAGGCAAAATAAAAAATCGTTTTGCTACAAAAAGGATTCAATACTATGAGCACAAGCAAAAACTCCATTAAAACGGGAAAATCTACTCCGCTAATTAAATTTGAAAGATCTATCTTGCTACATTCTCGACAAATTATTATTCTGGCTTTTTTAGGAGTATCACTTTATTTGACTGCAATAAGCAATGATTTTTTCTTAAAATGGGCAGAAGATTTCTCATTATTTATTCCTACCACCTATTATTTTGCTCAATGTATGAATTTCGCCGGTGGATTTTTGACTTATGTCGGAACTTTTCTGACCCAGTTTTTTTATCATCCTGTTTTAGGTAGTCTAATTTTTACTGCCATCTTATTTTTGATTCAATATTTATCAGTAATTGCGTTTCGCATACCGAAGAATTTTTACTCTGTTTCATTCATCCCCGGTCTAATGCTTTTGCTCTCTATCACACAACTGGGTTATATTTGGCCGATTTTAAAATCACCCGGTTATTTTTTCTCCAATTCACTGGGCATTGTTGCATTTCTGCTTTTGTTTATTACATATCGACGCATCTCAAACCTTTATCTTCGTATCGTTGTGTTGATACTTATCTTAGTTGGTGGTTATCCGTTATTTGGGTTCTATGCTCTATTTACAGGATTAATTTGTGTGTTATACGAATTTATTTTATATCTGAAAGACAGAAAACTTAACCGAATAATTCCTGTAATTACCGGTTTAGTACTGATTTTTTCTGTGCCTCAGTTATATTATTACTTCGTGTATTACAACTTGCCATTTTTTCGTATATACATAGCGGGATTACCGCGTTTTGATTTTAGTTTGAAGGAACTTTCACTCTGGTTACCATTTATAGTTTTATTTGTTTCATTTCTTTTGTTCTTCTTTTTCTTCTTTTCAAAACAAGATAAAGTGAAAATTCACATTAAACCATTTTTAGCCTCCTCTGCAGCTTTCATCTCTGCTATTATTTTCATTTTGGTCATGTCGTATAAAGATGAGAATTTCACTGCCGGAGCGAAAATTTATAACGCAATTGAAAGAAACGACTGGGAAAAAGTAATTACAATAGCCCAAGACTTGCAAGAGAAACCAACAAAAAATATTGTTCTAAGTTATCGCCTGGCTAGGTTATTAACTATGCATGCAGCCGGAAATGACTCAAATCTAACTCGTGATCAAACAGTAAAACCTAATTGCGTTCGCGAAACTATGCTTATAAAAATTCAAATGGGAGGATTATCCTTTTATTATAATTCAGGCGATATTAACAGGTGCTATCACTGGAGTATGGAAAATATGGTTGAACACGGGATGCAAGTATCATACTTGAAATACATGGTAAAATGTGCAATTGTAAATGAAGAATACGATCTTGCCAGGAAATATAATTCAATATTATTGAGTACTATGTTTCACAAAGAATGGGCCCGTAGGTATCAGAATTTTATTGATAACCCTCCATTAACAAAGAAAAGTAGTGAAATAACTGCATTTCGTTCTATACTGGAAATTAAAGAAGATGAATTTGAACAAATATAATTAGTATCGTTTTATGATATACGATGTTTTAGACTTTAAAGATTTAAACACAAAAGTTTCTTACAATTTATTTAACACAAAAGGTGGTGTAGCCGAATTCCATGCAATTTTAGAGCTTACAAATGATCACTCTAAATTCTCTGCAGCTGAGCAATTTGACAAAGTCAACCAATCAATTGTACACCTATTTTTACAACCTTTCCTGCAAAATGTTTCTCCGGCATTACTACGCTGGTTTGTATCTGACGTAGTTAATCAGGCAGAACTAATACAACTGTCAGATAATGTGGCAGTATCTATTGTGCAACAATCACCACTTAATGGAAGTAAAGTAGCTCTTTGGATTTACGGAATAGAAAATATTCAATCAATACGTACACCTGATAACGCAATATCAATAAAACGACCCGGATATACTCATCACTATCATACACAATTATTCACTACAGAGGGTAACGCATTTCAGCAAACGACATCGATATTTAATAATTACATTAAGAGTCTGTCTCAAATGCAATGTTCATTGGATGTAAATTGCATGCGTACCTGGCTATTTGTACATAATATTGACAGTCAATATAATGATATAGTGGTTGCCAGAAGAAATATTTTTGAATTGGAAAACCTGATTCCCCAAACACACTTCATTTCAAGTACGGGCATAGAAGGCAAGTACAAATATCCAGAAGTTATTACTTTGATGGACGCTTATGCAATTTCAGGAATTATGCAGGAACAGATTGTATATCTCAAAGGTAGTAGTCATTTAAATCCAACCCATGAATATGGTGTTACTTTTGAACGAGGAACCTCAGTTCAGTTTGGCGATAGACGTCATGTTTATATTTCAGGCACTGCCAGTATCAATAATAAGGGCGAAATTGTACATCCTTTTGATATTGAACTCCAAACAATAAGAGTGCTCGAAAACATTAATGTTTTACTAGTTGAAGCAGAATGTAATATGGAGGATATTGCTCAATTGATTATTTACATTCGTGATATTTCCGACTATAGTTCCGTTAACAAATACATGAGAAATCAATATCCTTATATTCCGATGATTATTGTGTTAGCTCCTGTTTGTAGACCAGGTTGGCTTATTGAAATGGAATGTGTGGCGATTAAAGGTATAGAAGATTCTCGTTTTAAGAAATTCTAAAAATATCAATATGTTCCAGTCACAGAGCCTGACTTACTATTTTTTTGAGGCTACTTCCAAGTTTTTAGTTTTTTGAAAAAGTGGCATTTATCGGTGTTTTATCTACAGCATTCAATAATTCGCGTTGAGAAATTGTAACTGGTTCCACCATAAATTCGGGGATATTAAACGACTTAAATAACGCCACGTAAAAATCAGGGTCTTTCTGCGGAAGAATAAATGGTTTGTTTGACCTCCCATTTTTAAAATAGGAGATATATGGGCGAGTGTAAGAACCGTCATCTCTGCGAGAACTGAAGATTATCCACGAACCGTTTGACGACCAGGAATGGTAACTTTCAGCATTCGGACTATTTATTTCTTTCATTGGTGACAATGCGCCTGTAGTTAAATCTATCAGCTGTAAATCACTGCTTTTATGCCAAATGTGGAAGTTTCCATAATCAGCCAGTGTAAAAAGCAAATATTTATTATCAGGGGAAATTCGGGGAAGACTTGCACTTTTATTAATAGCAGAAGCATTGAAAATCAGTTCAGCAGAACCAAATTCAAGTGTCTGAAGATTAAATGATTTCCTGTATATATTGTAATGAATATCTTTATATTTCTGTATGATTTTATCTTTTGAACTAATACCTTCGGGATATTTTGCAGAGGCATAATACAGGTATTTTCCATCCGGACTCCATGACGGAAAAGTTTCCAATACAGTAGTATCATTGGCAATGATTCGTATTAAGTTTTTATCCACATCGTAAAGAATTAAATTTGAACGTGTATCTATCACTTCAATCTTATTTTTATCCTTTATATAAAAACCCTGATGCGTGTTATTAACAGAATATGCTATAATATTTTTGGTAGGATGCCATGCAGGATAAGCACCGGCAGAAATGGTATTATTTGTCTTTAAGTTCACTTTCTTCACTCCTTCCGGTGAAACAAAAACAGTTCCACCTTTAAACTGGCGAACATGAAATTGGAATCTATTTGTCTTATTATAGTTTTGGAAAGAGTGGCAGTTAATACATTGTCCATCTTCATCAACTTCTTTTTCAGATAATGGGATATTACTAAATATTACATTTTGATCAAAATTGGTGATATTACGCTGATTAATGGTCATGTATTCATAAAGCGAATAGGAAGGTTCAATTAAGCGGTATGAAATATAACCATCAATTGCTTCGGGGGCTATATAGTTTTTAATTGTCTGATATTTATACCAACGATTTTCCTTATTTACATAAATATCAATATAAAGAGTATCTCCTTTGTTTAGTTCAAGTAATTGTTTCCATTTCTTAATATCCCATTGAACTTTCTTTCCTTCACATATCAATGATTCCCCTTTATGCGAACGTACTTCGCATATAAACTCATCGGCTTCTTCTTTTATATTGAAATTAAGAGGGGCTATATTCCAAGGTATTGAAATATAGCTATAATCGGGGTAAATAACCGGATTGACTTTGAGATTTTGAAAGGCTTTTGGGATTTGCTCTGAACAGGAAGTGCCAAGAATAAAAATTAAAATACTAAATAGTAGTGTGTGCTTTTTCATCGAAGTTTAAATTAGAAACAAAATTAATAACTTATTTAGTTTTACACAAACTTTTTTTAAAATTTATCATATAAGCATTTATAAATATTGTAAAATGCACAAAGAATTATTCTTACACACCGTGTTTTGTGAACTGAATTTTTTTATTACCCTTGAATCGGGAAATGTTAGGAAGATATATAGGATATTTTAAAATGATAAGATTCAAAAAGTAAAATGTAACAAAAACTAAGAGGTCGTTTCATTTAAGAAATAACCTCTTAGTTTTTTATGGTAATTCGGATTAATCAATTTCAAATTGAATTAATAAAACAATTGTGACAATACATTTGTCGGAGTATTTGTAGTAGGTTTTAAATTCAGAAATTTTGTAAACTGAGATGCACTTAACACTGGTTTAAGTTTCGCCTGCAATGTAGAGATTAATCCGGCAAGCTGTGCAGCATATTTAACCTTATCAGTTGTAGACAAGTTTAAAATCTTTGACTTTTGTTGCAAAAAGGTAGTAATCAAACTTGACACTTGTGGTTTTTGAACATCTGTCAACGAGAGAGAAGGAGTCAATTTTGATAAAACGCTGCTCGAAAGCGCATTTACATCAAAACCAGCTGTTGATGCCTTATTTACTGCATCTTGTAATGCTCCGGTAGAAATTTGTGCATTAGCATTAAGAATAACTACGATAAAAAGAGTAAAAATAAATAAAACTTTTTCATTCTTTTCATTTAAATTAATTGTTAATATTATTATCTTCTGTACAAACACAATTCATTCCAAAATGTTTGGAATTTTTATAATTTACTTTTCAAAAAATCGAACAGTATTTTCTCATCATTTATAGTTTACTTACCATACACCGTAATTATCCAGAATATATATAACAACTAATATTAGTAATGGTAGGCATGCTATCGAAAGTCCTACAATCATTCCAACCGTTCTGCATCTTTTGAGTTCCCCTTCTGAATATTCGTCAACTTCCATCTTCAATTCATACACTAAGTTATTCCTTTTAATATTGGAAGTAATGAATAACGGGAAAATAAATATTAACGGCACAAAAATAGTGAGCAACGTGAACCGTTCGAAGTCGAAAACCTTTGTCAAAATCAAGGTGACAATGGTTAAAGCAACAGCTGTTAGTATACTGACATTTATATATATATTAAAATAGCCATTTTCAAAAACATTTTGATTGTATTTAGCATTTTTTGCTAATGTATATTTTATCAAAACTGAAATAAGTTGACTAGCCATACCTTTAATTAGTATTCATTGAAAAAAAATAAACCGATAACTTTTAATATATAACGTTCACAAGGAAAATGCTGAATTTCACAGTGAGTAAAAAAAAGGATTTACTTATTAAAGCTCAATCCTAAAGAAATATTGAACTGACTCAGGTTGACATAACTATTTGAATTAAGCCGGACATGTTCAACAGATGTACCATCAAATTTGTCATATTCTCGTAATAAACCTGAGATTAACGAAACACGCAATCCAATTGCCATGCTTTTTGTAATAAAATGATCGAAACCTACTGCTAACCTTAGGCCGGCTGTTGCACCATCTATTTGATAATTATATGTTACTACTTGTTGAGTGTCGTGAAAGTTCATGTATCCTCCACCAGACTAAGAATCAATGCATCT
>Ga0209123_1001613_pt1 | contig 21580 bp, 19 predicted proteins | sample BarGraIncu00431A_FD_184500 | JGI IMG/M metagenome (GOLD analysis project Ga0209123, IMG submission 184500) | Arctic peat soil microbial communities from Barrow, Alaska, USA - Barrow Graham LP Incubations 004-31A (SPAdes) (version 2) | ecosystem: Environmental > Terrestrial > Soil > Wetlands >... | reverse complement strand
ACAGATCGGCAACCGTATCGGGGATATCTCCAGTGCTGTTGCCCAACATGCTGAATCTTTCGGATATGGTGTCGTAAGGGAGCTGACAGGACATGGTATAGGACGGCACCTGCACGAAGACCCGGATGTTCCGAATTACGGGAAAAAGGGACATGGACTGCGGATTACTCCCGGTCTTGTCATAGCAGTTGAACCAATGATTAACCTCGGCAAAAAAGAAATCGAAGTTATGGACGACCAATGGACGATTGTAACATCGGACGGCAAACAGTCCTCCCATTATGAGAATACAATAGCAATTACAAAGGACGGGCCGATCATTACGACAAAGGTGGACATGTGAGTCAACAGGAAAATCATTCCTTCTTTGACGGAATGAAAGATAAGGGTATTATTGCCGGAACCGTTGTCCTGTCAAAATGCGGGCACGATGAAGGACGTATATATGTGGTTGCCTCTGAGCAGGATAGTTATCTCTCCCTTTGTGACGGAGATAAAAGGTCTCTTGAGGCTCCCAAAAAGAAGCGCCGGAAACATGTGTCTCCGTTGGGACAGATGCCGCAGGCACAGAACTGGCTGGCATCGCTGAAAGAGCTTACCGTTTTACAGCAGAGCAGCGAGATAAGAAATGGAATCAGAAGATTTTTGGATAGTCACAAGGAAATCTGTGACATAAGTGAAAGAGGAGATACATAATGCCTAAAGAAGATGTCATTGAAGTAGAGGGAATCGTGGATGACGCGCTTCCGAATGCAATGTTTAAAGTAAAACTTGAAAACGGTCATGAAGTACTGGCGCATATTTCCGGCAAGCTCAGACAGAATTATATTAAAATCCTGCCCGGAGACCGCGTAACTCTTGAATTATCACCGTATGATCTGTCCAGAGGACGCATTACATGGCGTGCAAAGTAATAATTCGTAAACAAATTGGTATAAAGTGCAAAAAACCACTTGATTTAAAGTCGGTTTTTGGTATTATATTATAGCATGCGCTTTTAAGGCGCTAGTAGTTCTGCTTTAGGGCAGGAACTGAACACAGGAGGTAGGCATTATGAAGGTTAGACCATCTGTCAAAGTCATGTGCGAGAAATGTAAAGTTATTCGTCGTAAAGGACGCGTCATGATTATTTGCTCTGATCCTAAACACAAGCAAAGACAGGGCTAATGTACACCGCCTCCGGACAGGTATCTGTCCGGTCAGCAGGTGTGAGACAAACGGATATTACACGCGATTTTGTGAGGGCGGCTGTCTTTTGTTAACTGCAAAGGAAACCTCATGCAGCGTGTTCTATAAATAGAACATAAGAAAATAGATTATTTACGGAGGTGCATCAGATGGCGCGTATTGCCGGTGTGGATCTGCCCAATGAAAAAAGAGTCGAGATCGCTCTCACTTATATTTTTGGAATTGGCAGAACAAGTGCTACACGTATCCTTAAAGACTCCTCGATTAATCCGGATACAAGAATGAAAGATCTCTCTGAAGAGGAGATCGCGAAGATTCGTGAGAAGATCGAGAACAATTTTAACGTTGAAGGTGATTTGAGAAGAGAGATTTCTCTCAATATCAAGCGTTTGACAGAAATCGGCTGCTATCGCGGCCGCCGTCACAGAATGGGGCTTCCTGTTCGCGGTCAGCGCACAAAAACGAATGCTCGTACTCGTAAGGGTCCGAAGCGTACGATGGCTGGCAAAAAGAAGTAAGGAGGAATATCCATGGCGAAGGCAATTAAAAAGACGGCTATACGGCCAAAGAAAAGAGAACGTAAGAATATTGACCGCGGACATGCGCATATTCATTCTACGTTCAACAATACAATCGTTACGATTACCGATCCTCTTGGAAATGCTGTTTCATGGGCGTCTGCTGGTGAAATGGGCATGAAGGGCTCCCGTAAAGGAACACCTTTTGCTGCTCAGATGGCTGCGGAAGATGCAGCCAAAAAGGCTGTTGATCATGGCATGCGCACTGTTGAGGTTTTTGTAAAAGGACCTGGTGCCGGTCGTGAATCTGCAATCCGTGCCCTGCAGTCCACTGGATTAGATGTCACTATGATTAAAGACGTTACTCCAGTTCCACATAACGGTTGCAGACCGCCTAAGAGAAGAAGAGTCTGATTACGGAGGAGGTATAGAGAATGGCTAGATATACAGATGCATCCTGCCGCCTGTGCCGTAGAGAGGGCGATAAGCTTTTTCTTAAGGGTCAGAGATGTTACACACAAAAATGTGCTCTTGTCAGACGGAGTTTTGCTCCGGGCCAACATGGACAGGGCAGGAAAAAAGTTTCAGAATATGGTGTTCAGCTGAGAGAAAAACAAAAGACAAAGCGCTTCTATGGTCTTCTCGAGAAACAGTTCCACTCAACTTTTGAGCGTGCAGAGCACATCAAAGGCAAGACAGGTGATAACCTTCTTGCACTGCTCGAACTGCGTATGGATAATGTAGTTTACAGAATGGGTTTTGCAGCATCCCGTGCCGAAGCACGTCAGCTTGTTACTCACGGTCATTTCGTTGTTAATGGCAAGAAGATGGATATTCCGTCTATTACCATGAAAGTAGGAGATGTTGTCGTGGTTCGCGAGTCTTCCCGCAAATCCCCTAAATTTACGGATCTTACGAATGTGCGTCCGATTCCGGCGTGGCTTTCCTTCAACGCAGAGACACTGACAGGTACTCTTGTCCAGCTGCCGACACGTGAAGACGTAGATATTCAGGTCAAGGAGACCCTCATTGTTGAGTTGTATTCTAAGTAATGGGTTTTCGGAATTTGGCCATATGTATTTAGCTGCGCAAGGAGGAGAAAGATGATTGAAATAAAGAAGCCAGTCATTGAGTGTGTGGAATTGAATGAAGATAGTTCCTACGGCAAGTTTGTGATTGGGCCGTTGGAGCGGGGATATGGTACAACGCTTGGCAATTCTTTGCGCCGCGTTCTGCTTTCTTCTCTTACCGGAGCTGCAGTTACCGCTATTCGTGTAGAGGGCGTGTACCATGAGTTTTCAACAATAACCGGTGTTGTCGAGGACATGACTGAGATGATCCTTAATGTCAAAGGCATCCGTGCCAAGCTGCATGTCGATGGTCCCAAGACCGTATACATCAGCACAGACGAAGGTCGTTCCGGTGTTGTCACAGCAGGCGACATTGTGCATGATGAAGAAGTTGAGATCATGAACCCTGATCACGTGGTTGCCACTTTGAATGGTGCAGGACGTCTGTTTATGGAACTTACCATTAACAAGGGCCGCGGTTATTCAACTGCCGAACGTAATAAGCTGGTCAATCAGCCGATCGGTGTGATCGCCGTCGACTCGATCTTTACGCCAGTCAAGAAGGCAAATTATACAGTCGAGAATACCCGTGTCGGAGAGCGCACAGACTTTGACAGTCTTTCGCTTGAACTGTGGACGGATGCTACTCTTGATGTCAATGAGGCGCTTTCTGCGGCAGCAGCTATTCTTTGTGAGCACTTGGGCCTCTTCATTGCTCTTACCGACAAAAATGCCGGACCGAGCTTTCGGGATGCTGAAGACAGCGGGCATAAGAATTCCAAGCTGGACGTTGCTATTGAAGACCTTGATTTTTCTGTCAGAACATATAACTGCCTCAAGAGAGCCGGAATAAATTCCATAGGGGATCTTGTTGCACGTTCTGAAGATGAGATGATGAAGGTCAGAAATCTCGGCAAGAAATCGCTTGAAGAAGTCATTTTAAAACTCGAGGATATGGGACTTTCTCTTGCGTCAAGCGAGGAGTAACACATTTGCCTTGGGGCATTTTCAGTAACATATAGGAGGTTACATCCATGGCATCACACAGAAAACTTGGCCGTGCTTCTGATCAGCGCATAGCTATTTTAAGAAATCTAACGACATCTTTTGTCCTGAACGGTAAGATCGTAACAACGGTTGCCCGTGCCAAGGAAGTCAGCAAGATCACCGAAAGGCTGATCACGCAGGCGATTCGCGAGAGAGAGAACTATACTTCCAAAGAAGTTACCGTCTCTTCGTCGAAGCTTGATTCCAAAGGGAAAAAGGTTCTTATTTCCAAGACATCGAAAAACGGCGTTAAATATGACGTTGTTGATCGTGAGATCAAAAAGAAGACGGTTAAGGTCGACAGCCCTTCCAGACTTGCGGCAAGAAAGAATATGGCATTCTGGCTCAGAAAGAGTCATGATGCTGATGAGAACACCGTAAATCCTGTGAATCAGCTGTTTGAGCAGATCGCACCTAAATATGTTGGCAGAAACGGCGGATATACCCGTATCATCAAGCTTGGGGCAAGAAGAGGCGACGCTTCTGAAATGGCTCAGCTGGAACTGGTATAAGTATTTTCACTTGATGTAAGCCGGGTAGAGAAGTTCAATAAGGGTGGCGGTGTGCACGTGCGTACCGCGCCCTTTTCTTTTGGAGAAAAAGGATGGATGACAAGAATACTGTGTTTCCTGCTGAAACAGAAATTATTCGCGAAGACCTTCATGATGCAAGTCATGATGTGATTCCTGATGCCGTTTCAAAAGAAATACAGGATATTATTCTTGAAAATGTTGAATTCTCCTATCTGCACCCGGAGACCGGATCCATTGCCGCACTCTCAGGTGTTTCCCTGTCCATTGCAAGGGGGACGCACACGGCTCTCCTGGGGAGAAACGGATCCGGCAAATCTACTTTGGCCAAGCTTGTAAATGTCCTTGAAATGCCGCAGTCCGGGGCTGTTCTCGTAATGGGAAGGGATACCAGGGATGATGCGGCATTTTGGTCTATACGCCGTTCCTGCGGAATGGTGTTCCAGAATCCTGACAATCAGATTGTCGGAACCACCGTCGAAGAAGATGTCGCTTTCGGACCCGAGAACCTCGGGGTTCCGAGCGCTGAAATACGTATTCGAGTTGATGAAGCCCTTGCGTATGTCGGACTTTCGGACCTGGCCAAAAGGCAGCCGTCCCAGCTTTCCGGCGGACAGAAGCAAAAGCTTGCCATAGCAGGCATTCTTGCGATGCAGCCGCATATACTTCTTCTGGATGAATCAACTTCAATGCTGGATCCTGTCAGCCGTGACGAATTTCTTGCTGTTGTTGACCGTCTCGTCAGGGAGAAAAATATGACAGTTCTTCATATAACACACGACATGGCGGAAGCGTGCCTGGCCGATCGTGTTTATGTCTTAAACCACGGGAGACTGGCCATGGGCGGGACCCCCGGTGAGATTTTCAGTCAGGTCAAAAAGGTCAGGGAACTTGGTCTGGATGTCCCCGTTTTTGCTGAACTGGCATATGAGGTTGCAGCCCGGCTGGGACTTGCGATGGAGAGGCAGACCCTGTTCTCACGCGCCTCGGCACTCGACGGAATCCGGAAGATGTTAAAAAGTGTGTCAGCCGGAACCCTTCGGCCGATGAATGCAGCTGCATGTCCGGTTTCCGCTGTTCAAGAGGGCAGAACGGTTCTTGAGGTTTCCCATCTGAGTCACTCGTATGACAAAAAAAGCGAACCATCCTTGTCGGACGTATCTTTTTCTGTTAACGAAGGCGAAATTTTTGCCATTATCGGACACAGCGGCTCAGGCAAGACAACGTTGATTTCTCATTTGAACGGCTTACTGCGCCCGAAAGAGGGAGAGATTACCATCTATCCCAAAGAGGGTGCCGCGTCATTGAATACAAGGAAAAACACAGACGTACGCCTGATCAGGCGTACCGTCGGGCTTCTATTTCAATATCCGGAATATCAGCTTTTCGAAGAAACAGTTGAAAAGGATATAGGTTTCGGACCTTCAAAAATGGGTCTTTCTGCCGATGAAATCAAAACGCGTGTGCTTGAGTCGATCGTTTTGGTCGGATTGGATGAGACATTCCTGAAAAGGTCCCCTTTTGAATTGTCAGGCGGTCAGAAACGGCGCGTTGCTTTTGCCGGCGTACTTGCGATGGATCCGGATATTCTTGTTTTGGATGAACCGGCTGCCGGCCTGGATCCGACCGGAAGGCGTGAAATTTTAAGTTATGCGGAGAAGCTTAAGAAGCGCGGGAAAACAATCATTCTTGTGTCACATAATATGGATGAATCGGCAAGGTATGCTGACCGCATACTCGTTTTGAAGCATGGGACGGTTTGTGCCCTTATGACACCTCAGGAACTGTTTGCAGATCCGGCAAAAATCAGGGAACTGGGACTTTGCGCACCTGAGACCGTTGCCTGCCTTACAGAACTTCAAAAAGATTACCCGTCCGTCAACTCCTGCTATTTCCGTGTGGGGGATGCAGCGGATGAACTTATCAGGGCGGCATCCAACGCATCGGCAAATCCCGGTGCCGGGGATACAATTACTTCCCGGGGCGGCGCAATATGATGAAGGATATTTCAATCGGCAGATACTATCAGGGGGATTCGATTCTGCATCGCCTTGATCCGCGCGTCAAAATTGTTTTGTGTTTCCTTTATATGGTCGTCGTATTTATGATGTCGTCCGTAGCAGGAATCCTTGCAACTTTTATTGTCGTGGCTTTTTTGTGCCTCCTTTCATCCATACCGATTGGCAGGATTCTGGAATCCGTAAGACCGATTGTTTTTCTCCTTCTGTTCGTCTTTGTCCTTAATATTCTTACAAACCGTACAGGAAATCCCGTACTGGCCTGGGGCATCTTTAAAATTACGGATAATGGATTACTTACAGCAGGCCTGATGGCTCTTCGATTATTCCTTTTAATTGTCAGTACAAGTATTCTCCTGACGCTTACGACGACGCCGCTTCTGATGGCAGATTCCCTGGAAAGCCTTTTCGGACCGCTTAAAAGAATTCACGTACCTGTCCATGAGATGGCGATGATGATGTCGATTGCGCTTCGATTTGTCCCTACACTCGTCGAGGAGACGGATAAAATCATGAAGGCTCAGGCTTCAAGAGGGGCTGAGTATGATACCGGAAATGTTTTTGCACGTGCTAAAGGTTATGTGTCCGTGCTGGTACCTCTTTTTGTCAGTGCATTCAAACGTGCGGAAGAACTGGCGATTGCAATGGATGCAAGATGTTACCGCGGCGGTGAAGGCAGGACGAAGCTTCACGTTCTCCATATGCAGGGGAAAGACTATATTTTACTGATATCCCTTTCCGGTCTTGCCATTATGTTAATTATTATAGATTTCTATGTGAAAATAAGATAAAATTTATTCGATCTCCTGTTGTTGATGACTATGCAAAATAACAGCCGGATGCGGTTGATCCAAAGTGTCCGGAGACGGCAGGGCATCAGATGCAGACACTTAGTATTATTACATTATAAAACATCTCGATTAAAGAGAGGAAATACCTATGCAGTATTATGTTGGAATCGACCTTGGAGGAACGAACATTAAAGCTGGAGTTGTGACATCGGAAGGCGTGATTCTGAATAAAAAGAGCATTAAGACAGACGTGAGCAGGGCGATGGAAGAAATTGTATCCGATATGGGAAGACTCGCATCAGAAGTGATAGCAGATGCCGGCCTTTCCAAGACAGATATAATGGCGATCGGAATCGGATCGCCGGGAACCCCTGACAATGAGACAGGATATCTTGTGTATGCGAATAATCTGCCGTTTAATATGACACCCATGCGCAGGCTAATCCGCGAGATCATTGATATTCCTGTATATATAGGTAATGACGCTAACTGTGCAGCTATGGCTGAAAGTGTAGCCGGTGCGGCCAAAGGGGCTGCAGATTCGGTAACGATCACTCTCGGGACAGGTATTGGCAGCGGCGTCATCATCAACCACCGCATCTTTTCCGGATTCAATCAGGCAGGCTCCGAATTTGGGCATACAACGCTGATAGCGGGCGGCGTGCCGTGTACCTGCGGGCGAAAGGGCTGTTTTGAATCTTACGGTGCGGCATCCGCCCTTATACGAATGACCAAGGAGGCCGCAGACGCGAACCCGTCTTCCAAACTCAATGATGTTATCGAGCTCAAAGAGGGCAGGATAAACGCCAAAGTTGCGTTTGAAGCAATGCGTCTCGGCGACGCTGTGGCAGCACAGGTTGTCGATACATATATTGAGTTCCTTTCCGAGGGTCTGGCAAATGTAATCAATGCCTTCATGCCTGAGATCCTGGTCATCGGCGGCGGCGTTTGCAACGAGGGGGATCCCCTATTGATTCCGCTCCGTGAGAAGACATTGAGCAAGCCCTATTTTGGGCCCGGTGTCCGCAAAACAGAGATCCGCCTGGCTAAGATGGGAAATGATGCCGGGATTGTCGGCGCCGCCATGATGGGCAAGTCCTGCTCGGACGATTCGCTCCCCGGCTGATAGGAGACACAGGAAAGCAGGCCATTTTTGATACCTGATGAAAACAATACAATTCGAATAGCTATTCTGACCGAATATGACGGTACGGATTTCGTAGGCTTTCAACGTCAAAACAATGGACGCTCGGTACAGCAGGTGCTTGAAGATGCTCTTGCCGTACTATACGGGCGTCCAGTTTTGATATACGGATGCAGCCGGACGGATTCAGGGGTCCATGCACGGGGCCATGTCTCCCACATTAATGTTCCGTTTAATATTCCGTCGGAGAAACTTCCCCTTGCCATGAATGCCATCCTGCCGGAGGATGTAAGCATACGCGCTGCAGCGCTTGTTACATCCGGATTTCATGCCCGATTCCATTCCCTGGGCAAGGAATATGTGTACAGAATCTGGAATTCGCCCGTAAGGACATCGATTGACCGAAGATCTGTTGCACATGTACCCGGTCATCTGGATCTTTGTGCCATGCAGGAAGCCGCATCACAGCTTGAAGGGGAACATGATTTTTCAGCGTTCTGCGCACAGACCGGAAAGTATGTGAATCCGGTAAGGAATATGGAAAGTATCCGCGTTGCCGCCCGTGATGATTCCCCAATGATCGAAATTATCGTCAGGGGCAAATCATTTTTGTATAATATGGTCAGGATTTTAGCCGGAACCATTGTCTATGCAGGACAGGGGAAGCTGGATCCTTCTGAAATCAGCACGATTCTTACCAGTCAGGACCGGCGGCTGTCCGGTAAGACCATGCCGGCCAAAGGGCTGACTCTTGAAAAAGTGTATTATGATCCCGACCCGTTCGGAATGAGCATTTACATATCTGATAAAAAATCGCATAATCTTATGTAATCCAGACGACCCAAAGAAAGCCCTAAAAGGGGGAGATACAAAATGTTATCCGGAATGAATTGGAACAGCCGTACAAATATGAGCATGCTTACGGATTTTTATGAGCTTACCATGGGAAAAGGCTACCTCGACCAGGGTCTTTCAGAACAGATTGCCTACTTCGATTTATTTTTCCGGCAGGTGCCTGAACAGGGCGGATATGCCATTATGGCCGGTGTGGAACAGATGGTTGATTATCTCAAGGATCTTCACTTCACGCAGGACGATATTTCGTTCCTTCGTGATACATACGGATTTGAGGAAGGCTTCCTTGATTTTTTAGCCGATTTTAAATTTTCATGCGACGTTTGGGCGATACCCGAAGGTACACCGATTTTCCCGGGCGAACCGCTCGTCAAAGTCAGGGGACCGGTCATGCAGGCCCAGATGATTGAGACGATGCTTCTGGTAACAATCAACCATCAGAGCCTGATTGCCACCAAAACAGCTCGTATTGTAAGGGCGGCCAAGGGTCGTCCGGTTATGGAGTTCGGGGCAAGAAGGGCACAGGGGTACGATGCATCTGTCCTGGGTGCACGCGCTGCCTATATCGCAGGTGTTTCCAGCACTTCCTGCACAATCTGCGGACAGCACTTCGGCATACCTTTATCAGGTACGATGGCACACAGCTGGGTGCAGCTTTTCGACAGCGAATATGAAGCATTCAAAGCGTATGCACATTCCTACCCCAAAAAGACCCTTCTTCTCATAGACACATATAATGTCCTCAAATCCGGCCTCCCCAATGCAATCCGTGTTGCGCACGAGGTGCTCGAACCGATGGGCGAGAGACTGCGCGGCATCCGTATTGACAGCGGAGACTTAACATACCTGACACAGGAAGCAAGACGGATACTTGACGATGAAGGCTTGAACGACTGCCGGATAACCGTCAGCAACGCGCTCGATGAATACCTGATCCGCGACCTGATTCTGCAGGGCGCCTGCATTGATTCTTTCGGAGTAGGTGAACGTCTGATCACTTCCCGTGCAGAACCTGTTTTCGGCGGCGTGTACAAGCTTTCTGCGATTGAGAAGAACGGCACGATTATCCCGAAAATGAAAATATCCGAGAATTTCGGAAAAGTGACCACACCGTGCAATAAGGAAATATTCCGTTTTTATGATAAAACATCAGGCAAAGCCATTGCCGATGTTATCACTATAGTCGGAGAAACAATCGACGAATCCAAACCATTTGAAATATTTGACCCGATTCAGACATGGAAGAGGAAGATGCTGGCAAACTTCACTGTACGCAAGCTTCTTGTGCCTGTGTTTTTGGGAGGCAAGTGTGTCTATAAGCAGCCATCGATTGAAGAAATGAGGATCTACTGCTCCCAGGAGGTTGAATCCCTTTGGGAATCAGTCAAACGTTTTGAAAACCCGCAGACTTACTATGTGGATTTGTCCGCGAATCTGTGGAATATACGCAATGAAATACTTCATCAGCACGAAAATGGCTGATTACTGCGAACCGATGTATAATGGAAGAACAAAAAGAATAGAAGGAGGAAGCAGCCGGGCTTTGAAAAAAGCTTTTTTGAGAAACAATGGCTGCAAGTAAAACGATGGCACATCCGGTAGTAACAATTGAAATGGAAAAGGGCGGAATTATTAAAGCCGAACTATATGAAGACATCGCACCTATAAGCGTACAGAATTTCGTAGACCTTATCAAAAAGGGATTTTATGACGGACTCATTTTCCATAGGGTCATCTCCGGTTTCATGATTCAGGGCGGATGCCCGGACGGGACAGGAATGGGAGGCCCGGGACACCAGATTAAAGGTGAATTCTCCGGCAACGGCGTACCCAATCCGCTGAAGCATGCGCGCGGCGTTCTTTCGATGGCCCGTTCACAGTCGCCGGACTCTGCAGGCAGCCAGTTCTTCATCATGCACAAGGACTCGAACTTCCTGGATGGACAATATGCTGCATTCGGAAAAGTAACCGAGGGACTTGATGTAGTCGATGCGATAGCAGCAACACCGACCGGCCGTCAGGACCGTCCGGTCGAGGCGCAGAAAATCAAGAAAATGACAGTCGAAATGTAACCTGTTTTTTGCTTTGTCGATGATACAATCATACATACATAAACCCAACAGAGCACCCTGTTCCTCCTGGCGATTTCTGCAGGCCTACAGCCCATGGGACTTCAGGGGTCGGACAGGGTGTTTGTTCATTATACCGGGGGCAGGAAATGAAATAATATAAAGGAAGTGGAAGAATGTCCTACATTGAATTATCGAATCAGCAGATCAGCGAAAACACGATTATGATTTTTGTAGAGGGAACGATATTAAAGCCGAAATCTGTTCTGGGTCTTTATGATCCCAACTCGTATATCCCCATAAAAAACTGTGTTGAATTGATTGAGGGATGGAAGAAACAGGGAGCGGAGATTGTATACTGCACGTCGCGCAGAAAAAAACAGGTGCGTGAAATGGCGGACCTGCTGACACAATTTGGATTTACAGGGACAAAGGTATATTATCGCAGCCAGAAACAACAGTACAAAGATGTTGTGGAAGAGGCAAAACCGAATATTTTGATTGAAGACAACTGCAGAAGCATCGGCGGAATCCAACAGATGTGTATTTCAAGTGTTGAACCGGAAATAAGGGAGACAATCAAATCAGTTGCCGTGGAAGAATTTAAAGGAATCGATCATCTTCCGGCAAGTTTTGCCGACCTGTTTGCCTATTAAGAACAGAGGTGTCAAATTCATTTTTTCCTGCGGACGATGTATATCGGCCTCTGCTTGACTTCCATATACGTACGGGCCATGTATTCCCCGAGGATTCCCAGGGCAAGAAGAGTAACGCCCCCGAGGAACAGCATGATTGATAAAAGGGACGGATATCCGGGGGATGGAGTACCGATGACACCGGCTATGACCGTGCGGATGACGTAATAGAACATATACAGGAATGCAGCTGCAGAGACAAAAAAACCTGTGTATGTAGCAAGCCGCAGGGGAACTGTTGTAAAAGATACAATTCCGTCGACGGCATACCGGAACAGTTTCCAGAAGGACCATTTGGTCTCTCCTGCTGCACGCTCGACGTTCTCGAATTCGATCCATTTTGTATGAAAACCAATCCAGCTGAAAATGCCCTTGGAGAATCGCTGGCGCTCCGACAGAAGCAGGATGGCATCAACGACTTCCCTTTTCATGAGCCGGAAATCACGTGCACCGTCAACGATTTCAACATCGGACATACGATTGATGAGTGAATAGAAGCGCCTGGCAAAAAAGCTGCGGATGGGGGGTTCGCCTATGCGTGATACCCTGCGTGTGGCGACCATGTCACAATCGTCATCCGAAAGCATGCCGAACATCCGGGGAAGAAGAGAAGGCGGATCCTGTGAATCGGCATCAAGTATACAAACCCATTCGCCTTTTGCTTCGCAGAGGCCTGCGTACATGGCGGCTTCCTTGCCGAAATTACGCGAAAAGGAAAGATAATGGTTTGAGGAATCCTCTGCTGCATATGCTTCCAGAAGGGTCAGTGTCCCGTCCTTTGACCCGTCATCTATATATATATACTCATATTCGAATTCGGTATGCAAAGAGAGAACGGATTCTAATGCTTTTTTCAGTATTGGCAAAGACTGTTCTTCATTAAAACAGGGAACAATAAGACTGATAAGCATAGAGCACACCCCGTACGTTTCTCGTTTTTGTGATATTTGAATTTAGTATACTACATAAGTGTGTTTTGGAAACGATTGCCTCACCCTTCAACCTTTCTTCTGCAGGTTAATTGCTTTATAATAAGTGCATATGAAGAATGGAGGATTATGCGGATGGGTCACAAACTTGACCGTATTATGTATGAGGTCAGTGTCATATATATTGCACTCCCCGTATTTATATTCCTTGCCGGTTGGCTGCGGCTTGCCGTTGCGATTCCCATCTGTGCTGTTTTTCTGATAAGCCTGTATTTCATGTTGAAAAACCGGCCTGAGCAGATCGCCTGGCATCTGACCAAGGCTAATCGCCGCGTCATTATTGCCTCGCTCATTATTCTGGCTGTGTGGGTATTTTTCTCCGGACAGGGCGGATTCTCTTTCCAGAATAATGATTATAATTACCGCAATGCCATTTTTCACGACCTGATTGAGAAATCATGGCCTGCCATATATTCATATTCCCCGCTAAATGCAGCGACGGCAGCAAGTGCGGCCGGCACCCCGTCAACAGCTATTCTCACTTACTATATAGCATTCTGGCTTCCTGGCGCCCTGGTAGGAAAGCTTTTCGGATGGTATGCCGCAAATGCTTTCCTTTATTTCTGGTCATTTCTTGGTGTCACGCTGATTGTGTATTATCTCTTCAGAACCCTGCGTAATGTAAGCATCTGGTCCGTTGTGATTCTGATTTTTTTCTCTGGATTGGATATTGTCGGGTATCTGTTTATGAGCAAAGGCAAGCTTCCCGGATCCATTGACCATATAGAATGGTGGTCGGGTCTTCAGTACTCATCCAATACAACACTCCTGTTCTGGGTTTTCAACCAGACGATAACCATTTGGCTTGCCATCCTTTTAATAATGAATCTGAAAAACTCCCGCTCTCTGTTTTTCATGTATGTGATGCTTCTCCTGCATGGGCCGTTTCCCTTTCTCGGGATGCTTCCGATCGTGCTCTGGAAGGCATATCAGGGATATTCTCTCGCTGTCAGGCGAAATAACACACAGGCAGCGAATGCAAAAGGGAAAATTGCAGAGCTGCCGAATGCTTTCCTTGCTTTCATTTTGTGGTTCTGGAATGGCATCAGGCGGGCTCTGACTTTTGAGAATCTGGCAGGAGGCATCAGTGTCCTTGTGATTGTCTACCTCTATCTTTCGAACAATGCATCCGGATCGATATACGGCATCAATAAGTGGAGTCCCAATTATGTTTCGTTTTTCGTATTTGAAGCCGGACTATATCTTTTGTTTCTTTTTGCCGAACATCGTAAAAACCCGTTATATTGGATCTGTATCGGGAGTCTGCTTCTGATTCCGGTTTTCATAGTCGGAACAAGCCAGGATTTCTGCATGAGGGTGTCGATTCCTGCACTATTTATGACAATGATCATGATACAGCAGGTACTGCTTGGCAGAACAAAAAAAGCTGCCGAACCGGACGGGCGCTTTCGATACACACTAACCGACAAAGAGACGAAATTTGTCCGTTGTGTCCTTATTGTTTTTTTAATTATTGGTTCGGTTGTCCCCCTCCAGGAAATGACAAGGTCAGTTGTATATACACTGCCGGCCTACCCCGTTACTAAAGGCGCCATGGTCTCCCTGGGAAATGCACTTCAGGATTCACAGAACCAGTCGATTTCATCTGCCGGTACGGCCATTCTGATGCAGAGCCAATATCCGATAACTGTGGTGGATACGGTTAAGACACTGGCCAATGACGGATCATCTCTGGGGAATTTCCGGGGGCCGATAGCAAACAACCTGTTTTATGAATATCTGGCCCGTCAATAAGTAAAGCACTGTCAGGTAATTAAGGGAGGGTATATCCGGTGATTGAGAGAAAATCCTTACAGCCCAAACAGCCAAATAAAGCTGCAAAGGGCATCCAGGGGCCAAAGAGTTTTGCCGTGCCGCTTACCTTTCTACTCATGTGCGTGCTTCTGACAGCCCTGTTTGCAGTTCTGGGTTTCTATCCGTTCGGGGCACATTCCGTACTGATATCCGACTTGAGTGCGCAGTATGCGCCGGATCTGGCAGCGTATAAGAATCAGATTCTGAACAGAGGATTTGCGTCCTATTCGTTTCTCATCGGCATGGGTAAAAACACTTTCGGACTTTTTGCCTATTATCTGGCAAGCCCTCTCAATTTCGTAACATTTCTGTTTCCGACCACGATGATTGCCGAATCCGTATTGGTTCTGATTACGGTTAAGCTTTCACTTGCAGCAGCGTTCATGACGCTTTTCCTGCGCAGGCGTTTTGCCTCACGCTCAGGATTTGCGATACTCTTTGGCATCCTGTATGCTTCGTGTTCGTATATTGTTGTTTATATGATCAATATTATGTGGTTGGACGGATACTTCCTGCTGCCGCTGCTTTTGTTTTTTGTCGAAAAGTTTCTTGAAAACAATAAGAACTGGTGGAAGGTCGCATGCACGCTCTTTATTCTTTTTGTATCCGGATTTTATATTGCTTATATGGTCGGGATATTCACACTCCTGTATCTTTTCGCTCGGCTTTGGGAAGGCAGGCAATTTAGCGGAGAGGCTGCTAAAAAGTCACTTCATACCATTTGGTTGTTTATAGGAAGCGCTGTGCTTGCGGCGGGCGTGTCGGCGGCGGTCCTTCTGCCGGCGGGGATGGATATCATGGGGAATGCGGATCAATCAGCCAGAAATATTGCACTGGACTCGAATTTCAAGCTGACAGATTTCGCGAATCAGCTTTTTGCGGGATCGTTTGACTCCCTTTCCAGCAATAAGCCGTTGGTCTACTGCGGACTTGCTGTGTTTTTCCTATGTGTCCTCTTTTTCATGAATCCGTATTTTTCACGGCGCCAAAAGAGACTGGCCGGAGGCTCGCTCATCTTCTTTGTGCTTAGCTTCAATCTTTCCGTTTTTGACCTGGCCTGGCAGCTTTTTGATTCTCCAAACTGGTTTCTGTACCGGTATTCCTTCCTTATGGTGTTTGTGACTTTGGTTATAGGATTTGTCTCGATCCTCCATTTGAAAAGCCTTGCACCAAAATCGTTTGTCATAACAGGCCTTTTGTTCCTGGCAATTCTAATTGCCGTTCAGGGATTCGGGGATCTTGCGAAGGAGGGGGACCGCTTTTATATCAACCTGTTTATGGGCGGCCTTGAACTTCTGTGCCTCTTTGCCATGTCCGGGATACCATTCCGGACAAGCATTGCAAACCTCAAAAGACTCATACCGGCACTTCTCACTATTATCGTCATCATTGAAGTGGTTTGTGTAAATCCCCTTTTCATGCGTCCGAAAATGTATGGTGTCCAGCCAAGGGAGCGGCTGTCGGATGCCATATACCAGGCACAGGGACTTGTGAAGAGTGCCAAAGAGGATGCCGCGTCGAATACCGCGTCGGATGCCCAAACGGATGGAAACGAAGGCGGCGCGGGGTTTTTCCGGATGGAAGCGGACGGGGATCTATTAACTGCCCTCAGCCCCATGACTTCCGGTCTCTACCTCGACTATCCGTCGATATCAACTTTTAGTTCTGCGTCCAATAAACAGCTGAACAGGCTCCTGAAACAATTGGGATTTGCGACGAATTACAACTATTTTACATCGATACACTCTTATTCATCCGCAGTTACAGACTCGCTTCTTGGTATTTCCTATGTTCTTTCCGAAAAAGAGAACTACGGCGGGTATGAACAATTGGGTAAAAGTGAAAACGGCCGTCTCTTTCTGCAGAAAAACAATCAGGCTATGCCGCTGATGTACCTTGTAAATGCCGGCGCCAATGACTTCGATATATTTGCAATGGAAAAAGATCCGGCAAATAAGAACTTGTTCATTTTGCAGGATGATCTCCTGGTCTCCCTGTTCGGAGCGGAACATTTCGCAAAACCCGTGTATTATGATGCGAAAGCAGGACCTGCCGTCCTTTATAACGCCGTGGTCAGGGCGGAGGATATTAAACCGGTGACTACTCCGGGTGCCTCATCGGATCCGGCAGCGGAAGAATCCGAAAGCACTTCGGCAGAAGCTGATAAAGATCTTCTCGAGAATGAGCCGGCCGGCCAAAAACAAAAGTTCGGCACTACCTATCTGCGCATGAGCGTCAAAGACATGATGTCCCTTACCTATAATGTGCAAATAACAAGTAATGACCCGATCTTCCTGTCGATACCCGCTGTGGCGCTGAATGATAAATCGTATGTATATGTAAACGGTGTGTTCTTTGATGAACTGTCATCCTCCCAATTTTCACAGATTCTTTCCCTCGGATCATTTGAACCGGGTCAGACGGTTGCCGTCTCGATTTTTTCGGATGAAGATACGTACTCGATCCTGGCTGCGCAGTTCTATTACCTGGATACCGCACTTTTTGCAGAACAGCTCGCCTCTGCCCTCCGGGGACAGGACATACAGATCACAAAGGAAGAAGACGGATATATATCCGCACAGGCTGCGGTATCGGAGGACAGTCTTCTTTTAACGGCGATTCCGTATGAAAAAGGATGGACGCTTCATGTTGACGGCATAAGAACGGAAATCACACCCTATCAATCAGCACTCATAGGCATACCCCTTACGGCAGGCAGACATACGATTACGCTGTCCTTTACAGCGCCTGGCATGCAGGCGGGTGCTTTCGTATCCGGTGCTTCAATAGTTGTATTTGCGGGAGCGCTGATCATAACCTTCAGAAAAAGGAGAGAAACATAAATGAAGCCATGGCGGGACGAGTTGCTTTTGGTCCTCGGGGACAGCGGAGATGATTATGTAAAAGGAGAAGTGCTGGCTGAAATGTTCGGCTTTTCACGTGCCGCTGTCTGGAAAAAAATATCCATCCTTCGAGATGAGGGACACCCGATTGAGGCAGTGACGAACCGCGGATACAGACTTGCACCCCAAAGCAGGCAGCTTGAAAAGCAGGTGACGGACTTCCTCAAAACGGAGAAGATGGACGGGATTTTTGACGTATATGTTACGGATACGACATCTTCCACGAATCTGCTCGCGCGTGAAGCGGGCTCCCTCGGTCAGAAGGAGATCGGCGTTTTTGCTGCGATCCGTCAGACATCAGGGCGCGGCCGCCGCGGACGTACATGGCTTTCCGATACGGATGAAGGCCTGTGGTTTTCTTTTTTGCTCAGGCCGGATGTGGACCCGCGGACTTCCTCCTCCCTGACACTTCTTTTTGGACTTTGCATTTTGAAGGCAATACAGCGAATTTGTAACGTACCGGTAGGAATTAAGTGGCCTAATGACATCATTTCTTTACAGAATGGGAAAAAACTTTGTGGTATATTATCAGAGACGAGTATGGAAGATAATCTCATTTCCTATGCGGTAGTCGGATGCGGAATTAATGTTTCTCAGATGACTTTTCCGGAGGAAATACAAAATGTAGCGACATCACTTCTTCTGGAGGGTGCACAGACCTCTAAAAGTATACTTCTGTCGGCAATCTTAAGGGAGGTCGCTGTCCGGTATTCCGGATATATAAGGGACCCGGCCGGGTTTATTGCCGAATACAGGGCAAACTGCGCAACAATCGGACGTCCGGTCAGGATTGAATCCGGTACGCCGGAGGATGGAACGGCACAGGATGTCACCGACACAGGGGATCTTCTGGTAAAAAAAGCGGACGGCACGATGATGATTTGCACATCAGGTGAGGTAAGTGTCCGGGGTATGCCGGGATACATATAGTTTTTTATATGGGACATACATAATGAATCAGAGGGTAATCTTGCAGGAGGATGACAAATGGAGAATTTCGAGAAGTTATATGAAATCTGGAGCAGCGATACATATTTTGATGATCTGACAAGAGAAGAACTTGCTGGCATCCGGGAAGATAAGACAGAAATTGAAGAGAGATTCTACCGGGATCTGGCCTTTGGAACCGGCGGACTTCGCGGTATAATCGGTGCAGGTACAAACCGCATGAACATATATACAGTTGCCAAAGCGACAGCCGGACTTGCAAAGTATATCGTAAGCGAGGGTCCCGGGGCGATGTCAAAAGGCGTTGCTGTTTCATATGATTCCCGCCATTTTTCTCCTGAATTTGCACAGATGGCAGCCCGTGTCCTGACGCATGCCGGTATCCGGGTGTTTCTCTCCGACGAACTTCGTCCCGTTCCGCTGCTCTCCTATTCCGTACGGTATTTCAAGGCTTTTTCAGGGGTTATGATTACAGCAAGCCATAATCCTTCGAAATACAACGGGTATAAAGTATACGGGGAAGACGGAGGCCAGGTCACACTTGAAGCCGCCGATGAAATTCTTGCCCGTATGGAAGAATTCAAAGATGTACGCATGGCCGCTGCAGATTCAATGGATCAAGCAAAGGCAAGCGGACTTTTAACTATGTTCGGCGAAGAAGTTGATCAGTCTTACACCGATATGCTTGAAGGACTTGTTATTGACCAGGCTGCGATTGACCGGCATAAGGATATGCCCATTGTATATACACCCCTGCATGGTTCCGGTAACAAACCAGTCCGGAGAATTCTCTCCCGCGTGGGATTTACCAACATATATGTTGTTCCTGAACAGGAACAGCCGGACGGAAGTTTTCCTACAGTCATTTCTCCGAATCCGGAAGATCCAAGAGCCCTGGCAATGGGGATTGAGCTTGCCAAAAAAGTCGGTGCAAACCTTGTTATCGGCACCGATCCTGACAGTGATCGCGTTGGTGTGGCTGTTCGCACAACAGATAACGGACAAGAGACCTATAAGCCCCTGACCGGAAACCAGGTCGGCATTCTGATCCTGGATTATATCCTTTCCTCCAAGAAAGCACTCGGCACGCTGCCTGCGAAATCCTTTGCGATAACTACGATCGTCTCCAGCAAACTTGCAGGTCCGATCTGCGAGTATTACGGCGTAGAACTACAGGAAGTTCTTACCGGATTTAAATTTATCGGTGAAAGAATCCGCATCGATGACGAAGAAGGAGATAAACACTTCCAGTTCGGATTTGAGGAGAGTTATGGATATTTGTCCGGCCTGCAGGTGCGCGATAAGGATGCTGTCGTATCTGCCATGCTGATTGCCGGAATGGCCGCCCAGTCGCAGGATAAAAATGAAACACTTCTTGACCGCATCGAAAATCTGTACACGCGTTTTGGATACGGTTTTGAAGATGCAGTTTCTATAACCCTCGAAGGAAAAGAAGGTACTGAGCGTATAGCGGGTGCAATGTTCGCTCTGCGTACAGAGCTGCAAGCCGTTAAAACACCCGCGGAAGCACCCGGACTCCTTGCCGGAATGCAGGTTAAAGCGGTGCGTGATTACCAGACGAGTACTCGATTTGACTTTGACTGTAAAGACTTTTGCGTATCTGCAATCGATCTTCCCGTATCAGATGTACTGCTGTATGAATTGGGCGGTGAAAAGGGAATTGACTGGGCATGCGTCCGTCCATCCGGAACGGAACCGAAAATTAAAATATACATAGGAATTTACGGCGCGGATAAAAAAACAGCAATCGCACGACTTGCAGATGTTAAAAAACGGATGTCAGCGATAGTGGAAGGAAAACTGTAAAGAAATAAAAATGTACTTGCACGGTATATTTGAAAGGACTGTAATGAAAAGAAGCATCAACTGTTTAAAAGGCAAGATACTTTTTCAGGGAGTTGGTAAGCAGTTAAGGCGGATACTAGTATTAGTTATTACGGCTGCGCTTGTTACTTCTTCGTTCATATTTAGCAATGTATCTGCTTATTATACTGCAGGCGCACTTGGTCGCAGCCTCAACGTGGCAACCGGATTTACTGTATATAGGAACTTTCTTGCACCCCTCGCGCCTGCCGGAGTAGAAGGCTGCCGAGAAGGCCAGCTTCTGAAGGATTTTGCAGGCGTTACAATACATGAGACCTCAAACTGGAGTGCCAATGCTAATGCTCTGATGCATGCTCAGTATCTTCGCGGCGGAGGACAAAATATTGATGTAAGTTGGCATTACGCAGTTGATAGTACGTGTGCATATCAGAGTATTCCGGAGAATGAAAAAGCCTGGCATGCAGGCGATACGGCAAATGGAAAAGGCAATGCAGAGACGATCGCCATTGAAATCTGCGATAATTCAGCAGGCAATTTTGATCAAGCAATGGCAAATGCTGAATGGTTGGCAGCCGATGTTTTATATCGACACGGAGTATATACAGTTAACGGATATCTTTACCAGCATCATGATTTCAGTGCATATGGCAAAAATTGTCCGATAACTATTCGCGATAAAGGGAGATGGCCTGAATTTTGTTCCAAAACACAGGGCTATCTAAATCAGATGGTAACAGCAAATGGCGAATTTCAAATTTTTTCTTCAAATGGTGAGATCAAAATATCTGGAAAACCAGCAAATGTTGACTCCATATCACGAGTAGATATCTACGCTGATAATAACAGAGGGGTTGGATCAGTATTAGTCAAAAATGGAGGCTTCTCCTTTGATGTCGACCCGTCTTTCTTTACAGCAGGGTGGCACACTTTTATGTTTGCAATGATACGATATGATGGCTCGGCTGTGTGGAGCAATTGTTCTTATCTAATACCGGAAGCAGTGACGAATATAGAAGCACCATCAGCTTCACAGATGAATTCAGGAGATATAACCGTTAGCGGCTGGACGGTCAGTCATGCCGGTGTTTCCCGGGTGGATGTCTACATAGACAACTATCAGGGACTCGGAACTGCACAGCAAATCGAAAGAAATGA
>Ga0209123_1001612_pt1 | contig 21599 bp, 25 predicted proteins | sample BarGraIncu00431A_FD_184500 | JGI IMG/M metagenome (GOLD analysis project Ga0209123, IMG submission 184500) | Arctic peat soil microbial communities from Barrow, Alaska, USA - Barrow Graham LP Incubations 004-31A (SPAdes) (version 2) | ecosystem: Environmental > Terrestrial > Soil > Wetlands >... | reverse complement strand
AATGTATGACTGTTTACATAACGGCTGGCTTCAGGACGAAAAAAAAGGACTTAGCCTTGAGAGCTAAGTCCTTCATTTAATTGGTCGGTGCGACAAGATTCGAACTTGCGACCACTAGACCCCCAGTTTAAAGAAACAGCCTTGAACCCATTTGAGCACTTTGGATGGTGTATTATAACATCCCGACCTCACAGACTTTTTTTACTATTGCCTTGGATGCAGTTTTATAATATCTTATTGCTCGTGCTACATATCCGCTACATATTTTTTGGGACTCGAAATGCCGCGAATTAGGCTCACGAAAACAAGCGTTGAGAAATTACCACTTAATCCAACGGGAAGGCAAGTGGATTATTTTGATGACCGCCTGAGGGGTTTTGGTGTGCGCGTTAGCACGTCCTCAAAAACTTTTTTTGCACAGTGCCGGGTAAGAGAACGTAAGAATGCCAAAGGGCACCCTCTTGAAATCAAGGAGACCATCGGTAAGTTTGGAATCATGAGTTTTGAGGATGCTGTTATCGCGGTAAAACAAATTCTTGACGATGCTGCTAAAGGAATCACCCCAGAAGACCGTAAGAATGAGCGGGAACACCTTCGCAAAATTGAAGAGTCAAAAGATGTAACCCTGGGACAGCTCTTCAATGAATATTTATGTGTCAAAAAAGACCTGAAGCCGGGCACTCTCGCAAATTATCAGCTTTGTATGGATACGTACATACCCGACTGGAAAAATTTACCTGCTCGGCAGATTGACGCAAAAATGGTAATTGAACGACATGCCTATATAGGTGATAATCGTAGTAAGGCGATGGCTGATTGCTGCATGAAGGTAGTACGAGCTGTTTATAATTATGCTTTGGAGGCATATGAGGACGTAATCCTTAAAAATCCCGTAAGAAAACTATCTACCACTGAAGCATGGTACCATGTGCCCGCCCGAAAAACTTACATCAAAGCCTTAGATTTAGGAAATTGGTTCAAAGCAGTCTGGAATATGCCCAATCGAGTGCACAGCGTATACCTTCTCCTACTACTTTTCACAGGTGCTCGCAAAACCGAAACTGCAAAGTTACACTGGTCAGACATTGATTTGGAGCAAGGTACGGGCCTTTTCCGTTACACCAAAAATGGCGAACCGCTTGAAGTCCCGATTTGCGGCTATATGCTCAAAGTCTTAAAAGCATACAAGAAAGAAAATTGCACTGTTGGAGAGAAATATGTGTTCGCTGCAAACAATAAGGTAGGACATATAGTCGATATTCGCAAATCAATACTTACAGTAGTTGACTATGCTAACATCTCATTTACTCCCCATGACCTTCGACGCGGCTTTATCACATATGCCAACAATAAATTAAAGTTACCTAAATCCACTCAAAAAAGGTTAGTCAATCACGCAATCCCCAAGGATGTCACCGAGAATTATGTTCAATTTGAAATCGAGGAACTTCGTACTGATATAGAAGCGCTCGCGGATTACATATTTAAATCGGCTGGCATTCTCTATGGCGGCAGATTCAAATCTGCCATACTTATCATGAAGGCTGAACGCACAAAATTTTGCCATCTTGATGCATTACGCGTTAGACGAAGCCATACTGAGGAAATTATCAATACGATGGAAACATTAAATAAATAGCTATTTACTAGCATTAGGCATTATATGAAGGAGGTTTTGTGGAAGAAACCCATCACATTCAGGACGTAGGCATTGACCATAACAATACCAGTTTAGACTATATCGATTATATGCACAAACTTTATCATTATAGGAATGAGTTTTACAAACTTAGCACCGAGCTAGATAAAACCAAATTAATGTATTACGAATTATTTGACATCGATATTGACATGATAAATTTAATACACGGATTGAGAGATGGTAAGCACACTGAAATATTTACAATATCAATAAACTATATGATGCCGGTTAAACATTCATTGAATCTTCTAGCAGAATTTACATCTAATATAAAAGGTAATTTACGTGAGAAACATTCTGAAATATATTGCAATGGCAACTACATAGAATCTAAACAATACAACAGTGCTTGCGATTATATAATTAATGATTATATCAAAGACGCCAAGGGAGTTTACATAATAAATGGGGCAAAAAATAAGTTTGAGCGCTGGGAGGATTGCATAAAGGTCTTTAAATTATACACTATGAATAAGTTGTCTAGAGTAAATATAAGTAAAAAAATGGGATGGGATGATGGTTTGTCTAAGGATAACCACACAAATGGTCTTAAAAAAGTACGAGAGCACTTAGCCGATGCAAAAAAGCTTATCCTGTCTGCTGAACAAGGAACCTTTCCCAACTAACATGGAGTAGGCCCTCCTACACTGTAGCATCACTAAATTTGGTTCTACACTGTAGCTTCACTAAATTTGGTTCTACACTGTAGCTTCACTAAGTTTCATAGTACACTATACAAATGTCCCGCCTCTGATTATATTGGATTATATCCCAATATTAAGGAGGCATTTTTATGGCAGAGCGATTAATTTCCGCCCCCACCACACCGCACAATCCAACAGTAGAAGAAGACTACACGTCTGACCTCGTAAAAGAAACCGTGGCTGCAAAAATTCTCAGTATAACCGTTGCCAAGCTTCAACGCGACCGGTGGCTAAACCAAGGTATTCCGTACGTCCGTATTGGGAAATGCATTCGGTATTCGCGGTCAGCAATAGGCCGCTACATTGAAGAAAATACGACACGGCCATGACAGGCACTCCAAAAAATAAAAGCCGAAACCAGTTGGCCCTGGTTTCGGCTCATTACTACAAGTGCAATTCTGCGGAGGAGTTCAGAATGACAGTAGCTCAGCAAAAATTAAGATAATTCCGAAACTTGGACGAAGTATTGTGAAATTCCACATGGATGCGACACTGTACCGTGCTCAGGACAACAGCGGGGAGTCTTTGATGTCAAGCACAAAGGTTCGTTTCTACGGGAAGATACTTTATTCGATGCAGGTCCCTGCCGACTTTAGGCCAATTCGAGTCCCTATTCGGACCTCAAACCCAGGACCCTACTTCACATCCACATTCCGAATCCCCTCCGGCCTCCAAGCGGGACTGATGACATGGCTTCCCTTGTCCTTGACCCTCTCACCTGTACCACGGTCTTTCCTGTCTTTTCCGCCTCCCCCGTCTTTCACGTCTCCCCTGCCCTCTTTATTCTCCCCGCCCTCCCAGTTCCCATCACCTCTACCGCTTCCCCTACCTTCCCCATTCTCCCCGCCACCATCCCCCTCCAGCAGACTCCCAAATGTCACGGAGAAATTGCCGAACTTATCGTTAATCGCATCCATGGCGTTGGCCAGCTGTGCCTTTTTCCTTTCTTCCTCGAATAGCGGCAACTGGTTGCTCTCGTACCGCAGGTTACTCAGCCTCACCCCCAGTAACCTCACCGGCTGCAGCAACACGAGGCTGTCCAGGATTGTGACCGCCACTTTGTAAATGTCCTCACTCTGGTTGATGTATTGCCTCAAGGTCTCTTGCTTCCCGACCCACGTATCAAAATCTGCATATCTAATGCTCAGCGTCACCGTCTTCCCCCAGGCGTTATACCTCCGTGCCCGCCGCCCGACCATCTCGCTCAACTGCAGCAGGTATTTGAGGATATCTTTCCGGCCCTCAACATCCCTCTCAAGCGTCATCGAGTGGCCGACGGTCTTCACTTCCTCGGCATCCTCGGCAGGAATCACCGGCGAATCGTCGATTCCCCTCCCCATCTCGCTCAGCCGTACTCCGACGACCCCAAATTTCCGCCGTAGGATGTCCACAGGGAATCGTCCAAGGTCCCCGCAGGTCCTTATCCCGAACATGTCCAGTTGCTTTGCCGTCTTGCCTCCGACCCCACACAAATCTTTCGCCGGTACCCTATCCAATATCCGCAGTACGTCCTCCGGCTTGATGATGGTCAGACCATCCGGCTTCTGCATGTCGGAAGCCAGCTTGGCCAGAAGCTTATTTGGGGCAATACCAATGGAGCAGGTTATGCCGAAGGTGTTCCTAATTTCTACCTTAAGAAGGCTGGCTACCCGTTCCGCACTGCCAAAGATGGCCAGAGAACCGGTCAAGTCGAGGAAAGCTTCGTCGATGGAAAAGACTTCCACCAGTGGGGTGTACTGCTGCATCATTCGAAAAATCTGGGTGGAGGTGTAGGTGTACTTCGTATTGTCCCCCACCACGAAAATTATGTGGGGGCACTTTTGCTTTGCCTGCCAGGTGTTCATGCCAGTCTTCACCCCGAAGGCTCGGGCTTCATAGGAAGAGGTAGTGATAATCGTACGTTTGGAAGAGCCAATGACAGCAATGGGTTTCCCGCGAAGCTCCGGGTTCGCCGCCTGCTCGACCGACGCAAAGAAGGCATTCATGTCGATGTGCATTATGACACGGTGGGTGTGCATTTTCGTGCTGTCGTCGGCCATCGTTCGTCAGTCCTTGCTTGTTTGCATCGACGCTTTTCAGAACCCAAATCAGCTGGGACGGGTTGTAGACAGTTCGTAAGGTGAAGCTGCCACACGGGGTTTTTTCTCGATTTCGCTCAAGTATGATTGTTACCATACTACTGCATTACAAGGCTATTGAATTAGGCTACTCACCTGATTTATCGAACATTTCTCCTTCGATTGCAGCAATTTTTATGACAATCGTGCCCCATCCCCTGCCGTGATAACGAGGAATTCCAGCCTACATGTTCGGGTTGTCTGAATGCAACGGGATGTGGCCGTACTCCTTGCAAAACCACTTCAAGGTCGCCTCTACGCTCCACCATGGCGACAACGATTTCCCTGTCCTTTGCCGTGAACCATAGCCCATAGACTGTAATGAGCTATCAACTCGACCAAGGTACCGCCCCCCCCCCGACTTCGATTGTTATGACGACGAAAAGGCGTGATTTCTGGCAACCGAAGTCAAAGGATTTCGCTTCGCCCGAACAAAGGTTACCTTTCTGTTGTTATCCGAAGTCAAGACAGCCCAAAAATAGCAAATAAACAGTCAGCTACTTGTGTGGTATAATAGCAACATCTCCTGTTGTCTTAAGGAGATAAGGAGCAGACACCATGTCGCACATGTTAGAGTCACTACAGAAAGCATTTACAAGGGCTTCAAAAGAAGAAGGGCACACCTCTGCCACCAAAAGTGAAAAAGAAGCTCTCAGGCTCAATATCCTCGGGCAGGTTATTCAGAAACAGCCCTAACATCCTCGACAAGCGCCCTAGCTCCCCTCCTCCTGGCATTATTTCTTAGGAGATTGGATTGCTTTGCTAATTTGACCATTCCGAGGCCGGTTGCGAGTATGGTAGCATACCCCACTCATGCTCCCTGCTGCTGCAGCCCCCCGACCGGCATCAAACCACGAGTACGAATTGCCAAATGGCGAGCCATCACCAACTGGAGCCCGACAATCATCTTCGGGTGAAAAGTGCTATACTTTGAGCAAATGCGATAAAAGGACTTCCCCCCTCCCCCTCCGATAGCCTTTCAGAGCAAGAGCAAGTAGTGTTGCAGGTATGCCTTACCAAACGACAGGACGACAAGGAGGATTACCATGAAGCTTAGCGCAAGAAACGTATTTGCAGGCACCGTTTCAAAAGTAACTAAAGGGGCTGTTAATTCCGAAGTTACCCTGTCGCTCAATGGAGGTCCCCAACTGGTATCAATCGTTACCAATGGTGCAATAGAAAACCTTGAGCTTGCTGAAGGCAAGGGAGCTATCGCAATTATAAAGGCCAGTTCTATCATCATCGGCACCGACCTCCATGATGCAAAGGTCAGCGCCCGTAATGTTATGTGCGGAACGATAACCAAAATAATCGAGGGCCCGGTAAATGCCGAAGTGGATGTCGATATGGGCAACGGCCACACGGTCTCTGCCGTCATAACCCATGAGAGCAGCAATAAACTTGGCCTTAAGGAGGGTGGGCACGCCTGCGCTCTCTTCAAAGCCTCAAGCGTCATTATAGGGGTACATTAATTACAGGAGGCACGCGGCGGTGAAATTAACTACGACATCGACGTTAAGTGCTGAGGTGAACCAATGACCGTAAAGATGCAGTAAACCCAACGCAGTCAGGAATAGGTAGGTTAGAAATAGCTCTCCTTTTTTTGAAGCCATTATCGTAATTTGTAAAAAGTCTGCGGTTGGATGGCAAGCTAGTTCTTGTGAAGTGACCCGGCCCGCTCATTTCCATGAGAGGCCGGGTCGTCAAACTATTCGTTTTCCTTCAAGGCCAAGTTCAGAGCCTCATCGAAGTTGGTCAACCTGCCGTCATGTTCCTTGATGAATTTTTGTGCATCCTCTTTCCGAGAAAAGGACCATTTTGGCACTGCGGTCATGACTCCAGATTTGTCCCCGCCGACCACCCACGTTGCTGTCCGGGCATCGACAAGTTCCCTCGTCACGTAATCGGCAACAATTAGCGACTTAACCTTTTTTTTCGGGTATTTTTTCATTTGTTCTACTGCACAGTTCAGGCTGCAAACCCCATCACTCGTGCCATCGGCATAATCGATGACCATTCTACTGTAAGCAAATTTGACTCGGTCCATTCCGCACTGTTGGCAGGCTTTGGGTGCCTCGACAATTTCGGATGCCGCACTGCTCCCAGCGAACAACAGTAACATGGCCACTCCCAGCATAAATCGATTCATGTGAAACTCCCTTTAGTATTTGGCTTCGATGGAGGCGTCAGAACGAATACCGTACACCGGCAGAGACGGTGTACCGAGGGGCAAGCTGCACTCCATTGACGTACTGATAAATGGGTACCTGGACGAAGCTGTAGACGGACATCTGTCTTATGACCGATACGGAAACACCAGGACTTAGGTACAGCAAAGTTCCACCGGTGCTGATGGTGTCAGCGTTTGCTCCCTCATCATGTTCAACGTGACGAAAGTTGAGTTGGAGCTGAGGGCTGACCCGCCTGATGCCGGAGTAACGCACTCCCACGTTGACGTTCAGTCCGTCCCCCGGTTTGTAGTCGTTATTGTAGTAGAGCGCCTTCTGATACATGGCCTGGGTAAAGTAGTCCCAGTCCTCACCGATGGTGTTGGTATAAAACGCTCCAAGTATGGCATCGGTAGTGCCGGTCCCCGGTTGCAAGCCTCGGTCGATAGAAACGGGGCCTGGCGCGGTCGGGTCGGTCGATTTCCCGGTCTGGGTATGGCTGCCGGACGGCAGTTTGAGCCCGTAAAGGACTCCAAAGTTGCATTCTTCGCTAAATCCTTGGTAACGTCCAATCACCTTAATGTCGCCAATGTTTGAAGTATTGGAATCGTACTGCCCTCCACCATCCCCAGCAGTTACACCATCTGATGCGGTGCCGAGGGTGCTGTGCCGACGAAAAATATAGGGGACCTGCACATTTACCCCCCAAGTGCGACTATTGCTATAGTCGATACCCAATGTAAGGTAGTTGTTCTCGGTGAACTTTTCCACTTCCTGAGGGTTGCCGTTGTTAATGATTTTGCTGGCGGCAGAAGGCGAAATCGTCCCGTTCCCGCTACGCAGTTGATTCTGGTCGAGATAGTCGTAGCGCAAATCAATCTTCAATCCGGGCTTGTAGGTAATCTGCTGATAGTCCCAATCAGAACTCAGGGTGCAGCCGCAACTTGCACAAGCTCTGGCATCCGCTGAAGTCAGATGCATGATAATTGCAACAAATCCAAGTACGGTGATGGGGCCTTTTATTTGGCTAGGAAACATCCCTCTTTTTGTTGGCATGATTTAACCTCTCGAAATATTTTCATGTTCAATCTTTTGGCGTCGGGGTACACCAATACCTTCACAGCATCAAGATGGGTTCTAAATCACCACATCACAGAATACAGGTCTCCCTTATCGGTATAAAAAACGCACCGGGCGGGGATGGCATACCCATAGGAAAATTTCGGATTTCAGGAAAGAGGTGAAAGCTTTGGTGGTGGGTCAGGTGGCTCGCCGTGACGGTCCGTCATCTGAGTTTTATGAAAAGGAGTAAGGGTACTTTTGTTAAAAATTGTCTGATTCGGAATGAAATTAAGTGGCAGATGTTCCGATTTATCCATCCCCCACAAAGCAACCAGTTTATTGCTGCCACAGGGGCAATTATTGGTCAACACCATCTTGCCGTCACGAGGGTTATTCCTGCAACAGTCGGGAATTTTTTCCTGGTCATGGTCGTGCTGGTGTTTCATCTTGTTAAGACAGCAGCAACAGGTATGATTGGCTCGCCGTTCTGGGGAGCACCCACAGGTGTCGCAATCGCCGACGCTCTCCCCGGTAATGTAAAGGGCTAATTGCGGCGATTTCAATGCCAGAGACGCAAGGGGGCTCATGGTAATCAGTGAATAGATTAACAGGAGAATCGACGCAATTATGAGCCTGGAAGACGATATCATGCGTTTACCAACATCAGGTCATACCGAGGCAATAATTTTGTTACCGTCGCATAGCAGGGATTATCATTGATTTACTCAACATCCAAAGATAAAGAATCATACCGTAGCGGTAGGCTTCTGGCAAGCTCGATACTCCCCTAAATGAAAAGGCACCCTACTACATCAAGGGTGCCTTCTGCCATCACATTCAGTGTATATTTTAGAACCTATCTTCGGTGCCGCCTTCGCCTTAACTGCCATTGCCGGGGCTTTTGCGTTCTTTGCAGCTTCATCCGGAGCCTTAGCAGCTTTACCGGGCCTACCGGACTTTGCGGCCTACATAGGTTTACCAGCGGCAGCCACCTTCTTCGTCTCAATGTTTCCCATCCACACTTCTCACGCCTTGGGCAGGTTGTCCGCGAGTCCCCGTCCTGTGCCACCGGCCATCCCGCTTCGGGCCGCCTCAAGGTCACGACACCTCCCCCACCCGCCCCGCTATGATATATTTTAAGATGACAAATGGTACAAATGCACCGAGAATAGGGTCAGGGTCGAGGAGGTCAAAGATGGCGTCAATTCAGCAGTCCCCCCTGCTTTCACTTTTGCTCGTGGAAGATGACAAAACGGCTTGCGATTTGGTAGCACGCATGGTCACATTAAATTTTCCGCATAGTAAAATTTACATTGCCGAGAATGGGATGCAAGGAGTTGAACTCTTCAGGAAGCACGCCCCGGATATCGTCATTACCGATATCAGTATGCCAGAAATGGACGGCATTGAAATGGCACGCGAGATAAAGGTGATAAACCCTTTGGCAACGTACATAGTCCTGACCGCACGCAATGATAACGATACCTACGAGAAATTCAAGAAAATAGGGTTTTGTGCCTTTCTTCCAAAACCGCTAAACTATCGGGACCTTTTCAAAGCGATAGAAAAATGTAGTCCTCACAAACCGCTTGGGTAGCTCACATGCTTAGACAGCTGGTAGGGTAAAATAAAAGGTCGTTACCTTGTCCAACTCACCGTTTGCCCACAATTCACAACGCGTTAACGAATAAATAGCCAGACCGTAAGTATCGCCCCGACCAAGACGATAAAAGCCCGAAGAAGCTTTTCCGGCACTCTGTGCATAAGCCACGACCCAACGAAGCCGCCGCCGATACCGCCTATTCCAAGGGCTATTGCTGCTTGCCAGTTTATCAGCTTGGAGAAAACTAAAATAAGTACTGCAGAGGCATTCATCGCCATCGCTAAAAAGTTTTTATTAGCGGCAGCAGCACGCACTGGCAGACCAGCGACAGTAAGCGCTGCCAACATTAGGAAGCCAATACCGCCTCCAAAATATCCGCCGTAAACTGCTATGCATGCCTGGATTGCAACAAGAAGAGATGGCGGTACCCCATGTGCAACGTGTAATGGTTTCCGACGAAAGCTTCCCCAGGCAAATACGCTTGTGGCAAACAGAACCAACCACGGCACAAGCTTTGTAAAAATAGTTACCGGGGTATTGAGGAGTAAAAAAGCGCCGCACACGCCCCCCAGACAACTGACTAAGAATAGCCGACGAAAACTCAGTGGACCAACATCGCTGAGCAGACTGCGTCCTGCAACTGCAGAGGTGATTTGGTTTGGAAAAAGTGCTATTGTAGATGTCATATTGGCTGCTAGAGGATTCAATCCAACGAGCAATAATGCAGGAAAAGTGATAAAGGACCCGCCACCGGCAAGAACGTTCTGTATGCCAGCATAAAAGCCGACAAGTGAGATAAGAAGTAAAGAGTAAATTCCAATATGTACTTGAGGCATAATTTGGTCCACAGTAGCAAATGAAGGCAAGGTGAATTTGGCAATAAAATGGCCAGTTTGTCCTGAGCGATACGAGCCTTTTCGTAATAGAGAAAAGGCACCCCGGAATGAGGTGCCTTTTTGCTGAGTGATGTTGATATTGGGGGTGAGACTACTTTACCTTCGTTGCAGCCTTCACCTTAACTGCCTTTGCGGGCTTTACAGCCGTCGCCGCTTTAGCCGGAGCCTTAACAGCTTTGGCAGGTTTTGCGGCCTTCACAGGTTTGCCAGCAGCTGCATCCTTCCTCGCCTCGATGTTTCCCATGCGCACTTCTCTTGCTTTGGCAAGGTTGTCCGCGAGACCTCTGTCCTGCGCCATCTGCCTTCTCGCTTCCGAGTAGCTCTTTGCGGAGAGTGCCTGCTTGCTCGGGATGCCAAACTGTTTCTTGTATGCACCCGGTTTCGTGTCGTGAGCGGTGCTCAGGTGACGTGCAAGGGTTTTGAAGCCACCTTTGCCACAGATGAGACACACGACCTCATTCTTCTTGAACGCTTCCTTCAGAGTAAGAGTGGGTTTTGCTTCTTCCGCTCCTGCTACTGCCTGGCCCGCTTCAAGATTTTTCAGTGCTGTATGGACCTTGCCGATTTCAGCAATGAGTTCATCAGAAGTCATGGGCGTGTTTTTGGCGTGCGATGCCACGAGTTCAGCTGCGATTTCTACTAGAGTTGCCATTAGCTATCCTCCTTTATATATATGCATCAATGTCAAAATATCAGAGGCATAGGTTTTGTCAATGGTAAAGTATGAATTCAGCTAGGCCTTTGCGCATCTATGGGTAAGGCTCTGGCAATTAAAGAGGCCATCAAGGGGCGTTCGAAAGTACGATTTAGGATTGAGTCACGAAAACTTTTTTGTACTTTCACAGGCATCATTCAGCGACAGCTAGCAGTGAGTGCTATCGGTCAGATTCAGCAGTTTCACAGCTTGACCATTGGAAGGTTTTATGCTACAAGTTCCCCTCAATTTCTGCATTTCCATACTTTTACAGGGACGAAAGCATGACCAAATCAGAATTCATAAGCTGCCTTGCAAAACAGAGGGACCTCAGTATCATTCAGGCTGAGGAAATCGTTCAAACCGTCTTTGATTCCATGTCGGAAGCTCTTGTTTCCGGTGACAGAATTGAACTCCGTGGGTTTGGAAGCTTCTGCGTCAAAGAGTATGATGGTCACACCGGCCGAAACCCTAAAAGTGGTGATGTTGTTGACATAAAGCCGAAAAAGCTCCCTCGTTTCAGGGTTGGAAAGCCATTAAGCGAGCGCATCATGGGACAAACGCCTAAATAAACCAATCAGGAGGAAAGAATGACAAAAGCTGAATTTGTAGCGAGAATCGCTGAGAAGACCGGGTCCACTAAGGTTGACGCGGACAAGGCTGTTCAAGCGTTTCTGGAGACTGTCACCGACGTTCTGAAGGCGGGTGACAAAGTAGCTTTTGCTGGATTTGGTTCCTTTGAGGTTACCGAACGTGCAGCCAGGGAGGGGCGGAACCCTCAGACCGGCGAGACGATGCAAATCAAGGCCAGCAAAGCCCCTAAATTCAAAGCTGGCAAAACGCTGAAGGATGCGATAGCGTAGTCCACGAGCTTTCCTGTTCTCAGGTGCAGATACTAAAAAAATGCGATGCCGACTTTATGGGTCAGCATCGCATTTTTACGTTTTTAATGGCCTACCTTCCTGGGCAGGTGAACCATAGGGAGCCAAATTTAACCGACCGCTCATTCCTATGCTGAAAAATCAATTTGAATTGAGATGTTTGCTGATTGAGAATCTCCAGATGTCGAGTTGGTATCACTAATAGAAAAGCTCCCGCTAGCAGAGTAGGTACTTGGCTGGGTCGAGCTAGTTTGGGCTGTACCAGCCTGGCTTCCGCTAGTGGTAGAACTAGCGGCTTGGGATGCCCCTCCCTTATGATGGTGATGATGTCCCTTACCGGCACCTTTCATCGAACTCTGTAATTTAGCAAACGCCTGCTGCGCATCAGTGATGTTTCCCGACTGAAGGGCGCTGCCAATATTCTGAATCGCCTGGCTTGGAGAGTCAGTATTTTGACTGGTTGTTGTGCCACTACTCGCTGGTAGGTTCTGCTGCAACTGGGCAAAAGCGTTCTGGGCGTCAGTAAGATTGCCTGAGCTGAGGGCAGTACCGAGTGCCTGCATATCCTGCTTTGTTTGAGCGAAAGGGCTTGTATAAGCGGCCTGATTGACATTAGCTGTGGATGTAACTCCCGAAATTGACATGCCTTTACCTCCTTTTGGTGATATCGGGTTAGACTGCTAAAAGAGACTACTACTGTTCCCTGTCAATGCAGAATCTGCCGGAAGTATTCCGCTAACCGGCATCGACAATAGATTCTGGGCAAGTTGCGAGGAGTTCGATGTTGTTGTGCTCTGAGCTGACTGTGTACCACTCTGGGTACTTGCCGCAGTCTTATGGTGATGGTGGTGATGGTGCCCCTGTGCTTGCGCGGTTGTGCCAGGAGCGGTTGTGCCCGGAGTTGTGCTCTGAGCCGTACAAGTAGCCTGAGTTGGGTTCTGCATGTCCTGCAACATTTGCGCAAAGCTTTGCTGAGCGCCAGTAGTATCTCCGCTCTGCAATGATTTGCCAAGGTTCTGAAGGTCTTGTTGATACGGGGACAAAGAACCAACTGACTGATAATCTTGATTTACTGAGGATATGCCCGATACTGACATCTCGTTTCTCCTTTCCCGCAAATGGGAGTGTCGCTTGGTTCTGAATGCATCGGTCAGTCCGCATTCACTGGCCTTCCTCAAGAGGTCCGGCCCTTCATGTCTGATTTTTTATTGACCTATAGGCTTTTCAGGAGTTCTCAGGCTCAGCCTATTATCGGAGCGGTCTCCTGCCGTCCGAGCAATTCAGAGCAATTTACGCACCACCCACTTGCGCAACCACCTGAGAATGTGGCATTTTACTTTCTTTTCACATTATTTCCTCAAATGCCTAAACCGTGTTTTTATGTAAACACCCAGAATGACGATATAATTATACGCCCCCCCCCATTACCAAAAAAACGTAAAGCCGCTAACTACCTGGTACAGGTAATCAGCGGCTTTCGTTAAAATTCAAATACCCGATTAAATTCACGGATAATCCACAACCATGAGCTGTGGAAGGGGACACTTTTATTCCATGATTTCAAGAATAGGCAATATTATTTTATCTTGTGTATTCTACCCATTTTCAACAGCTTCAAATTCACTGTTTGAGCTGCAAGTAAAAGAAATGCCATCGCCTAATGTAATAACATTATCGAAGCACCTACCAAAAGTATGGCCAAATTTGGTATTAATTGGAATCACAAGACCCGGTTTTATAATGGCCGTCAAACTCTGCAAGTCTTTTAATGTTGTATGGCCACTAGTATGGGAATATTCAAAATGTATTTCAGAATCGTCGCGGAATTCAGATATTTGTTGTGCTCCGGCAAATTCATTATGTGACCCGTCGATGTAACCCAACCACTGAGAGTAGATGACGTTAATCGGCCCTTCCCCTTCCCTGAAAGCATTTATTTTGCGAAACGATGACATTTCTCCAAAATACACAAATGATGAAGGATTTGCTGTCAACTCTGCCCATTTGACACGATTCTGCTGGAGACGTTGCCGGAAATCCCCAAAAAATTCGGGATTTGCTTTCAGTTTTTCATCTTGAAAAATGTCAACGTAGACGCGAATCTCATCCAAATCCATAACCGGAACATCCTCAGATACTTCTCCTACCTTTTCTAGAATCCAAGCAGTGTAAGCATCTATTACCAGTGTTTTTTTGGTTCTCCTACATGCCGTGAGGGCAGATATGATGCGACTGATGTTCTGGGAGGAGGAAATGACAAAGGAAATATTTTTTTGCTGTCCGATTATCTTGAAAATTCTCTTGGCTACGGCGGCTTCCGTCAGTAATTCGTCATTACTGCGACGCATAATGGTCCCATCAAGGAGCAGGATATCTATACTCGGAAGAGGATGGTTAGTAAGAGCGCTAAAGAATTTCCCAATGCTGCTATGGGAACCGAAATCACCGCAGCATAATACACATTTCCCATCAGCCTCTACCAAAAAAGCGTAGGCATCGGCAACGGAACTATCAATAAGACAGGGTGTTATCTGGATGTCTCCGATTATAAATGGCTGCCAGGGCTTGAAGGGTTGGAAATTGTTCCTATGCCGTTTTTTACCCAGAAGGATGTGTGTCACGTCAAGAAGGTTCTTCCCTAGCTCCCCAAGGAAAACGGGTGTCCCTGGGTGCAGGGAATTCATTAAGCCAGAAGGGTGTTGATGCGGGTAGCTTACCAGGAGAGCGTCCGCGTCAATTGTACAATTACTCGCCAGGTGACAGGTCGAGCCTAGCGGTTGACCAACATCAACGAGAATTGTCGTGGAACTTGTTGATAGCTCGATGAAAGTGCAACCAGATTTGTGATTTCCTTTGCGGACGATGAGTTCCAATTATAGACCTCGACAATGAGCGCAGGGATTTGTCATCCCCGCACCTTTAGGTAAAACCTTCGTCATTCTAGATGGCTAGGCATTTTGAATACTCATAAACTGTTTATATCGTATCACCAAAATATGGACGAATTAGGGAGTAAATGTGAATTTCCAGCGCCCAAGCAAATTGGCCGCTCTTCCGGGGAGTTAGGTGCCAAGCAGCATCCAGTTGGCAGCCATAAAATCACAGCCAGCATGGGCAATCGTGCCAGTATCCACAATTTGCCTTTCATCACCAACTCCGGCCTGCTCTACTGACATCTCTGGCATTAAATTAATTTCGTCTTTCACCACGAAACTCAGGACGGTGTTCGCGTCCACGGAGTGTAGTCTGTCGTGTGGTCGTACCGTTAAACTCCACGTCACGGAAATACCGGATATTGGAAAGGCTGGTCCGGAGTAAAATCTTCGGGAACTGCCGTCTGGTAGCAAGCACCCAGGGGCCGTTATAAAACGGGGCACGACACCAGTGTCCACTGTAAAAGTACCTCCGTCACCAACACCTCCTGAATCAATACTCCTCCACACCTGATGTATTGCCGGATACACACCACCGTCGATAATGTGTTACAACATAAATAGCTCGAAAGTAATACGCGATATCAATTTGTCCGACTGACCCCTTCTATTCCCGCTATCAGGCCTCAAACATCTCCCGAACATTGCCTGTCGCGGTTTAAGACCTGCCATGGCATATCAATTTGTCTGAAGTATTTTAGTTTGTTACCCGTCAAATCAAGTGGGAACATTGTCACTATTCGGGTTTTGCAAGGTTTCCACTCGGTTACGCCCATTCTGCTTGGCCCGGTAGAGTGCTTCATCCGCTTGACGCAACAGCGTAGATACGCTATCAACTTGAGGCGAGGGATATGAGGCAACACCCAAGCTAACCGTGACAGCCAGACCATCCATTGGCGGTGCAAAAGAGAGAGACTGTATTGCTTCCCGCAGATGTTCGGCAACCACCATTCCACCGGCTAATGGCGTTTCTGGGAGCACGAACAAAAATTCTTCCCCTCCGTAGCGTGCAACAACATCGTAGGTACGCAATCCCATTTGTGCGGCGTTTGCAATAGCCACAAGTACAGCGTCTCCGCTCTGATGCCCAAAGGTGTCGTTTATAAGTTTAAAATAGTCAACGTCGAAGATGACGAGCGAAAGAAGTTCTTTCTTGCGTTTAGCCCGTTCAAATTCCTTTTCGAGGATTTCAGTGACGTATCTACGATTATAAAGATTAGTAAGAGGGTCTGTTATCGAGAGTTCTTTGAGATGTTCGTTGGCACGTCTTAGTTCGTCCTGAAGCCTTTTGATTTTCAGATGTACCTTGACTCTTGCTACCAGTTCTGCGGCATCAAACGGTTTGGTAACATAATCACAAGCACCCAGTTCAAGGCCCCTTAATTTCGAGCCACGGTCTGAGCTGCTGGTCAGAATTATAATCGGAATATCCTGTAACTCTGGCCGGACACTCACCATTTCCAAAAACTTAAACCCGTCCATCCGTGGCATTTCCAGGTCGCAGATAACCAGGTCAGCCTGGGTTTCGGATAAGGAGTTGAAACCTTCGAGGCCGTCTTTCGCTTCACGGTATTCGTCAAAAAGCACTGATTCCCGCAGGGCATCGGCAATTTGCTTTCGAGATAGCGTTGAGTCGTCGATAATCAAAACGCTAGAGAGCATTTTCTAATCTCCGCAGAGAACTTGATATAGGAGAATCGTGGCCAAATTCGGTAACCAGCTAAAAGCACTTATCGCAAAAATAGATATTTTTGCTTTTCAGAAAATTCAAAAGCTCGCTTAACCCTAGTTAGAAGTGTAGTTTCCTTTACAGGCTTTGGAATAAAATCGAAAAAACCTTTCTCGAACGCTTGGGCCTCTGCCTCTGCGCTTGCAGTCCCTGATATTAATATTACAGGGATTTGTTTAGTTTCTGGAACAGCTCTCAACGCATTTAACAGTCCAAAACCATCAAGCTTTGGCATTTCCTTGTCAGTCAAAATCACATGGGGCTTTTTGCTGAGGACCTCTTTATATGCATCAAGACCATCACCCGCAGTAATAACAAAATAATGTTTTGATAGGTAATCTTTGAGCATAGTCAAAAGAGTCTTATCGTCTTCTACAATAAGAACAGTTTTCCTCAAAGGCTCTGAAATGGATTTCCCAAAATAGTGTTTGCAAATGGCTTGATTGATTTCTTTTGTAGTACTGACAAATTTGGTTATAGTTAACTTGTTATTGGCAGCAATATTGTCAATAATTTTAGTACGTGTAGGGTCTGCCATTGCCAAAGCTAACTTGTTTCCCCCTAATTGAAGGGGGAAAACGGTATTTTCTAAAGCAACTTCTGATGTGATTATATTGAGTACCTCCGGTGAGAAGGTTGCTCTAGCAAAATTAAATACAGTCTTCAAACTGTACTGCGTAGCAAGTGCATGTGCCAGCTCTTCCTCTGTTACGAGGCCCATCTCTTCTAAAACAGTTCCAAACCTTTTATTGAGATTTATAGATATGGCAACAACTCTCTCAACAACTTTAGCGCATAAAATATTATGTTCTATGAAAATCTCACCAAGTTTATTTTTCTGTTTCATCTTGGCTCCAGTTACAATAACGGGTTGCAGAGGTTTATTGCCGTGTAATGGCTATTTACCTTTATTCTTGTTGGCCGCTTCAGCTGCGAGCATCAATTCTTCATTTACTAGTTCGAGCAAATCCCTTGCTCTCTGAGCATGCCCTTTCATGTCCCATTCGTTAGCCAATTGCGCAGCTACTATCTTATCATATGCTTGGCGGCTCAATTTCTGAGCTGCAGTGAGGGTGGGATGCAGTTTGGGACCTACGTTTAACCCAGGCTCCCCGGCACTGGCAATATCCCCGGCCAGCATCAGCATACTCATAATAACAGAAAAAAAGATGTTTCGAATGGCTATCCCCATATTTATATTCAACATTTCACATTTCCCTGCAAATTGAAGGCTTGCATGTCATTTCAGTCATCCTAAAGGCACAAAGACCCCCTATTGCTAGGAGGTCTTTGTGCCCCGTATACGCGGGAGATGGTGTGGGGGGGGCATTCCGCCCATACGGATAAACATTTAAAACCACGTTTGAATACCATAGCTACAACAATATTTCAAATAAATTCTTTGACTTGAGCAAATGCAAGCACCGAACGCTGCAAAAGCAGAACCGCACACACCATAAACTTTATCGCGTTTGACTTCATCCCCTCGCTTCGTTAGCATGCTGTCACAGGATTGGCCAGCCTGTTCCTGGAAGCACCAGGCATAAGCAGCGGAAATCGGGGTATCGGCACTTATTTCAAGACCTGGCGATGAGAGGCATCGAATCGAGTTAAGCACCCGTTCTGTGCCATTATTATGCATTTTCATGTTTCCCACAAAAACTCATATCACACCGAGAATCGTAATGAAATTATTTTTAACTAAAACTACTGTCCGTAACGGCAGGTATTTACTTGGCATTCACGCTCTCATTAGATAAGTTTCGGTCCGTGAAAACGCCGTTATTTTTTTAGCGACAAGCCTTAAATTACGCCTCTGAGGGAGTTGCAAATGCCGAAGCATACAGGCAGATATGACACTGCCTACATCGCCCTAAAAGCCCTCAGGAACGCCCATAAGGCGACATTTAAACATTGCACCAGGACCTCTAAAATTGCATTAAGTATTGCAGCTAAAATGAAGCACAAACTCTACCTCACGTCAAATGGCGAACACATAATTACGCCAAATGACGTGCGAAAAGCTGCTTTGTTCCATGACATCGGCAAGCTCTTCGTGCCAATGCATATTTTGAAGAAGAGCGGAAAGTTGACCGTACTGGAGAGAGAGCATGTTTTGCCCCACCCTGTTTGGGGAGAGCAAATATTACTTTCATCGACTGAACACCGGGTGCGAACCTGGCCCGGTTTGTCCGTGAGCACCATGAATTACCGGATGGTTCGGGTACCCGTCAAAGCTTACCCTGGATGAAATTGCCCCTGTATCGAGGGTCATTAACATAGCAGACCGTTTCGCTGCATTGACCGAAAACAGGCCGTATTGGGATGCGCTGTCACCGGAGTTCGCCATTGAAACTCTACGGTCCGATATCATGGCTTTTTTCGGACATGAATCGAGCAACGTGATAGATGCTCTGGCAGGATTCGGGGCGGAAACAGTACTTAGGCACACCCATGGCAATAAAACTTTCCTCCCCCCAGATACACCGAACATTCATACTAAGTTCGCTATTGCTGGGTAACAAACCAGAAAGCAACAAACAAGGTAATAGTTTGACCCTGTCACAAAACAATTCGTTGTTATCACCGACTAGCGTTTGCCTGCCCACCGTAATTTGGACATTACATGATGGCTTATTTCACACACGAAAGTTAAGGGAATGGCTACTTCACTATAGGTCCAGAATTTCCATCGTTACCACTCGATTGCGTCCATTCTGCTTGGCCAGATAGAGTGCATCATCCGCTTGGCGAAAAAGAGAAGTGACGCTATCAACTTTAGACGAAGGATAAGTGGCCACACCCAGACTCGCCGTGATGGACAGGCATTCCAATGGCGGTGCAAAAGTAAGTGACTGCACAGCTTCCAGCAAACGCTCGGCAACATCCATCCCTCCTGAAAGAGGTGTCGCCGGGAGGAGAAGCACGAACTCATCTCCTCCGTAACGTGAGGCAAAATCATATCTTCGCGAAACTCTGAGCAATGCGTCAGCTACAGCTACCAAAATCTTGTCTCCACCTTCGTGTCCTTGTGTGTCGTTGATTCCTTTAAAATTATCTATGTCTAAAATAATCAGAGAAAAAAATGCTCCCAATCGTTTAGCTCTTTGCAACTCATTCTCGGATATTTCCAGGAAAAATCGTCGGTTACAAAGATTTGTGAGAGAATCTATATTTGAAAGCGCCCTGAAGTGCTCTATCGCTTTTTTTTGTTTGATGGTTTTTCGCAACTCTGCTTCCAGTTGTTGTATTTTTACGTGTATTTTGACCCGCGCTATAAGCTCGGCTGCATCGAACGGCTTAGTGATGTAATCACAAGCGCCCTGCTCCAGCCCCCTAACTTTAGACGCCTGGTCTGAACTGCTGGTCAGGATAATAACCGGAATACCCTGTAATTCAGGCCTCGCCTTGAGCATTTTTAAAAACTTAAATCCGTCCATACGCGGCATTTCCAAGTCGCAAATAACCAGGTCTGGCTTGATGCCCATTATGGCTTTAAAACCTTCGAGGCCATCTTTTGCCTCCCGGTAACTATCAAAAAGGGCCGCATCTACCACAGTGCGGATTATCAGTTCTCGTATCGTGTCAGAATCATCGATGATAAGGACGTTGGAAGGCATATTTCAATCTCCTTAGAGTCCCAAGGTTAGCATTCAAAACGACCAAGTCAACATGAAGACATCAAGGATTCAGGAGTTTCAATTACATTCACAGTTTCCAATTCCGAAGGATTTCGAGGGAAGTCCCCTGACCGTCGGATGCCTACATCGAAAAACGCGGACAGCATGACCTGTTTCCGCGTTTGACGTTCTCATTATCGACGGCCCTTACCGACGGCCTTATTTATGTTCTATTTCCCTCTTTTCACCACGGAATTCAGGGCGGTGGATTCGTCCACCATAATGCGCTCTATCATGGTCATATCGTTTGAACTCGGCATCGCGATAGTATCTGACGTTGGAAATGCTGTACCGTAGTAAAACCCCCGGGAACTGTCGTCTTGTAGCAAGCATCCATGGTCCGTTGTAAAAGGGGCCACGATACCAGCGTCCACCGTAAAAGTAGAAGTAATCGACACCATTGTAAACCAAGTCATAAGGTACACCTACCGCCACATGCAGATTGAGGGCAGGCGAAAAAATAAACTGAGGGGGTTCATCTACATAGACCTCAGACGGCATCGGATATTGTCCTGGCTCTGGCAAAACATCAGGCGGTGGCAAAAGCGCATCAGGAGGTGGCACATAGGCTTGAGTCACAACTGGTGGCGGCGGTGGCGGTGGAGCAACAACCATAGACTGCAGCGGTGGAGGGGGTGGAGGAGCCATTACTACGGGTCGAGGAGGCGCAGCATCAACACGAGGATGGTATCCAGGCACCTGATTCCCATAGGAGTACATGCACTGGACATAGGAGTTGTCATATCTTCGTTGAGTTTCCGCGCTTGTGGCCTGACCGGCGTTGGCCCCCGTAGCCGTTCCTGCGAACAGCCCTAATCCAGCACCTATTAAAGCTCCTGCTCCAGCGTGTCCAGAGGCTGAGCCTAAGGCTGCACCAAGCCCAGCCCCTATTGCCGTTCCCGCTACTGCTCCTGTGGCCACATTCTTATCATAGGTCTGTTGAGTCGGCATCCCCATCTGCTGTTGCGCCCATTGACGACAGGTCGCGTCTTCAGTTTGGAACGTGGAAAAAGGCTTTCCTTGGGTCGGTAGAACGTTGACACTCGGCCCAGTTGGGAGAGTTGCACAACCGTTCAAAACCATCAACAACAGGAGTGGTATTAGTTTATGATTGCATCTCATGGCAATCTCCATTTCATTGTTTACCCTTCCAGTATTCAAATTCGTGAGTCCACTCTTCCTGCCGAGACTCGACAAGCCCCTTCATCCCGGCTTTGAAGGAATTCAGGTAGACGGATTGCTCCGGAAAGTTCCGATTCTGCTCAATGCACCGGCAAAGTTCTCGACCCAATTGCAGAGCCTTTGAGGTGTCCTGTCAATAATGGACACGCCTATCTCAAGCGGCTGCCAGTTGAATGTTGAAATTTTGCATGAATACGGCAGGGGCTAAGTAACCCAGACGCGAGTGCCGCCGCTGTCGATTGTAGAAG
>Ga0209123_1001611_pt1 | contig 21611 bp, 14 predicted proteins | sample BarGraIncu00431A_FD_184500 | JGI IMG/M metagenome (GOLD analysis project Ga0209123, IMG submission 184500) | Arctic peat soil microbial communities from Barrow, Alaska, USA - Barrow Graham LP Incubations 004-31A (SPAdes) (version 2) | ecosystem: Environmental > Terrestrial > Soil > Wetlands >... | reverse complement strand
CGCCCCCCGCGCCTCAATGCCTTGGGTCCTGTGGCAGGGACAGAGTCTCGGCTGCCGCAACCCACCCTCCCCCCATCGCCTTGTACAGATTGATAAGCGCCTGCAAAAGCCCGCCGGTGGTCTGGGTATAGGCGAGTTCGGCGTCGAACAGACTGCGTTCCGCGTCCAGCACCTCCAGGTAGCTCGTGTAACCGTTTTCGTAGCGCAGCCGCGCCGTGGAGGCATAGCTCCTGAGCGCCTCAACCTGGCGGGTCTGGGCTATGAGCTGTTCCCGGGTGCTCCTCTGGTCGATCAGGGCGTCGTCCACGTCCCGAAAGGCGCTCTGAATTGCCCTTTGGTAATTGAAAAGCGCCTCCTCCCGGATCGCCCGGGCGATTTTCACCCCCGCACCGATGCTCCCCGCGGTGAAGATCGGCTGAGCCACCGCTGCCGTCCAGTTCCAGGTGCGAGCCGGTCCGGTGAAGAGCTGCGAGAGCCGAATGCTCTCCCAGCCGAAGAGCCCGGTGAGGGAGATGCTGGGAAAGTACTGGGCCCGGGCCACGCCGATCTGGGCATTGGCTGCAATCAGCTCCTGCTCGGCCTGGCGCAGGTCCGGCCGCCTTTCCAATAGGCTCGAGGGAAGCCCCGCGGGAACCGCCGGCACCTGTAGCGCGTCGATCACCTGGCCGCGCACGATCGCGCCGGGATTGCGACCCAGAAGCAGGCTCAGGGCGTCTTCCTGCTGGGAAATGGACTTCTCCAGGGCGGGAATGGTGGCCAAAGCCTGCTGATAGAGCGAACTCACCTGGCTTAACTCCAGATCGGAGACATACCCGGCCTGAAAGCGCAGCAGGAATATTTTGTAGGAATCCTCGCGGCTCTTGGCCGTACGCCGGGCGATCTCCAGCTGACGGTCGAGATCACGCAGGTTCACGTAGGCGCCGGCGACCGAGGCGACCAGGGAGAGGACCACGGAGCGCTTCCCTTCCTCGGTTGCCATGAGGTCGGCCCGGGCGGCCTCGCTGCCCCTCCGTAGTTTTCCCCAGAGGTCGAGCTCCCAACTGGCGAAGAAATTTGCCTGGTAGAGCTCGGTGGGGTTGGGGGAGGCGGCGGGAAGCGGGGTCTGACCGCGGGCGGTGCTGCGCTCCCCGCCCACGCTGGCGCCGGCTGCGGCCTGCGGGAACTGCGCGGCACGGGTTACGCCGTAGCGCCCCCGGAATTCCTCCACCCGGGCCGCGGCGATCTTCAGGTCTTTATTCTCCCGCAGGGCCGCGGCTATCAGATCGTTCAGCACCGGGTCGTGAAACTGCTCCCACCAGGCGGTGTCGGCGAGTTCGCGGGTCTCCTTTTCCCCGAAGCGCCAGTCCCGGGGCGTGTCGAGTGCCGGCCTCCGGTAATCGGGACCGACCAGGCAGCCGCCCAGGGCAAGGCAGAGCAACAGGGCCCCAAAGGAGCGCAGCATGCTATTCATTCCCGGCGCTTCGTGGTTTGTTTTCATCCTCTTTCACCTGTCGACCCTCCTCGGCTTTCTTGTTGCCGAACTTCTCGATGACATAGAACATCATGGGAATCAGGAAGATGGCGATGCCGGTCGCCGCCAGCATGCCCCCTATCACGCCCGACCCCATGACGTTTCGGGCGATGGAGCCGGCGCCGCTTGAGAAGGCGAGCGGCAGGCAGCCGAGGATAAAGGCAAACGAGGTCATCAGGATCGGCCTCAGCCTCAGGCGCGCGCCGGTCAGGGCCGCCTCCGCCAGTTCGGTACCACGCTCGTATTCCACCTTGGCGAATTCCACGATCAGTATGGCGTTCTTGGCGGCCAGGCCGATGAGGACAATGAGCCCGATCTGGGCGTACATGTTGAACTGCATCCCGCGCAAAAGAAGCAGCAGGAAGGCTCCGCAAACGGCGATCGGCGTACTGAGGAGCACGCTGAAAGGAAGCGACCAGCTCTCGTAGAGCCCGGCCAGAATCAGGAACACGAAGAGCAGTGACAGGGAGAAGATGGCCGCCGGCGGGACGCTCTGCTGCGCCTTTTGCTCCTGGAACGACATGCCCAAGTAGTCAAAACCCATCTCGCCGGGCATGGTCTGGCGAAAGACCTCCTCCAGCGCCCGCATCGCCTGGGCGGAACTGTAGCCGGGTGCGGCCGAGGCGTTGATCTGCGCCGAGCGGTACAGGTTGTAGCGCATGGTGAACTCGGGACCGGCCCGCTTTTCCACCCGGGTCACGGCGGCAAGCGGCACCGGGTCCGAGTTCGAGTTGCGCACGTAGAACTGCCCCAGCTGCCGGACGTCGGTCCGGAAGTCCCCCTCGGCCTCGACGTACACCTGCCAAAGCCTGCCGAAGCGGTTGAAATAGTTGACGAACTGCCCCCCCATGAACGCCTGGAGCGTGCTGTAGACCTGGGCCAGGTCCACCCCCTGGGAGAGCACCTTGTCGCGATCCACCTGGACGAAATACTGCGGCACGCCGGGCAAAAGCGTCGTGGTCACCCGGGTGAATTCCGGGCGCTTGCGGGCGGCGGCGATGAACTTGTCGGTGTTCGCCGCGAGGTACGCGATGTCCTTACCGGCCCGGTCCTCCAGGATGAAGGTCACCCCGCCGGCGGTCCCTACCCCCTGGATGGCGGGCGGGGAAAAGGCAAAGGCGTTTCCCTCGGGAAGCCGACCCAGTTCGCGGTTCAGGCGGGCGATGATCCCGGCGGCTTTTTCCCCCTTCCCTTGCCGCTGGTCCCAGTCTTTGAGCCTGATGAAGAAGAAGCTGCTGTAGGTGTTCCGGACGTAGCTTAGCAGGTTGAAGCCGACGACTGAAGTGCAGAACTCCACCCCCGGGGTGCTCATGATGATGCGCTCCGCCTGGCTGGCGGCGTCGGTGGTGCGCTGCAGGGAAGCGGCGTTGGGAAGCTGGATGACAGCGTAGACATACCCCTGGTCCTCCTCGGGAAGAAAACCGCCGGGGATGCGCTTGCCCAGGAGGTAGATCCCCGCGCTCGCCACCGCGAGAAAGATGAAGCCGAGCGCCGAGCGGCGAATGACGACGCGGGCGATGCTGACATACTGGTCGGTGCCGCGCTGAAAAACACGGTTGAAGGTGCGGTACAGCCACCCAAGCGGCCCGTGCGCCTCCTTTTTGGGGCGCAGCAGCAGCGCGCAGAGCGCGGGGGAAAGCGTCAGGGCGTTGAAGGCCGACAGCAGCACCGAGATGGCGATGGTGACCGCGAACTGGGTGTAGAGCCTTCCCGTGATTCCGGGGATGAAGACGGTCGGCAGGAACACGGCCGCGAGCACCAGGGCGATCGCCATGACCGGGCCGGCCACCTCGCTCATGGCCTGCAGCGAGGCCTCTTTAGGGGCCATCCCCTCCTCGATGTGGCGCTCCACCGCCTCGACCACCACGATGGCGTCATCCACCACCAGGCCGATGGCGACCACCAGTCCCATCAGGGCGATGGGGTTGATGGAAAAGCCGAGCATCGGGAAAAAAGCGAAGGTGCCGATCAGCGAGACCGGTACGGCGATGATCGGGATCAGGGTCGCCCGCCACCCCTGGAGGAAGACGAAAACCACTATGATGACCAGCAGCACCGCGATGAAGAGGGTTACCACGATCTCGTGCAGTCCGGCGGTCACCGATCGGGTGGTGTCGAGTGCAATTCCGTAGTCGAGGTCGCCGGGAAAAGAAGCCTTCAGGTCGGACATGACCTTCTTCGCCCCGTCGACGGCATCGAGGGCGTTGGTGCCCGGGAGCTGGAAGAGGGCCAGCACCGCCGCGGGCTTGCCGTTAAAGCGGCCGCGGATGGCGTAGTCCTGGGCTCCGAGTTCCAGGCGCGCCACGTCCTTCAGACGCACCAGCGAGCCTCCGGGGTTGGCGCGCAGCACGATCTGGCCGAAATCCTCCGGCGTTTCCAGCCGTCCCTGGGCCCTGATGGCATAGGTGAACTCCTGGCCCGGCGGGCTCGGTTCCCCCCCCACCTGCCCTGCCGGGTTGACCGTGTTCTGCTTTTGCAGCGCATCGACGATCTCGGGAATGGTGATGTTGAGCTTGGCCAAAAGGTCCGGCCGCACCCAGCAGCGCATGGCGTACTGCCCCGCGCCGAAAACCGTCACGCTGGCGATCCCCACCACCCGGGTCAGCTTGTCGACGATGTTGATGTAGGCATAGTTGGCCAGGAAGGTGGCGTCGTAGGTTCCCTTGGGAGAATAAAGGGCGATCAGCGCCAGCGGGGCGGCGAGGGATTTCTGGACCGTCACCCCGAAGTTGCGCACGTCGACCGGAAGCTGCCGCTCCGCCTGGGACTCGCGCAGTTGCGCCAGCACCTGGTCCGTGTTGGGGTCGGTCTTCACGTCGAAGTTCACCGTCATCCGCATCAGGCCGTTATTGGGATTGAGGCTGAACATGTAGTTCATGTTGTCCACGCCGCTCATCTGCTGCTCGAGGGGAGTGGCCACCGACTGCTCAATGGTCAGCGCGTCAGCCCCCACATAGGTGGCCTGCACCAGGATCTCGGGAGGGACGATGTTGGGATATTGGGCGATCGGCAGCCCCGCCATGGCGACCAGTCCGACAATGACCGTGATGATGGCGACGACGATCGCCACGATGGGGCGTCTGATGAAAAAGCGGTACATGCGTCACCTCCCAGCGCCCGGAGGCTGGGCGTTCCCCGGGGTAGGCGCAGTTTTACCAGTTCCGGCAGACGCGCTGTTGCCGGCAGACGCGGTTTTGCCGGCAGGCGCAGTGGGACCGGCAGGCGCGCTATTGTCAGCAGGCGCAGTGCGGCCGGGATCGAAGGGGCGCGGTTGCACCAGCGCCCCCTGCTTCACCTTCTGCAAACCTTCCGCGACGACGCGCTCGCCCGGCTTAAGCCCCGAGGTGATTTCCCAGAGCGCTCCCACCCGCTCGCCCGGCTGCACCGCCCGGATCTCCACCTTGTTGTCCCCCCCGACGATCGCCAACTGATAGCTCCCCTGGAGCTCCATCACGGAGCGCTGCGGAACCAGGAGCGCCCCCTTCCTGGTCCCCAGCAGCACACGCACCCGGACAAACTGGCCGGGACGCAGCAGATTGGTCGGATTGGGGAAGAGTGCCGCCACCCGAAGCGTTCCGGTTCTCACATCCACCTGCCGGTCAATGGCAAAAAATTTTCCGGGATCGGGATAGGGGGTGCCGTCGCCCAGTATCAGCTCGATGCGCAGTTTTTTCGCCGCCGAGAGGCCGGCGGACTCCGACGAAAAGCTGCGCATGAAGTTGATGTAGGCCTGTTCGTTGATGGTGTAATAGATTTTGATCGGGTTGATGGTGGAAACCGTCGTGAGTTCCCCCCCCTGCACCGTGGGGCCGACCAGGTCGCCGACCTGCGCCCGGGCAATTCCCGCCATGCCGCTGATAAGCGAAGTGATCTTGGTGAACCCCAGGTTGAGCCGCGCATTCTCAACGGCCGCCCGGGCCGAGAGTACCTGCGCCTTGGTGGAACTCGCCGAGGCGACCGCATCGTCCAGATCCTTTTTACTCAGCGCGTTCTGGGAGGCCAAGAATTTGACACGGGAAAGGTTGGCGCGAGCGTTCTGGTAGAGCGCCTCCATCTGGGCCAGAGAACCCTCGGCCTGGTCCAGCGCCGCCTTGAAGGGACGCGGATCGATCTCGAAAAGCACCTGGCCTTTTCTGACCAGGTCCCCCTCGTTGTAGGATTGCCTGACCAGGTACCCGGTGACCTGCGCCCTTATGGTGGCATTCACCAGGCCGTCGGCGGTTCCGACCCATTCGTGCACGGTCGGGATGTCTTGCTGAAGGACTGGAACCACCTCGACTTCGGGTGCCTGCTGCCGGGGAGGTGCTTCTTTATGGCACGAAGTGGCGAGGATGGCAGGGGTGCAGCCAAGTACGGCAACTGCCATGCGCAGTAGCAACTTTTTAAATCGGAAGCGGGCTTTGCCGTCATGCAACATGGGCCTCTCCTTCAGATTCTCTCTTTGCGACCTTCTTTCCGAGAAATCCCCCGCGCTTAGGTTCGGGGTCGGACCAACCGCAGATTCGTCAACCGCCCACCATTGGGCCATTCTTATTGAGATGTTACTAACACTGATAACGCCTGTCAATATCATTCAGGTACGCCGCTATAAGCCCTCAGAAATACTGGTGAACTTGACCTTTAGCAGACATTACGCTTCGACTCCGCCCGGCGAAGGGAAGGTGCCTGAGTAGTCGCCCTCAACAATATCCCCAACTCCGCAGGGGTGAATCATCATTGCCCGGACACACCGGCGCAAGGGGAAAACCCCGTTAGCAGCAACCAATACTGACAACTAATAGCTGCTAATGACAGACGTTGTGCCAGCAAATCATCCTCGGGAGCGCTTTAACGCGCTGGCGTGCCATCGGCAGGTAGCCTGATCCAGTCTCCGGCCCGTTTGACATACCCACGCGCGCTAGGTACTCTTGATAGATACCTCACCATGTCAAGACGTCCTTCATTTCAACTAGAAGATAAGCCACAGATGCCCAAAACCTTTACCGTGATGACCTACAACGTGCACAGCTGCATCGGCATGGACGGCAAAATCTCCCCTCTGAGGATCGCAGAGGTCATCGACCGCTACCATCCCGACGTCGTCGCTTTACAGGAACTGGATGCAGGCCTGGTCCGCACCGACCTGATCGACCAGGCCAAACTCATTGCGCGCACGCTCGAGATGTCCTTCCATTTTCATGCTTCCCTGCAGGTTGAGGAAGGTGGCTACGGCAACGCCGTTTTGAGCCGCTCCAAGGTGTGTCTGGTTAAGGCCGGCGCGCTCCCGACGGAACCGCTGCACCCTTCCTTCGAGCGCCGCGGCGCGCTCTGGACGGAGGTTGACCTGGGGGGGAGCAAAATCCAGGTGGTGACCACCCACTTCGGACTCGACAGACGCGAGCGCAACCGTCAGGCCGAAGCCATCACCGGCCCGCAATGGCTGGGGCATCCCGAGTTCCCCACGCCGGCGGTGCTGTGCGGCGACTTCAACGCCCTGCCGGGTTCTCCGGCCTACCGGCGTTTGACGCGACACCTGCGCGACGCCCAGAGGGGGCTCGCCGGGTTGCGCTTGAAGGGGACCTGGCCGGTGCAGCTTCCCTTCATGCGCATCGACCACCTTTTCCTCACCCCCGATCTCAAGGTCCGCTCCATCACCATACCAAGGACCCCGCTTACCCGGGTGGCGTCGGACCACCTGCCGCTGATTGTCACGCTGGAGTTGCCATGAGCATACTAAAGCCCGGCTCCAACTGCCTGGGCATCTACCAGACCGGGGAAACCGGGGTGCTGATAGATGCCTGCGATTACTACCGTGCCTTTTACCATGCCGCCAGCCAGGCGCGCCGCTACATCCTCCTTATGGGCTGGCAGTTCGATTCCGAGGTGCGACTGGTGCGCGGCAAGGAGGCAAAGAATGCCTCTCTGGATGTAAGTTTCCTGCGTTTTCTGGAAGATCTCTGCGACAGGACGCCGCAGTTGGAGATTTACCTACTGGCGTGGGATTTCAGCGCCGTTTTTTCTCTGGAGCGGGAGTGGTTTCAGGATTTTATCTTTGACTGGACTACCAATGAGCGCCTGCATTTTCGTTTTGACAGTGTTCACGCGACCGGCGCCACACATCATCAGAAACTAGTCGTCGTGGATGGCCAAATCGCCTTTAGCGGAGGGATGGATATCTGTTCGAACCGCTGGGATGATCGCTACCATCTCAAAAGTAACCCGGAAAGGACGGATATCGAGGGGAGCATCTACGGCGCCTACCACGACATCCAGTCCTATTGCACCGGGCCGGCCGTCAAAGTACTCAGCGACCTCTTTACCAGGCGCTGGCTCGATTCCGGCGGAGAGCTGCTGAAATTTCCCGAAGTCCGCAGACGCATTGCGCTGGACGCGGCAGAGGCGTTCCCCCTGCCAACGGGTGAAGTCGCGGTGAGCCGGACCCAGGCGCCGGTCGACAGCATCGGCCAGCACGGGATCCACGAGATCCGCCGCCTGTTCATCGATGCCATCATGTCGGCCGACAGGCTCATTTACCTGGAAAACCAGTATTTCAGCTCACAGGCGATCTACTTTTCCCTGATAGCCCGGATGACGGCGCCCGAGCGCCCCCCGCTCCAGATCATCATGATACTGCCCGACCGGCTCCCCTTCACCGAGGAACTGTTCCTGGGCCTGCCCCAGGTGAAAATGCTGCGCTCCCTGCAGCTGGTGGCGGAAAAAACCGGCCACAGCCTGCGGGTCTACTCTTCCACGGCCCTGGAGGATGACGGCAAGCGCCGCATGACCTTCATCCACTCCAAACTGCTCCTGGTGGACGACAGGTTCCTCACGGTCGGCTCAGCGAATGCCACCAACCGCTCCATGGGGCTTGATACCGAACTGAACCTGAGCTGGGAGGCGACGGACCCGGCCGGGCAGCCGGAACTGGTGGCCGCCATCCGCGGGGTGCGCAGTTCCCTGCTCGCGGAACACGCGGGGCTTTACGGCCGTGGCGAGGAGCGCAGGTTCGAGCGGGTCGAGGAGCTGACCGGCCATCTCGAGTGCCTGGCCGATGACCATGAAGCGAGGCTTTGCCGCTATGCGCCGGACGCCTTTCTGGAGGAAAACGACTGGGTCGAAGCGCTGGATCCGATTGCCCTGCTGGTCGACCCGGAAAAGCCGCTCGATTCCGAGCTCCTCTTCGAGAGCTTCTCCAAAATCGATACCGGATCCTTCGCCAAGGGCATCCTCAAGCTGAGCCAGGGCATTCTCGGGATCTGACGCGGGCGGTGTGAGGGGGAAACCTGGTGCAACGGATTATTCCTTGTCCCCCCTATGCAATAGGGGGGAAGCCGAACGGTTAGAGAGGCAGGGGGGTGTTTTACCCGAGCGAATACCCCCCTGTCTCGCTCGCGAGCCTTCCCCCCTGTTCCACAGGGGGGACCAACAGCGCAGGCCTCGAATTTGGGGGATAGGCAGCTCAGTCCAACAGCTTGTGCTCCAGGGCATAGCGGGTCAATTCCGCGTTACCCGCCAGCTTCATCTTGTGCAGCAAACGGGCCCGGAAGGTATTAACCGTCTTCACGTTCAAGGAGGTCTCCCCGGCGATGGCCCTGGGCGTTTTCCCCGAGGCGATCAGCAACAAGACCTGGTACTCCCGGGCCGAAAGGGTTTCGTGCAGCGGCTTATCATCCACGCCGATCACGCCGTAGGCCAGTTTTTCCGCAAACATGGCTCCAATGTACTTGCCACCCGCCAACACCTTTTGCAAAGCGAGCATGAGCTCGTCCGCGACGCTTCCCTTGGTCAGGTACCCGGAGGCTCCGGCACGCATGGACTGCACGGCGTACTGTTCCTCCGGATGCATGCTGAGCATCAGCACGTGCAGCTTCGGGTTAAGGGCTTTCAGCTCTTTGAGCACCTCCAGCCCGTTCTTGCCGGGGAGTGCTATATCCAAAAGGACCAGATCGTACTCCCCTTCGGCGACCTTCGATAGCGCTTCCTCCCCGCTTCCCGCCTCCTCGACCTCCACCGCGTCGGGAATCTCGGTCAGAATCGCCACCAGCCCCTTGCGCACTATGTAGTGATCGTCCACGATGAGAACTCTCGTCATCATTGCACTCCTTCCAGACACTCCGGCAACGGGATAACCACCCGGACGCTGGCCCCCCCCTGCGCTGCACGGCTGATGGTCAGCTCGCCACCCAGGCTGCGCACACGCTCACGCATGCCGATGAACCCGAGCGAGCTGTGGTCCGCGATTTTCTCCTCCCCTACCCCGCAGCCGTTGTCGCTGACGGTCAGGGCCAGTGCCTGGTCGTTCACCTCCAGGGTCACCCGCGCCTGCGACGCGCCCGAGTGGCGGAAGATGTTGGTCAGGCTCTCCTGGAAGATGCGGAACAGTTCGGTGCTGCAGCGGCGCGACAATCCGGCGCAGTCAAAATCCCCCAGGACCTGAAACTCGATACCGGTCTTCTTCTGGAACTCCCCGGCCTGCCACTCCAGTGCCGCCCTCAACCCGAGGTCGTCCAGAATCCCCGGCCGCAACTGGGCGGAAATCCTTTGCACGGTGCCGATGGTCTCGTCGATATGCCTGGTGATTTTCAGCGTCCTTTCCAAAAGTAAGCGCTCTTCCTCCGGCAATTTCCTGCCGATCCAGGAGAGATCCATTTTCAACGCCGTCAGCATCTGGCCGAGATCGTCATGGATCTCCCGGGCGATGCTGGTCCTCTCGTTCTCCCGCACCTCCTGCAGGTGCCGGGTCAGGTTGCGCAGTTCGGCGCGGGAGCGCTGCAGCTCGAGCTTAGCCTGACGCTGGGTCCGGATGACCGCCTCCAGCTGCTCGTTCGTCCGGAGCAGTTCCGCGGTACGTTCGGCGACCCTCCCCTCCAAAAGTTCGTTCAGCCTGATGACCTCCTGTTCGGACCGCTTGCGGTCACCAACCTCGCGGTTCAGGCTTTCATTGGACTGCTGCAACTCGACCGTGCGCCGCGCAACCTCGGCCGTCATGGCCCGGAAGGCGTGCGCCAGCACCCCGGCTTCGTCGCTGGAGTGGTGCCGCAGTTCGACCTGATAATTGCCTTGGGCCATCTCGCCGGCCGCCCGGGTGATTTCCGCCAGAGGGCGGGCGATCCAGCGGGTCGTCAGGGTAGAGATAAAGAGTGCGGCCAGCACCCCGAAGAGGGAAAAACCAAGCCCCACCCGGATGGAGTCGATCAGAACAGCATGAAACTCCTGCGCCGCGCGTGCGTTATCGGCCGACATGGCGCGCGCGACCGGTTCCAGGCTTTTGGTAATGGCATCGATCTTGACGTCCAGGCGGGCGTCGAGGTCGGACAGCGGGCCCGGAACAGCCGCTCCCTTTCTGATGAGGGGGAGCATTTCCAGTTCGAAGACGCGGACGATGTCATCGAAAGCCGCCTGCGCCTCCAGCACCTTCGCGTGCTGCTGCGCCTGGTCGCAGGCCACCGCGACCTTCTGCAGTTGGATCCGCTTCGCGTGGGTTACCGCGGCCCATTCACTCTCGGATTTCACCAGGTCCCGGTTAATGACGGCGTTGGCGATCACCAGATAGAGATCTTCACCGATGTGCTGGGCATCAGTGGTAAGCTCCATGGCATTGGACCGTCTGAGTGTGTCACGATAGAGATTCTCCAGCCTTTGCAATGCGGCAAAGTTGCATGCGACAAGCCCGACCATAAGTAGCACACAGACCCCAAACCCTGTGGCAAGTTTCTTCCTGATGCTTATTTTCATACCTTATCACCATAGTGGAGGGGTTTTACCGCCAGTACCCAGCCCAGCTTAAAACGGCGCTACCCAGCATGCCTTTTGCGAACGGTCTTTGGCACTGAACGGAGGTGCCGTGAACCCCAACATTGCTATCGGTCGATGCGGTTCACTTTGTTCACCGGCATCCTACGGTGCAAAAATAATCCGTAGGATGTGGTGAGGAACGAACCGCATCATCTCAGCGTTGGGGTTCACGATGAGACTGTTCACCGCCAACCTAGGTATACCTTTTCTACTTCTGGTTGACCAGTATAACTTAATAAATGCCTGTCTGGAACTCGTAAAGTTCACCTGCCGAGCCGCGCCCCCGAAACTTAGTTCAGTGAATACCAAAGACCCGGGAGCCGCCTGCCGTGAATTGTCACCTTTGCGCCTCGCCTCACTCCCCAACACAGCTCTATCCCGCGCAGAAACACTCTCTGATCTTGTAGGTAAAATATACACAGAGAGTAGTTATTGCTCTTTAAGCAGTATCAATTGGCAAAAAAGTCATGGTTTAACCTGTCTTGGCGTTAAATATAAGCATGAAAAAATACTACATACAGCAATAATTTTGGCACTTGTGCAACAGCCTGCAATCACGAGTCTATTTGATCAACTGGCGTCAACCCGCGGTGATATTTTTGCCAGCGGACATATTTGCCAAAAGGAGATCCACACCATAAAACAGTCGTGATTTCAGACCTCTACCGCTTAAAAAAGGGCTGGCACACCAATTGCTCAGGTGTAAGCACTTGTTGAAAAAAAGTTTCCAGCTTCAAAAGGCATCTGCCCTGGCGGATGCGGCAACAAAGTAAGCAACTGCGGCCACGGACGCCGGCAGGGCCAGCAAAACGAAAGATGTTGGCAATCCCAGGCGCCACCGTAAAACCCCAAAACGGGAGTCTCGTTCATTCAATTCGTCTTCCACACTAAAGACAAGATATTGAAAGGGAGGTAATCCACCATGACGAAACAAATCAACACATATACCAAACGAACCAGGAGCGCCGCCGGTTTCCTCACCGGGGCAGCCATCTGTCTGATACTGGGAACTTCGCCCGCCAGCGCGGCGGTCATGGACCCCTTCGCGCCTCCGCCCGCCGGCGACGCTTCGGCACTGACCGGGCCGTTTATCGGCTCGCCCTACATCGACGTCAACCTGGCAACCCTGCCCGAAGCCAACGCGGGGTCCTTCCAGGGAGGAGCTACCGGGACCAAGGCCGACACCCGGTTAAACGGCTCGATACCGCTTTCCGCCCAGCAAAGTAACGGGCACATTGACGTGCCAACCAACAGCAAGCCCAGCCCGCTCTTCGGAGCGCAGCCCTTCACCCAGCAGCTGCTCCTCTTCGAAGAGTTCGGCCCCGAGAAAGTCGACCCCAACGCGCAGGCCGGCACCAACCTGCTGCCCCCGATTTCTGCCGGCGGAGCCGCGCTGGAGGCCTTCCTGGCCCAGCCGGGCATGTACCCGTACATGACGCAGTACTCCAACTATACCGAGCAAAACCCCTGGAAAGCCGGCATAGAATCCTTCATGGGCCGCCCGCTCACCCAGGCTCCCGCGGAAGGACGCCCCCCGGGTGAGGGCTTCGCCCATCAGCGCTGGAACGAATTCTATCCCCAGAACTACTTCAAGACCGCTCAGGCCGGCGCCCGGCCCAACGGCGGCTTCCGCGACACCAAGCAGATGCACGGCTACCAGAAAGGCGAGTTCGGCCCCGGAGGCCTCTATCACCGGGTCTACACCTCCACGGTCCCCGGCGCGCCGACCATTACCGGAACCACCAACGGCCTCAACGTCAGGTTCCACCCGCTGATGCCGATCCAGGGCCCGGAGTCCCTCTGGACCTTTGACGGGACCGTCCCGCCCAAGCTCCTCATGGCGCGCTACGGCCAGGGCGTCCTGATGCGCCACTACAACGACCTCCCCATCGACCCCGCGGCGAACCGCGGTTTCGGCCTGCACACCATCTCAACCCACGAGCATAACGGCCACAACCCGGCCGAGAGCGACGGCTACGCCAACGCCTTCTTCTTCCCCGGGCAGTACTATGACTACCGCTGGCCCATGACCGTCGCAGGCTATGACACCATCAACACCTCGGCGACCGACCCCCGCTCCGCCTTCCCTTGCGAGCCCGGGGAAACGCTGCGCGTCAACAACGACTCCACCGACTCGGTGAAGGCCTGCGTCAACGGGACCATCCTTTTGCGGGGCGACTGGCGCGAGACCATGAGTACCCACTGGTTCCACGACCACATGCTCGACTTCACGGCGCAAAACGTCTACAAGGGAAACGCCGCGATGATGAATTACTACTCCGCGCTGGACCGTGGTAACGAAGCCGTGAACGACGGGGTCAACCTGCGCTTCCCGAGCGGCAGCGCGCTTGCCTGGGGTAACCGCGACTACGACGTCAACCTGGTGGTGGCCGACAAGGCGTGGGACAAGGAAGGCCAGCTCTGGTTCAACGTCTTCAACACCGACGGCTTCGTAGGCGACAACCTGCTGGTCAACTGGACCTACAAACCCTTCATGGACGTGCGCGCCCGCAGGTACCGCTTCCGCATCCTGGACGGATCGGTCTCCCGGTTCCTGGCCATCGGCCTCGTGCAGCAGGTTAGCGGCAATTCCGGAGCGATCCCGGGACCGGCAGGCTCAGGCATCTCCTACAACAGGGTCCCCTTCCACATGATCGGCAACGACGGCAACATCATGGAGCACGCGGTCGCCTTTGACAAGACAGCCGACGCGACCCACAACTCGGTACTTCCGACCCAGGGCATAGCCGAGCGCTATGACATCGTGGTCGACTTCAGCAAGTACGGCATCAAACCGGGCGACAAGCTCTATTTCGTCAACACGCTGGAACACACCAACGGCAAGGTCACCGGCCAAAAGATCTCCCTGGAGAACATCCTCTCCGGCGCCTATCACGCCGACCAGCACCTCGACGCCAACGGCGTCCCCGACCACTGGCTCAACGGCGACCCCTGCGTCGGCAAGTTCATGGAGCTGCGCGTCCAGGCCTACAGCGGAACCGACCTCAGCATGGATCCGGCCAACTACACCGCAGGGAAAAGCGTCATGATCCCGCTCACCATCAACCGGGACAACCTGACCGACAAGGCGAAACTGGCAGGTGCGCGGCACCGCACCTTCACCTTCGGCCGCTCCAGCGGCACCGACTCCGCCCCCTGGACCGTCAAGACCGACGGCGGCGCCGGCTTCAACATGGATCCCCGGCGGCTTGCAGCAGCACCCCAGCTCGCCAACGGCCCGACCCAGGACGGCTTCAGCGGTGACGGCACCCTGGAGATCTGGAGAATAGAATTGGGCGGCGGCGGATGGAGCCATCCGGTCCACGTTCATTTCGAAGAAGGGATCCTGCTTTCCCGTGGCGACAAACCGGTTCCCGAGTGGGAAAAATGGGCCAGAAAGGACGTGTACCGGATCGGTCCCGACTCGGACTCCCTCAACGCCGTGGAGATGGCGATCCACTTCAGGGAATTTGCCGGAACCTACATGGAGCATTGCCACAACACCCAGCACGAGGATAACTCCATGCTGCTGCGCTGGGACATCGAGAAACCGGGTCAGTTCAAGCTGATGCCGACCCCGCTGCCGACCTGGGAAGGGGTCGAGTATGTAGATACCGCAGCGCTGCCGACCTTCCGAAGCGGCGAGGGATACGGGCTGGCAAAAGCAGCGACGGCACCGGTGATTGGCAGCATCAAGGTTAACGGCGGTGCGGTTTCCACGACCTCCTCACAGGTCACCCTCACCCTTTCCGCCAAATCGGCCAACGGCCTTATCACCCAGATGCAGTTCAGTGACGACGAGGGTATGAACTGGACCCCGTATGAAAACTATGCGACGGTCAGAAGCGCAACACTCACCCCGGGCGCCGGCAGCAAGACCATTACGGTACGCTTCAAAGACGCCATGGGTGTACCTTCGAATGCCGTCACCGCCCTGATCACTTTAGGTACGGCGGCTCCGGCAGCTCCGGCAGCTTCCCTGCCGGCAAGCGGAGGGACGACGGGCACCAAGGGCGCGGTGGCCACAGTAACCGCCTCGGCCAGTTCCTCTTCCGGCAAAGGGAAGTAAGGACGGCGCCCGGCAGTTCCCACCCAGGTTACCGGGCGGCATTAGTTGTCAGGATTACCTGAAGGCATCGAATATATGGCAAGATACAGGGCACCCAGCTGAGTTGGCTGGGTGCCTTGTCATGTGATGCGGCCTAACTTTGGTTTTTCCCAGCAGTTTCCGGTAAGCTTCTTGCTGAGTCATAAAAACCTCCCTCCCCCCTTGCGGGGGAGGGTCGGGGTGAGGGGGGAGGTGCCATTTAGGACTTCGTTGGCAGCTTCACCCTCCCCCCAACCCCCTCCCGTCAAGGGAGGGGGAGCACAGTGCAAAGACCTAACCGGAAGCTACTGGTTTTTTCCCGAAGCCTGATTTCAGAGGGGCCAAAAGAAGCGGTAGTTACTGCGTACAGCGAGGGTTCATGGAGTGCAAGGGAGGAAAGGTCCTAGTAACCTAGTCCAGCTTAATCTGCCGGTTCGTTTGCACTTCGACTCCGCTCAGTGGAACCGCTTCGACTCCGCTCAGCGAACGCCTGCTCCCTGAGCGGAGTCGAAGGGCGACCTAGCTCGAAGTTCCCAGAAGCCATGCGACGATTTAAGCTGGATTGGGTCCTAGCTACTGTCACCTTGACTGGCCGTTTCTCAAGCGCCAGTTTGCTCCAGGTAACTGGTCCCCCAGGCATGCAGCGCATCGAAGATCGGTTTCAGGGTCTGGCCGAATTCCGTCAGTGAGTATTCGACGCGCGGGGGAACTTCGGCATAAACCTTCCTGGCGACCAACCCGTCTGATTCCAGCCGACGCAGTTGCTGCGTCAGCATCTTCTGGCTCACGCCATTGATCCCCCTGTTCAGCTCGCCGAACCTCTGCGTCCCCCTCAATAACAGGTTTCTCATAATCAGCACCTTCCACTTGTCTCCAAACAGATTGACCGTTACCTCAATAGGACACTCCATCGCCTTAACTCCCTGTTACTACACATTAGTTACTTTTGGGTGGCTGGCTACCTTACCAGTGCATACGTGCAAAAAGTTTGTAACCGCCCTACTTTGCCCTCAAAAAACGGGAATTGCAAGACCCGTATTTACCAAATGGGAATTTATCTTAAAGGAATGGCACGTTGGTAAAAATACTTCAATTCTGTTGCTGGGCCTCGTCGGCTTGATGTCATGGCAGACAACTGGGAGGTGTCGCCGATTTTTCCGACCATCGCCGCGAGTTTAGCAATCAGCATTCCGACTGCAGGACTACGCATCAGCGCCTACCTGTTCCCGTCGGACCGTCGGCGCTGAAGCCATAAGGAAACCTCAGAAAAACACCAGCGTCCGCTTGCGGTCACCTGCGAACTTCCCTGTTTGTGCTGTTTGAGCGCATCATTACAAAAGCCATCTGAATCATCAATTGACCTGCGCACCATAAATGGTACAATCGCCACCATGACTGACATCGCCTTCGTACTAAAGGTTGTCTTTTATCGTTCCGCATCCGGCAATGAACCGGTCAGAGAGTGGCTGAAAGAACTGCCGCGGACTGACAAGCGACAAGTCGGCGAGGACGTCAAGACCGCCCAACTCGGCTGGCCCTTGGGAATGCCCCTCATCAGGAAAATCGAGAAGGACCTATGGGAAGTGAGGACCCACCTGGTAAATGGCATAGCGCGAGTTTTCTTTACAGTGGATGGCGATTACATGATATTGCTGCATGGGTTTACCAAAAAAATCACAGAAGACTCCGCAAAAAGATCTGAAGACTGCGATTGCGCGTCTTAGTAATTACACGAGAGGCATGAAATGAGAAACCCGCACATTGGTACAAATTTCGACGATTTCCTTGACGAGGAAGATTTGAGAGTTGACGCAGAGGCCACAGCCATCAAGCGCGTTATCGCATACCAAATTGAGTTGGGAATGAAACAGGCAAACCTCTCAAAAACCGCCATGGCTGAAAAAATGCAAACAAGCCGCACTGCTCTGGACAGACTTCTAGACCCTGCGAACGCATCAGTCACCCTACAGACGCTAGAAAGAGCAGCCCTTGCACTAGGGAAAACCTTAAGGATCGAGTTGGCATGACCCTCCGAGTGGGCCATCACCTGCACGATTTGCCGGTTGCACCTGTTTTCCCCCAATTGTCATTCCCCAAATGTCAGAAAGCCCAATGCTGACCGCGCCTCCCTTCCCACGTGCAAGTCGACCGCGTTGGCTCACGACTTCGTGAACCAACGCGGCCCAGCAGTCCCGGCTCACCTCAGCGCTGCGAAAGGATCACCACGCTGTAGGGACCGATGCTCAGGTTGGCGTTGAAATTCATCCCGTCTTTCTGGCCCGGATTGGCGTCGGTGTCGAAACTGTTCCCATTCTCGAAACCGCTATCATATGCCTTCGCGCCGCTGTTGAAACGCACCACCCAACGCCCCCCCGCGCGGCATGCCGATATTGAGACTCGACTGCGGCGTGTTCGACAGGTTGGCAACAACGACGACATCGTCGCCGGCTCCGCCGTTTTCCCACCGATGGAAAGCCAGGGTCTTAGTGCCATCGTCCAGATGAAAGACGTTGAGCTGCTGCCCGGTGAGACCCCGCGTGCTCCCGCCCGCGTTGCGCCACAAGGCGATCAGATCGCGGTACATCTGCACAATGCCGCTGTATTTGGCATCGCGCACCCGCTGGAAATCCACGTTGACGGCCGTCTTGAAAGTGAAGTCGCGGTTTTCCAGCATCTCCTGTCCCTGAAAGAGCATGGGAATTCCGGGCGCGGTCAACAGGAGCGCCGCCGCCAGGGTCGAGCGTTTCTTGGCAAATACGCTCTCGGGGTTGCCGCCGTCTATCAGGCCGGGCAGGCGGCGTTCGCCATTTTCCGGGTGGCCCACCTTGTCGTGATTCTCCGTGTAGATGACCCTGCTGAATACGTCGCCGGAGAGCTTTCTTTCCAGTGCCTCCTTGATGGCGTACAGGTTGCGGTCCTCGTCGCGAACCGCCACCACGGCGCTCCGGATCGAGCTGAAGAAACCGTCGTCCCACTGGCTGTTGAAGTCGAGGGCAGACGGCCCGGTGTGCTGCGTCACCTCTCCGGAACTTTGCAGATCTTCGGCAATGGTTATCTTGCCAGGCTGTTTAGGGTCGGTAGTGCGGTAAGATCCGTTGACCTCGCGCAAAAGCTGCGCCCCCTCCGGATTCGTCTGCCGCCCGCTGGAGTTATTGTAAGTACGGATATCGACCGTGTCGTCGAAGCGCAGGCCATCGACGCCGTAGTCGCGCAAAAGCACGAGCGCATTGTCGTTGAGGTACTTTCGTACCTGCGGCCGTCCGAAGTCGGGACGCGGCCCGAAACCGGTATCGGCGCGTTCGTCCCCATAGAAATAGATGCCGTTAGGAATCGAAGCCGGCGCCACCCCGCCGAAAGCCTTCAGCAGATTGTTGCCGACCAGGTGGTTGTAGACCACGTCCACGATCACCGCGATGCCCCGCTGGTGGCACTGCTTCACGAACTCCTTAAATTGTGCCACGGTGCCGTACTTCGCCTTTACCGCGAAAAGCTGCACCGGGTCGTAGCCCCAATCGTAGTCGTTGGGGGTGTGATCGGAGTATTCGGGATTTTGCGCAATGGGAAGCACTTCAACCGCATTGATGCCGAGGCCCTTCAGGTAGTCGAGTTGCTTCACCGCCCCTGCGAAGGTCTTGTTAAAGGTGCCGATGTGGAGCTCGTAGATCACCAGCGCGTTGAAGGTCGGCTCGGTAAAGGGCGGCATGGCCAAGCCAGGGTCGATTATGACCGACTTGGCGTTCAGGTCGAAGCCGGTCAACTGCTGGGCCCGCGGATCGTTGAATTCATGCGAACTGCCGCCGGACTGAATGACATAGCGGTACTGATTGCCGGCTTTAGTGCCTTTAGCGGTAGCGGTCCAAGTGGTGTCAGCATCGTCGTTCCCCGCCTCCTTGCTAAGCGCCAGAGGAGCCCGGGTGCCGATCTTTACCGCCACCTTGTCAACGCCGGGGGCCCAGACCCGGAAGGTCGTCGTGCCGTCCTTGTGCAGAGTCGCGCCCAGCGGATCGCCGGCGCACGCCGCGTATACCGTGATGAGCAGCAGGGAAGCGACCAGCAACGCCTGCCTGGGGATGAAACGTGCGTACGGCCGGGACGACGGTTGAAGACTTGTCATAGTTCACTCCTTGGGGTTAGCAGCGTGGTATATCGGGACGCCTCCTCAACGACACAACAAGGCGCTTGGGTGCCAGCGTCCGATCGGCAATGGCGCAGACTTGTAGGATGCGGTGAGGTACGAACCGCATCGCCTTAAACGATGAGGTTCACCACGTTCACCGGCATCCCACGGTGATGCACTTTGATACGGTCTTTAAACGCCGAGTCCCTTCGGCACAGAGTATAGTCGACATTATAGTTTTTTATAATAAAACTTGATTAAAGTTTGTTTCCGCGTATTACTCCATTCACGTCCCCTCCCCTTCAAGGGACAGGGTCACTGCCCTTAAGTTAACCATCACGTCAGGGCTAAATTCTCCCTCCCCCCTGGCGGGGGAGGGGCGGGGGGAGGGAGAAGCTGCCATATTTTGAGGAGTTGGCAACTCCACCCACACCCCGACCCTCCATTTGTATAGACCGGAGTCCAGGGAGGAAGATCCTTAACATAGCGGCAGTGAGGGACAGTGTGGGGATGCGGGAAGGCCTGAAGTGTCCAGTCGAATGAAGCTTCGCCCGGAAGGAGTTCGGAGTGTAGGGGCGAATCATCATCCGCCCGGCTGGTGCCACCCGGGGCGATAAAATTAATATTTTCTAAAAAAATATGATTGACGAATGTTTAATTTCTGGCTTACTTCATAGGCAAGTCGAAGCGACCAAAAAAGCGCCGAACGGGGGGTAGTCCATGGCAACGCACAAGCTTCTCGAAATCGTCACCATTAATCTCCGGGACATGACCCACCTGGGACTTGGCCACTTTGTGGTGGGCCTGGCGGATGGCTTGGCAAGCCATCCCGGTTATCAGGCACCAGGTTCCATTCCGCATCCGCTGCTCCAGCCCGACGCCCTCAGGCAGATTGGCCTGAACCATATCGCGGCCACCAAGGCGGCGGACGGGCACGATCGCTTCATGATTGCCGCGCGTGACGCCTTGCGCCCGATAACGGAGCTGCACGCGACGATGCTGGTACAGTGGGTGTCAATCAGGTCAGTTGCCGAAGATGATCCCAGTCTCATTGCGGGCCTGGGGCTGCAGCCGAAAATACCGGCAGCCAAAAGCAGCGCACCCGCCAGCGTCACCGCGCCGCAGAATGTGAGGGCAAAGCACAGCAAGAACCCCGGCTGCATCTTCATCAGCACCGACAAGGTATCCAAGGCCCGCACCTACGACGTGGGGATCTGCCGTGGAGACCCGTCGTTGGAGGAATCATGGTCACTCTTGGGGCCGTTCGATCATTGCCGCAACATCGAACTGACCGGGTTGGAGCCGGGGCAGGTCTATTATTTCCGGGTGCGGTGCTTTGGTGCCGGCGTCCAGAGCCCCTGGTCCGCAATCATCACCCTCAGGGTGCTTTGATTTCCGGCAGTTAAAAACAAATCCAGCTAACGCTCAGCAGGCCCTGAATCGACGGTTCAGGGCCTGCTGTCATTTCAGCGACGCGACGAAGCCCACCCTACCCCCCTCCCGGATTCCCCCCCTGCACAGCAAAACCCCACAAGACCACAACATGATCCGACAAGTACCAGCCAGGATCTCATTTTCGTGAGCGGCAAAAGGCAACAACTGTCGGACCCAGGCAGAATCACAGCAGCCGAATGAAAAGGCAACAAGCGCCTGGCAAGATGACGTTTTCCAAAAGGAAAATACAGCAAGTGCCAGCACATGTTGCACAAGTACATGGCAAGATGACACTTTTGAATGGGGAAATGCAACAAGTGCCTGGCAAGGTGACATTTTCAAAAAGAAAAATGCAACAAGGGCACGTACATGTTGCACGAGTGCATGAGGAGATGACATTTTCGAAAAAAGAAATGCAACAAGTGAATGGCAAGATGAGATTTCCGAAATGGAAAATGCAACAAGAGCCCGCACATGTTGCACGAGTGCATGGGGAGATGATTTTTTCAAAAAAAGAAGTGCAACAAGTGCCTGGCAAGATGGCGTTTCCGAAAAGGGAAATACAACAAGGGCACACACATGTTGCACGAGTGCCTAAGGAGATGACATTTTCGAAAAAAGAAATGAAACAAGAGCCGGCACTTGTTGCAAGATTGCGGGCCAGGGTGTTTTTCCAAAAATGACACAAC
>Ga0209123_1001610_pt1 | contig 21618 bp, 18 predicted proteins | sample BarGraIncu00431A_FD_184500 | JGI IMG/M metagenome (GOLD analysis project Ga0209123, IMG submission 184500) | Arctic peat soil microbial communities from Barrow, Alaska, USA - Barrow Graham LP Incubations 004-31A (SPAdes) (version 2) | ecosystem: Environmental > Terrestrial > Soil > Wetlands >... | reverse complement strand
CGGGCGACTGTTACGATCGTGGTGTGCTGCCCCATTGCGCGGGAATTGCCTAAAGCGACCTACAGAAGCCCACCTGATTGGGAACTCGCTGTGAGGCCCCGAACCAACGACATGGTGGAGAGAGTTGTATGATAAACGGGACCGTACCAGCGGTCCCGTTTTTTTTGCCAGCGGCCTCCTATTAGAAACTACAAAGGACCCGGCTACCCAAGCCATGCATACAGTCGGAGACCTGGCTGCTTGCTTTATTTGAGGTGATCATGCAGAACGCGATCGAAAAACTGCCGGCGTGGCTTCTGATGCTGATTGGATTCGTCGCAGTGGCGCTGCTCGGCTTTATCGACTACCTCACCGGCGATTATTCCCTGTTGATTTTCTATGCGGTCCCCATAGCCTTCGAAGCCTGGTTTCTGGGACGCTGGGGCGCCATCCTCATCTCGGTCACAGCCGGCCTGGCCCGGCTCGTCTCCGACTATTACAGTTATTCGGGCAGCAGCTTCAGGTACTGGAATTCTCTGCAAGACATGGCCTTTCTGCTCATGGTGGGTCTGCTGATCGCCACGGTCAAGAGCCTCCTCGCCGCTGAGGAGAAAAGGTGGGACAAATAGCGGGACCGGACTCCCTGAGCTGACTCTTCTGTCGGGAGGGGCACGGGCTACTGACAGTATCTGGCCTTCGACCAGGTATCGGTATCGTTCGCAAATGAATTCGCAGCTATCCATCGGGAGGGAAACATGAAGGTAACCGCTTTCAACGGCAGCGCGCGCAAGGGTGGCAACACCTCCATCATGCTGCAAAAGGTATTCAGCGAACTCGGGCGCGAGGGGATCGACACTGAGCTCGTCGAGCTCGCCGGAGCGCCGATCAGAGGGTGCGTCGCCTGCTACGGCTGCTTCCGGAACAAGAACAGGCGCTGCACCATTCATGACGACGTGGTGAACGACGCCATCGCCAAGATGGACGCCTCAGACGGCATCATCATCGCCTCGCCGACCTATTTCGCCGATATCACCAGCGAGACCAAGGCGCTCATCGACCGCTCCGGCATGGTGGCGCGAGCCAACGATTTCATGTTCCGACGCAAGGTCGGCGCTGGCGTGGTGGCAGTGCGGCGCGGGGGTGCCATTCATGCCTTCGACAGCATCAACCACTTCTTCTTGATCGGGGAAATGATCATCCCGGGGTCCAGCTACTGGAACATCGGCATCGGGCGGGAAATCGGGGATGTGGAGGAGGACGCCGAGGGGATGGCGACCATGGAGACGCTGGGCCGTAACATGGCCTGGCTCATGAAGAAACTGGAGGCGTAAGTGGCGGGGCAGGGTCGACAGACCCTGCCCCGTTTTTTCATTTGTGCGGGTAGAAGATGTAGAAGGTGAGCGACAGCGCCGCGAGCACCCACATGCCGGCGGGGACTTGGCGTCCCTTACCGGTGCAGACCTTCAAGAGCGGGTAGACCAGCAGGCCCGAGGTCATGCCGACGCCGATGTTGTAGGTGAAGATCATCAGCACGATGGTGAGGAAGGCCGGGATCAGCTCGGTGAAGTCGTCGAAATCGATCTTGGTGATGGGCTGGATCATGAAAGAGCCGATGACGATCAGGGCGATGCCGTAAGCGTGCGCCGGCACGATGGTGAAGAGCGGGGCGAAGAAGAGCGAGAGCAGGAAAAGCAGGGCGACGATCAGGGCGGTGAAGCCGGTACGCCCCCCCTCCTCGATCCCTGCAGCCGACTCGATGTAGGCGCCGGTCGTCGTGGTGCCAAGGAGCGGCGCCACGGTCGTTGCCAGTGCGTCGGCCAGCATCGGCTTCTCGATCTCCGGCAGGTTCCCCTTCTCGTCCAACAGGTCGGCCCGCATGGAGAGCCCGATCAGGGTTCCTACCGTGTCGACGAACGCCATAATGAAGATGATCAGCACGATCGGGAAGAATTTGAGGCTGAGCGCTCCGGCGATGTCCAGCTTCATCACGATGGGCGAGACGTCCGGCGGCATGCTGACGAAATGCTCCGGCATCGGCGTCACCTTCAGGATGATGGAAAGGACCGTCGTGGTGATGATGCCGATAACGATGGCACCCTTCACCTTTTTGGCCATCAGCACCACCACCAGGAGAAAACCGGCCACGGCGAGCAGCACGGAGGGGGAGGTGATGTCGCCCAGCCTGACCGGCGCGCCGGGGACCCCGAGGACGACCAGGCCGGTCTCGTTCAGGCCGATGAAGGTCAGGAAGAGGCCGATCCCGACGGCAAAGGAGCATTTCAGGGAAAACGGTATCGCCTCGGCAAGCCAGGAGCGCACCTTGAAGACGGTCAAGAGCGTAAACAGCACCCCGGCGACGAAGACCGCGCCGAGCGCCACCTGCCAGGAATAGCCGAGCACCTTCACGACGGTGAAGGCGATGAAGGCGTTCTCGCTCATGTAAGGGGCGATGGCGAAGGGGCGCTTCGCGTAAACGCCCATGATGATGGTACCGAAGGCCGCGGCGATGATGGTGGCCGTCGTGGAAGGTCCGCGCGGGATGCCCGCCGCCTCCAGGATGGCCGGGTTCACGATGATGATGTAGGCCATGGTCAGGAAGGTGGTGATACCGGCGATGGTTTCCTGCCGGTAACTCGTTTTGTGGCGCGCAAACTCGAAGTAGTTCTTCATGCTGACTCCAGTATCTCGGGGTATACCCGCCTTGCGGCGGGGCATTTGCGGCAAGCAGGCCGCTAATGAAAGCTCGACGCTTTTTTACCCCATTGCGGCGCATAAGGCAACCGCAAAGACCGAACTGTTGTATACTGGCGTCAAACAGGTCTCAATGAGAGCCAAAGGATGGCAGCCGACCCGGCCCAAAGGAGCTGCATGACCCCGCATTTTCTTCCGACGCTGGTGAACCGCCCCTTCGGGGACCCGGGACTCTACCTGGATTTCCTCTTCGCGCGCAGGGCGATCATCTTCGACCTGGGCGACCTGGCCCCGCTCCCGGCGCGCAAGCTTTTGCGGATCAGCGAGGTCTTCATTTCCCACACCCACATCGACCATTTCATCGGCTTCGACGCGCTCCTGAGGATCATGCTGGGCCGCGACAAGAGCGTCCGGCTCTTCGGCCCTCCAGGCATCCTCCAGCAGGTGGAGCACCGACTCGCCTCCTACAGCTGGAACCTGATCGGGAGCTATCCGACCGAGTTCACCATCACGGTCTGCGAACTGCGTCCCGACGGCTCCGGCATTAAGGCGCAGTTTTGCTCCAAGCGCGCCTTTGCCAGGGAAGCCGAGGGGGCCTTTACGCCCAGCGACGGGGTGATCCTGGACCAGGAGAATTTCCTGATCCGCGCCACCTTCCTGGAGCACAGCCTCCCGTGCCTCGCCTATGCCTTCGAGGAAAAGCGCCACGTGAACTTCCTGAAAAACCGCCTCGACGAGCTCGGGGTCCCGGTCGGGCCCTGGCTCACGGACCTGAAAGCCGCAGTGCTGCGCGGAGACCCGGACGCCACCCTCATTAGGGCGTCGGGGGCCGGGAAAAGCGGGACCGGGGAGAGGGTCTTCACGCTCGGGGAGCTTAAGGAGAGCGTGCTGCAGATCGTAGCCGGAGAAAAGATCGTTTATGTGACCGACGCCGCCTTCACCCCGGAAAACCGCCAGCGCATTGTGACCTTGGCAAAAGGGGCCGATTATCTCTTCATCGAGGCGACCTTTCTGGACGTCGATCACGAGCGGGCGCGCGACAGGGCGCACCTCACCGCCCGCCAGGCCGGGGAGCTCGCCCGCGAGGCGGGAGTCGCACGGGTGATCCCCTTCCACTTCTCCCCCCGGCACCTAAGAGCCGAAAAGGAACTGCGCCGGGAGCTGGCGGATGCCTTTCTTGGGAGGTGACGGGAAGCACTGCGCAACGTCAAACCACAAAAATGCGAAAGGGGCAGCAGGCCGGACTGATTGACGTTTAGTCAATCTTACCCTAAGCCTTTGCCCCTTTCTCAAACCCTAAACCGCGCCTAGCGTCTAGTCGAGCCTGAGCGCCACAAACAGTGAGGCTTCGCCGCGTCGCAGCAGAACCCTCAGATAACCCCCCTTTCGTACGGCGGAGACGGCCTTACCGTAATCCGCGACCTTTGCGATGCGCACTCCGTTGATCTCCCTGACCAGGTCACCCTCCAGGATCCCGGCCCGGTCCGCCAGGCCGTCAGGCTGCACTTCGACAACCACGACGCCCCGGTCTCCCTGCACCCGCAGCTGCTGCGCACGATCGGCCGTCAGCTCGGCCACCTTCAGCCCGAGCCGGTCGCTGGGAAGCGCCTGATCCTCCACCCCTTCGCCCTCCTTCAACTGCTCAATGGTCACCGGCACCGACTCCTGCCGGCCGTCGCGCTGCACCACCACGACCATCTTCTTTCCGACCTGAGTCGCAGCCACCACCCTCGGCAACTCCCCCATCTCCTTGATGGCGTGCCCGTTGAAATCGAGAATGATGTCGCCGTTTTTAAGGCCGCTTTTTTCCGCGGGGCTATCCTTCATGACCTCGGCCACCAGAGCGCCGCGCTCCGTCTCGAGCCCGAAGGATTTGGCGAGTTCCGCCGTCACCGGCTGCACGGAAACCCCGAGCCAGCCGCGTGTCACCTTGCCGGTCTCCTTGAGCTGGGTGATGATCGACTTGGCCATGTTCACCGGAATGGCGAAGCCGATCCCCTGCCCCCCTGCGAGAATGGCCGTGTTGATGCCGATCACCTCACCTTTGGTGTCGAATAGCGGCCCCCCCGAATTCCCGGGGTTGATGGAGGCGTCGGTCTGGATGTAATCGTCGTACGGCCCTCCGCCGATCACCCTCCCCTGCGCGCTGATGATCCCGGCGGTTACCGTCTGGGCCAGACCAAAGGGGTTACCAATCGCCATTACCCACTCCCCGACCTCGATCTTGTCACTATCCCCCATGGTCGCTACCGGGAGGTTACCCTTGGCGTCGATCCTGATCAGCGCCAGGTCGAACTTTTCGTCGCGGCCCTTCACTTCGCCGCGAAATTCCCTGCCATCGGAGAGCTTCACCTTGATCTCGTCCGCCCCCGTCACGACGTGGTTGTTGGTCAGGATGAAGCCGTCCTCGCTGATGATGAAGCCCGAACCGAGATTTTTCTGTTTGTAGGGGTGCCGGCCGGGCGCGTCGAAGAACTTGTCGAAGTACTCCTGGAAAGGATCGCCTTCGCCTGAGCGCTGGCGCTTCTGGGGTGTTATAGTCTTGGACGTGCTGATGTTGACAACAGTCGGTTTCAGTCTTTTGGCCAGCGCGGCAAAGTCTGGAAGCATTGCCGCGGCGTGGGAGACACCCGAAAACAGAGAACCGACAAGTAAGGTGAGAACCAGTGATTTTGCAATGACAGCAATCCGCATCTGCATGGCTACCTCCTTAAGGAAATGTTATGCTAAAATTAATACCGCACCGGGCTTTTGTCAAGACCCCTCCCCGATCTTGCCGCGGGCGTTTTTTTTGGTTGCCAGAGGGGAGTTAGGGACGCAACCGTGTATCGCAAATCGTCCAGCACTATTTCCCGCCAAACTAAGTGCTATGTGACACCTTGACTCCCCTCGCCCTTTGGGAGAGGGGCAGGGGTGAGGGATTTGCCACGAAGCGCATCCAGCCACCCAATGGAGCATCGGTCTTTGAGCTTCCTTTTGCGATAGTTACTGTAGGAAGTAGTCTACGGCTCCCTCACCCCGCCCTCTCCCCGAGGCCGAGGGGGAGCTTTGGAAGTTGAGGCCGAGGGGGGCAATATCCCGCACAAAAAAACGGACACCCCCCCCGGCCGCGCGTTGCGGCAGGGGGAAATCGTCCGTTGGGTACTGCTTTACTATGGGTAAGGCTTGCGGCAAATGCCGGCTCGATCAGCCGGGCAAGCTGCCGGTCGGAGACTAATCCTCTTCTTTCAGGATGTAGCCCACGCCCCTGACGGTGTGGATCAGCTTCTTGTCAGCTTCGCGGTCGATCTTCTTACGCAGGTAGTTCACGTAGACGTCGATGATGTTGGTGAAGCTGTCAAAGGTGTAGTCCCAGACGTGCTCGGCGATCATGGTCCTGGTCAGCACCTGGTGCGGGTTGCGCATGAAGTACTCAAGCAGGCCGTACTCCTTGGCGGTGAGGTCGATCTCCTTGTCCTTGCGCCAGACCTTGTGGGTAACCGGGTCCAGACGCAGGTCGCCGAAACGGATTTCAGCGCCGCGATCCAGCTCGCTTCTGCGCATCAGCGCACGAACGCGGGCCAGCAGTTCGGCAAAGGCGAACGGCTTGGTCAGATAATCGTCGGAGCCGGAATCAAGGCCTGCCACAATGTCCTCAACGGAGTCCTTGGCGGTCAGCATCAGGATCGGGGTGACGTTCTTTCTCTCCCTCAATTCCTTCAGCACGGAGAGGCCGTCCTTCTTCGGGAGCATCCAGTCAAGGATGATCAGGTCGAACGCCTTCTCCAGAGCCAGCTTCAGCCCCTCCTCGCCGTCTGCAGCCGTGTGCACCTCGTACTGCTCTTCCTCGAGGCCGCGCTTAATGAAACTGGCAACCTTCTTCTCATCTTCAACCACCAAAATTCTCATGTTGATTACCTCTCTCTTTGTTTGTTAAGTATGTCGAACATCTAATCAATCGTGCCGAATTTCACCATGAAGCCTGCTCAGTATCTCGGCAGCAGACTCCTCCACCGATTTGTTGGTTACGTCTATAACAATCCAATCCGGATGCGCCCGGTAGTACCTGCGGCAGAGGGCAAGCTCCTCTTCAACCTGGCGGTAATCGGCGTAGCTGCCGCGTGGGCTTTGCCGAAGGTTCCTCAGCCGCGCGCATCTGATATCCACCAGCCTCTGGGTTTCTATAATGAGCCCCACCACCCGATCCTGGTCCACCTCTTCCAACTCGGCGGGGGGATCGATCCCCTGCACCAGCGGGACATTGGCCACCTTGTACCCCTTGTGGGCGAGATACATGGAAAGCGGCGTCTTGGAGGAGCGGGAAACACCCACCAGGACGATGTCGGCCTTGTGCAGGTTGCGCGGTTCCTGCCCGTCGTCCTGCTTGACGGTGAAATCGACCGCCTCCATGCGGCGGTAGTACTCGGAATTCATCTCGTACTGCAGCCCGGGGAGCTTCTGCGGCGGCATCTCCAGGAACTCGGCGAGCTTGAAGAGCAGCGGCGTAATGAGGTCGACCGCCTCCAGTTCGCGCGCTTCCGCTTCGTTTCGGACCAGCTGGGAGAGCTCGGTGTTCACCAGGGTATAAAAGATGATCCCCGGCTCCCGGCTCACCTCGTCCAGCGCCCGCACGATGTCCTCGCGGTTGCGGATCTGCCCCACCCGGTGCAGCCGGACATCCACGTCCTTAAACTGGGTGAGTGCCGCACGCGCTACCCGCTCGACCGTCTCGCCGGTAGCGTCCGATAGGAGATAAACATGGTTCATGATGATTCCGCCTGAAATATTCTGCGTTTACCCGTAGCTAAGGGTGCGTCCGCAATGTTCATTAGATATATACCATGTTTTTTTGTTTTAGGCAAAACTAAAATTTAATGGGAAAAAGTTCGAAAAAAATTGTCCCACAACCCACATCACTTTTTCTCATTATAATTACACTCGCACTTTTAACCGTTGTCAAGGTTTTCGTTGCCAGGCTCTCTAATTTTCTGTTAGTTTATCCCGATAACGGCAACACCAAAGGAGAAGCACCGCATCATGCAAACAGACTGGGCTGAAATCGCTTGCGAAGTCCCCGCCGACATGGTCGACGCCATGGCCGACTTCCTGGTGGAACTTACCGGCAATGGCGTCGGCATAGAGAACCTGCACCTCGACACCTTTTCCCTCGACACCCTTGAGGACACCCCTACCAAGACCGTGAAGGGATACCTTCCCCTGGACGGCTCCCTCGAGGAGCTGCGCATCAGGGTGGAGCATTTCCTCGCCGAGCAGGGGCCGTCCTTTGCCGGCTTCGTCTATTCCCCGCCGGTGGTAACCGTTGTGAAAAACGAGGACTGGGCCAATAACTGGAAGGTGCATTTCAAGCCGGTCCGCATCGGACAGCGGCTGGTGATCAAGCCGACCTGGGAGGAGTACCAGAAGCTTCCCGGCGACCTGATCATCCAAATCGATCCCGGTATGGCCTTTGGCACCGGCGCCCACCCCACCACCCGGATGTGCCTGGAATCCCTGGAGCGGATCTGCTTTAATGAGTCGGGCGGGAAGCTCCCCGACGCCGTCCTCGACGTCGGCACCGGTTCCGGGGTCCTCAGCATTGCGGCGGCCCTCATGGGAGCCACGCGGATCACCGCGGTTGACATCGACCCGGAAGCGATTCGGGTGACCCAGGAAAACCTGGAGCTGAACGGTCTGGGGGATCTGGTGGCAGCCTCAACGACAGACCTGGGACTTCTGCCGGGGGAGTACGACATCGTCGTTGCCAACATCCTCGCCGAAGAACTGGTGCGGCTCTCCGCCCAGCTGATCGCAAAGGTGGCGTCGGGTGGCTGGCTGATTCTTTCCGGCATCCTCACCGAGAAGGCGGAGTTCGTTCGCGCCGGTTTCCCCGGAATGACGTCGGTCGATAGCCCGACCGAAGCCGAGTGGAGCTGTCTCACCTTCCGAAAGCCCTGCTAGGTGCGGTCCTTTTTCCTGGGAGATAACCCTGTTTCGGGGGATACGGCAACCGTGACCGGCGAGTTGTACCGGCACATGGCCCGGGTGCTGAGGCTCAAAGCCGGCAGCGCGGTGACCCTTACCGATGCCAAGGGCGGACTCTTGTCCGGCGTCATCGAGGAAGTCGGAGCGAAAAGCCTCACCGTGCAGATCAGCGCACGGGAGAGTGCTCCCGAAGCAGAAAAGGAGCAGGGGTTACGCATCACCCTGTACCAAGGGCTTCCCAAGGGAGAAAAGCTCGACCTCATCCTGCAAAAGTGCACCGAGCTCGGGGTTTCCGAGCTGATCACCTTCGACGCGATCCGCTCCGTGGTAAAGCTGCGCGGGGAGCGGAGCGCCGGCCGACTGGAGCGCTGCGAAAAAATCGTCCAGGAAGCGGCACGGCAGTCCGGCAGGCGCCTGACGCCGCAGGTCTCCCTCGGTGGGAGTCTCGACATTGTGCTGCGGGAAGCCCGGCAAGATGTGAAGCTGCTGTTGTGGGAAGGGGAGCAGACGACCAGGCTGAAAGATGTCTTCGAGGCGCACCCTGCGCCGGAGAGCGTCGCGTTTGTCGTCGGTCCCGAGGGTGGCCTCACCAATGAGGAAGTTCAACAGGCGATGGCTTGCGGCTTTACGCCGGTGTCCCTCGGTCGGCGCATCCTGCGTACCGAGACCGCCGGGTTCGCCATGCTGGCGATCCTGCAGTTTCATTATGGGGATATGGGGTGAAAACCGGCGGGGGAGACTGCTTGCCCTATCAGGATTCAGCAAATAGCTGGTTGCCGTTTTAAGGAGCAATGCTGCGAACGCGTCCCTCCCCTTTCAAGGGGGAGGACAGGAGGGGGATGGGGGAGCTGCAGCGCCGGTCTATCCCCATCCCCACCCCGACCCTCCCCTTGAAGGGGAGGGAAAAAGAAAAAACCTTACCGTCCTCATTCAAGCGTCAAACAAAAGGCGGGACCCCGCACTGCTCCGGGGTCCCGCCTTTTGTTTTTCAGTTTGTCGCCTGCGACTCTAAGCGATAATTCCCGCAAGCTCCTCGCCAAACGCCTCGCGCTGCCAACGCTTGAGCAGCGTTAACTGCGGCGGCCCCGGTTCGGCAAGCGCCTCCAGCAAGGTGTTATTGGCGACCAAGCCGACCCCAAGCCCCAACTGCGCTGACTTCGACTCGCGCCAGAGCTTGAGCTTCTTGACCCTCTCCTCCTGGATACGGTCCAGCACCGGACGGCGCCCCGACTGGGTCTGCGGCAGCTTGTCCTGCGGCACGGCAAGCCCGGCGGCAACGGCCTGCAGCAATCCGCGTCCCAGCCTCTCGATCAGCTTCGAGGACATAGCCTGGACTCCGACCAGCTCGAAATTGGAGCGGGGCTGTTTCTCCGCCAACTCACGCAAAAGATCGTTGCCCAGTATCCGGAAAGGCGGAACATCGGCGCTTTTCGCCTTCTCGTCACGAAAGCGCAACAGCTCCTCCAGTACGGCAAGCTCCCGCGGCTTCATCTTGTTGGCCCCCTTGAAACGGAGGCACATCAGCTCACCCTCGCGGGAGGCCGACCTGACGCCCGCCACCAACTCGGACTCCTCTTCCACCCAAGCGAGCCGCCCCTTAACCTTGAGCTCCGCCTCCAGCTGCTGGTACAGTTCGATCAGCAGGGAGGTATCCTTCATGGCATACTCCATCATCTCATTGGAGAAGGGGCGCTTGCTCCAGTCGGCCTTCTGGTAGCGCTTGTCCAACTCGACTCCGAAGCGCTTCTTCAGCAGGGCGGCCAGGCCGAACTCGCTTTCCCCCAGAAACTGACTGGCGATCATGGTGTCGAAAAGGTTCGCCACTTCGATGCCAAAGTCCCGGTACAGCGAGCGCATATCGTAATCCGCGCCATGAAAAATCTTTTTGATGGCGGGATTGGCGAAAATCGGGGCGAGGACCCTCACGTCCAGGGACGCCAGTGGGTCGATGAGCCGGGATTCCGATGTCGAGGAGACCTGGATCAGGCAAACCTTCTCCGTATAGTGATGCAGGGAGTCCGCCTCCAGGTCGAAGGCGAGGACCGTCTCTAAGGAGAGCCGCTCCACAAGGAGGTCTAAGCTGTTCTGGTCGGTGATCAGGTGAGCCGCAGCGGGTCGTTGTTCATCAGTATTGTTCTGCAAAAGTTCACGTCCGTTTCCGCATCTTGCATGCTGTTCGATTTGATTTTTAAAAATGCCTGAGGGCCCTCTGTCACTACGACAGCGCCCGGTTAGAACCTTACAACCATTTTGCTTTCTCTTCAAGGGTGAAGTTAATACGGGCGCTTAGAAATGTGCCCAAATAGTCTTGCTTTGCACACGAAGCATCATTTCGCCCCATCCTTACCAGTCCCCTCGCTGCCCCAATTCAACAACCAGGAATGGGGACTATCAGGTAGAGACGCATTGCATGCGTCTCAGCGCTGTCGCGTTCCAGTTGATCTCGGTGTTATCGGGATAAGGAGACGCATGCAATGCGTCTCTACTTCGGCTTGCCCCTCATTTCATGGGGGACACAAGACCGCACCTCTTATCTAGCTCGGGCCGATCTCGCGCAGGGCCTGCACAGTCTGCTCCATCTCCTCACGGGTGCCGATGGAAATCCTGAGCCCATGGGAGAGCCGCGGGTCGGTGAAGTGGCGCACCAAAATCCTGCGCTCGTAGAGTCCCTGGTAGACTCGCGCTCCGTTACGGTCGGGAGTCGTGGCGAAGACGTAATTGCCACTGGACGGGATTACCTGGTAGCCGAGTTTTTCCAACTCGGCGCTGAACCAGGCGCGGGTTTCGCGGATCTTACCGACGCAGCTCAGGAAGTAGTCCTGGTCCTTGAGCGCCGCAGCGGCGGCAGCCTGGGCCAGTCGGTCCAGGTTGTAGTGGTCGCGGATCTTGTTCAGCGCCGCGATGACTTCAGGGCGCGCGATCGCCATACCGAGCCGCATCCCCGCCAGAGCGTAGCTCTTCGAGAAGGTGCGGGTAACCACGACGTTATCCAGCGAGCGCACCAGGTCAAGGGAGTTTTCCTCGGCAAAGTCCGCGTAGGCCTCGTCGACCACGAGCACTCCCGAGATCCTTCCGGCCAGTTCGGCGATGTAGCGCTGGCTATACGTGAAGCCAAGCGGCGCATTCGGGTTGGTGAGGAAGAAGAGTTGGCAGTCGTAGTTCTCCGGAATCCCGACCGGCTCGAACTGATCGGTGAGCTCGAAGGTCCGCACCCGCGCCCCCTGGATTTCGGCAAGGGTGCCGTAATAGGAGTAGGAGGGATGCACGTAGGCGACCTCGTCCCCTTCTCCGGCGAAGGCCCTGATAAGGTTGTTGAGCACCTCGTCCGAGCCGTTTGCCATGATGATCCAGGAGGGGTCAAAGCCGTACAGCCTCCCGGCCTCCTCGCGTGCCAACCTGCTCGCCGCGTCCGGGTAACGGCGCAGCCCCTCCCCTGCTTCCCGCGTAATGGCCGCAATTACTTGGGGAGACGGCGGATAAGGGTTCTCATTGGTGTTGAGCTTGATATAAGAGGCCACATCGTCGGGTTGAAAGCCGGGCACATAACCGGCCATCTCTGCGATGTTGGGCCGCAGGGTGATCATGGGAACTCCTTGCTCTGCGTTTTCATGATGGGCTATTTAACCAAAAATTCAGTAGAAAGTCACTTGTTTAGTCGCAGGGACTGAAGTTGAGCGGGTTTTTGGCTCTTGCACGAGGGTGCAGGGACAAAAAGGACCGAAAAGACTTAAAGGACTAAGAGGAATGCCCCACTCAACGGCTCAACGACTTAACGACGTAACGCTTCGCCTTTTCAGTACTTCTCCAGCACCTGGTACTTGGTGGTGCGCCGGGCCGGGATAAAACCTGCGCCACGAATCAGTTCTATCATCTCCTCGCGTGACATCCGGAACCTGCAACCGGCCGCCGCCACCACGTTTTCCTCCAACATGGTGCCGCCCATGTCGTTGGCACCGAAGAAGAGCGCCACCTGCGCCAACTTGGCCCCCTGGGTCACCCAGCTTGCCTGCAGGTTTTTTACGTTGGTCAGTACGATCCTGGAGAGGGCAAGCACCTTCAGATACTCGACGCCGGTGGCGCTGCCACCGCCCAACTCGGTGTTACCGGGCTGATAGGTCCAGGGGATGAAGGCGGTGAAGCTCCCCCCTTCCTGCTGCAGGGTGCGCACCCTCATGAGGTGCTCGACTACGTCCTCGGGGCGCTCGCGGCTGCCGAACATCATGGTCGCGGTGGTCGGCATGCCGAGGCGCGCGGCCTCCCGCATGACGTCCGCCCACCCCTGCCAACCGATCTTCTTGGGAGAGATCTCGGCCCTGACGCTGTCCACCAGGATCTCGGCTCCGCCCCCTGGGATGGAATCCAGTCCGGCTCCCTTGAGGCGGGCCAGGGTCTCGGGCATGGTGAGCCCGGAAACCTCCGCGATATGAGTCACTTCGGCGGGTGAGAGCGAGTGGTTCTGCAGCCCGTGAAAACGCTCCTTTATGGCGCGAAACAGCTTCTCGAAATATTCGATGGTGAGCCCCGGGTGCAGGCCACCCTGCATCAAAAGCTGGGTGCCGCCCTGCTCCACCAGTTCCTCGAGCTTGGTCATGATCTCCGAAGTTTCCAGCAAGTAGGCGTCGCCTGCACCATGGTCCCGGTAGAACGCGCAGAATTTGCACTTCGACTCGCAGACGTTGGTGTAGTTGACGTTTCTGTCCACCACGAAACTGACCAGGCGATCAGGGTGCATGCTGCGCCTGATGGAGTCGGCAAGCCTGCCCAGGGGAAGGAGCTCACACTCGGTCAGGAGCCAGAGAGCTTCGTCGGAACTGACCGGTTCCCCGGCCGCCACCTTTTCGGTAATTATCTTAAGCATCTAGTGTGGACCTCGGTTTTCTCTCCCCTGTTTGACGGGAGCGGGGGCGGGAGCAGGCTCAGAGGTGCCCACATGGTCTCCAATGGCGCCTTCCCCCTTACCCCCTCCCTCCCCCGCAAGGGGGGGAGGGAGGCTTGTTTTTTCAATAGACCCGCAGTTCGCGGTAGAGAGTATCACGCTCGACCGGGACGCGCCCGGCCTTGGCTATCATGGAAACGATGTCGTCGCGGCTCATGGTCTGCGGCGTATCGGCACCGGCCTCGTGCCCGATGCGCTCCTCGACGACGGTCCCGTCCAGATCGTTCACCCCGAAGGCGAGGGACACCTGTGCGATCTTCTCGCCGAGCATGACCCAGTACGCCTTGATGTTGGCGAAGTTGTCCAGGTAAATTCGGGCGACCGCGAGGGTCCTCAGGTCGTCCACGCCGCCGGTCCCGGCGCCGGGAATCTTCAGCTCGGAGTGCTCCGGCTGGAAAGCGAGCGGGATGAACACCTGGAAGCCGCCGGTCCGGTCCTGCAGCTCACGCAACTGGCGCATGTGATCGACCCGGTCGGCAACGCTTTCCAGGTGCCCGTAGAGCATGGTGGCGTTCGATTTGAGCCCGCTGGCGTGCACCTGCTCCATAATGTCGAGCCAGGCGACTCCCGAAATCTTTTCGGGGCAGAGCTGGTCGCGCACTTCCGGGGCGAAGATTTCGGCGCCGCCACCCGGCAGCGAGCCGAGTCCCGACTGCTTCAGCCGCTCCAGGGTCTCGGGTATGGTAAGCTGCGCCAGGTCCGCCAGGTAGGCAATTTCGACCGCGGTGAATGCCTTAATGTGCAAGGTCGGCGAGACCGAACGGATGGTTTCCAGGAGTTCCAGGTAGAACTCGAAGGGGAGCTCGGGGTGGAGCCCGCCGACCACGTGGATCTCGGTCGCGCCTTGGCTCAAAGCCTCTTCGGCGCGAGCGCGGATCTCGTCGAGGGTCATCAGGTAGGCGCCGGGTTGGTCCGCGGTGCGGGAAAAGGCGCAGAAACGGCAGCGGTTCACACAGATGTTGGTGTGGTTGATGTGGCGGTTCACGTTGAAGAAGACCCGGCGGCCGTTACGCCTCTCGTTCACTTCGGCGGCGAGCTCGCCGACTGCCAAAAAGTCGTCGTAGCCGAAGAGAAAAAGCGCCTCGGCTTCGTCGATCCTGGCGCCGGCACGGGTTTTTTCGGCTAGGGCTGCAAATGTTATCATGGGGGTTCCCTTGGTTGAAAGCTTGTTTTTTTCATCGGTCGGATCGGACCGATCGGACCGATCGGACCGATCAAGCACTGGCGCAGAGGCAGGAGGTATAATATGGCCCGCCCTTAATTTCCCCAGCGCCGAAACAGGGCGTGCTCCACGCCGACACTGTCCAACACTTTTCCTACTACGAAATTCACCAGGTCGTCCAGGGTCTCGGGATTTTGGTAGAAGCCGGGCATGGCGGGCACGATCTTCACACCGAGCCGCGCCAACTTCAACATGTGCTCCAGATGAATCGCGTTCAGCGGGGTCTCCCGCGGCACCAACACCAGGGGACGACCTTCCTTCAGCATAACGTCGGCGCTACGCTCCAAAAGATTCCCGGAATTGCCGCTAGCGATCCGGGACAGGGTCCCCATGGAACAGGGGACGACGATCATGGCGTCTGGCGCGGAGGAACCGCTGGCGATGGGGGCGAAAAAATCGTTCTCGGCGTAATAGCTGAGCGCCGCACTGTCGCAATTAAGATGTCGGCAAAGCTCCTCGGCCACGGCGACTCCGGACCCGCCCCAGTCAAGTCCACACTCCTGCTTCAAAACTGCAAAGCCAGCCGAAGTGATCAGCATGCTGACCCGGGCTCCGCTCCGCAGCAGCTCCTGCGCCAGCCTCAACCCGTACACAGTCCCTGAGGCCCCGGTGATGGCGAGGGCGAAGTGCCGCGCACTCATGCCACACCCACCACGGTGTCCAGAAAGGTCGCCAGACAGAGGGTCACGCTGATGTAGCCGTTCATGCTAAAAAAGGCCGCGTCCAGCTTACTGAGGTCGCCGCTACGCAGTAGCCAGTGCTCGTAAAGTAGCATGCCGCAGGCGGCAGCCAGGCCGGCCAGATAATAGGGACCCAGATGCAGGCTCAGGTAGAGGGCGCCCAAGAATCCGCAGGCAACCAGGTGGAAAATCCGCGCGGTCCAAAGCGAGCCGGAAAGGCCAAGCGCCGCCGGGATGGAATGCAGGCCGCTTTCCCGGTCGAACTCCAGGTCCTGCAGCGCGTACAGGATGTCAAACCCGGCTACCCAGAAAAGGACGGCGAGCCCCAGTAGGTACGCGGGAAGCTCGGCGCTGCCGCGTACCGCGATCCAGGCACCGAGCGGAGCGCCGGCGAGACAGATGCCGAGCACCACGTGCGCCAAGGCGGTGAAACGCTTGCAGTAGGAATAAAGCAGGATGAAGCCGAGCGCCACGGGGGCGAGATAAAGGCAAAGGGGATTCAGCATCCGCGCAGCAAAGAGCAGCAAAGCCACGGAGAGGCCAATAAAGACCAGTACGACGGCGCGGCTCAGCAGCCCCGCCGGGATGGCGCGCCCGCTGGTGCGCGGGTTCCTCCCGTCGATCTCGGCGTCTATGACGCGGTTCAACCCCATCGCGGCAGTGCGCGCTCCGACCATGGCGCAGACGATCCACCCCGCCTGGGCCAGGGTCGGCAGGCCGCGGGCCGCCAGTAGCGCTCCCGTAAAGGCGAAAGGAAGCGCAAAAATCGTGTGGGAAAACTTTATCATCTCCAGGAAGACGCGAACCCTGGTCCATAGTGTCATCTCAACTCCTGCCTGACTGCTCATAGCTGCCTTTCCAGCCCGGAGGGATTCAAAGAAAGCCGTACTCCCGCCATCTCCGCTCCACCAGGGCGTTTACCGAGGGTTCCTGCCTCAGTTGCTCAAACTCTTCTGCTCCACCTTCTTCGGGAAACTTCACGGTCGCGTCGATTCCAAGGAAACCTTCCTCCAGCGCGAGGTCGCGCGGCAGGCGAGTTTCGTTGAGCGCCTGCCAGAAAGCCCCCGCCAGGGTCAACGGCTCGGCACCCGCATCGACCACGACGATCAGCGTCCCCCTTTTGAGCCAGCCGCTTTCCCGCAGCGACTCCAACACGCGGCGCCCCTGCCCAGGGGTGCTCTTCCTGATCGCTACCAGAGCGCAGCCATGAAAGATGCCTTGCAAAGGCTGCGTAATATCGACGATTTCCGGGCACTGCCTCCGGCTCAGGGGAAGCAGCAAGCGCTCCGCTGCCTTGGCCAGGTAGCAGTCCTCCATGGGAGGGGGGCCGACCACGGTCGCCTGGCAGATCGGGTCGCTCCGGTGGGTGATGCAGGTTACGCGCAGCACCGGGACCTCCTCGCCCTGGTCGTAGCGGCCAGTGTGGTTCCCAAAGCGCCCCTCGGGTCGGGTTACCCCCTCGAGATACCCTTCGATGATGATCTCGGCGTGGGCCGGAACCAGGAGCTCGGAGCTGAGGCAGCGCACCATCTCGACCGGCTCGCCGCGGAGAAATCCGGCGAAGGAAATCTCGTCGAGCGCTTCCGGGAGCGGGAGACAGGCGGCGAGGGTAAGCGAGGGGTCGGCGCCGACGGCGATCGCCACGGGCATGCCGCGGCCTGCTGCCTGATACTTTTGGTAGTGATGGAAACCGCCGCTACCGCGCTTCCAGCGGATCCCTGCGCTGCACTCGTCAAAAAGCCGCACCCGATACATACCGCAATTGCCCAGCCCGCTCTCGAGGTCCCGGGTAAATACCAAGGGAAGCGTGATAAAACGCCCGCCGTCCCGGGGCCAGCTCTGGAGAAAGGGGTAACTCCCCAGATCCGGGGCGTGCTGCACGACCTGCTGGCACGGGGCCAGCTCTACCAGCCGCGGCGCGAGGGCCTCGTCGGGGAAAAGCAGCAGGCGCTCCATCCTGGCTGTCAAGGCGCCGAGCTCTGCCACCTCAAGCGCGGCGGACATCCGCAGGTAGGAACCAAACAGATTGGTCGCCACCGGGAAGGAACTTCCTTTGACCCGGCTAAAAAGCAGCGCTTTGCCACCACCGGGAAGCTTACTTTGCAACTCGGTGATCCGGGCGATCTCCAGAATCGGGTCGACTTCCGCGTCCACCCTCTGGAGTTCTCCGAGGGCATCGAGCTTGGCAAGAAAACCGCGTAAGTCCTTAAAGGCCATGCATACCCCGGAAATATCCTTAACTGCGTGTTTTTATCACTTCCTCCGGTCGAAGACAATGTTTTTCTTCCCGCCCAAGCACCGGTAAAGGCCGAACGCGCCCCCCGATTAGTCGCCCCCGAGCCCCGAAAAAGCCAGTGTGTAACCGCCCGGCGCGGCCCCAAAACATTAGCGTGCTATAATGATGATGCGACAGATCAGTCAGACCTGTTCAGCCGCTGACTGAACAGGATGCCGGTTATGCGCAGGGGGTGAACACCACGTTACTGATAATGACTTCCAAAATGTCACCACTAAAGGCTTTTTATTCGTTATATTACGGCCCCTTGAAGCCTTTAATGTGAAACCGGTATTTATGGCACTTTGTGTGTAATGAGAAGGATACCAACTACTAAAGGGGGGGCCACCATGAACGCCCAGACGATACCAACCAGCTCGATCGAAACTGCAGCCCGTCACGCCATCAAGGCTGCCATCCTGGCCCTTACCCTGATCGTTGCCGGTTGCGGCGGCGGAGGCGGCGGTGGCGGAGCAAGCGCTCCGGCAGCAGTCATCGGCATTGGTACCGCTCCGGCACAATCCCAAGCTGCAGCAAACAGCTTCACGGTAACCAGCGACAGTTACGGGATGCAGAGCGCCACCTATCTGAGCTCAACCAAATCAACTCTGGGCATCGTCATGCTGGCGGCAATCGCCTCCAGTATGACCGACACCAACTTCAAAACCGTGTCGCGCATCGACATCGCACCCAACGCGACGATCAGCACTTCGACCGTGTACTCCCTCGGGGGGGCCACAGCGAGCAACCCGGCGTTTCCCGGGATGATCTACTTCCTGAATGGCCAAACCTCGAGCCTGCTGAAAACGGTCGACGGCACCATTACCTTCACCGCTTTCGGCAGCAACTCCCGCGACAGGATCTCCGGTTCCTACCGCGCCGTCATCGAGGACGGCAATGACTCCGCAACCCCGAAGGCGCGCTACACGGAGGTCGTGAATTTCGACTACATCACCGACAGTCACGGTCCGGTTTCCCTCCCCGCCACCCACTAGGCGGTTAAACGACCACACCTGCCAAAACAACTAGAGAAACGGAAGAAAACAGCGCAACCTGCAGTCCCACTGCAGGTTGCGCCACAGCGAAGAAAAAAAGCCAAAATCCCGCCAAAACACAGAACTTCTCGCCTTGCTAACTACCCATATCCGAAGCTTTTTTTCTAACATTTCCTTGCGACCCGCGTCCAGTGCAGCGGGAACAAAACATGCAGTCATCTTCTTCTCATTGGATTGTCTCGGCCCATTCCGTCATATGGCCGGTTAAATGGCCAGGCGACCAGTGAGTCCAGTGCAGGGCTTTACCCATTAAACCCGACAACAATGCGCTCTCATTGGCAAATTACCTTTATATTTACCAGCTAATTTGTTATTGTGGCCCAATTTTCCATAGTTTAGCCAGTCAGCTAAAAGACCGGGCGCCAGCCCGTCATATGCCCATACCGGCGGACTGCCGGACGAATGCCTCGTAAGTGAAGAGCAATTTTATTAGATATCGGAGGTTTATCGCTAATTAGATCAATAAAATTCGACGCCCTCTGGCATTGGTAAAAGCGAAAGCGGCAGATTCGTGCTCCGGAAAGATTGGGTCGAGACAACCAAAAGTACGCCCGGAGGGTGCAGACGCAGGTAGCAAAGGAGCGCTTTGGACTAAACCAACATAATCACATACGTTTCACTCCGACAAAGGCAAAACCGGAGCAATCCGGCGACGCAAAGCCACGGATCCACCTTTCCCTTCCCGGGATCGTGGACCGCCGGGTTACCGAAGAGCTTGTGGAGTAAGCGCCCCCTACGAACTTTAAGACGGTTCTTAGGATCAGGATTGCCCGTCTCCTCTCAGACGGGCTTTTTGTGTTTTGCCGGAACTGCTTCGCGCCAGGCACATGGGGTCGGAGCAAGCTAACAAACAGTCTGCGATTCCCTCACCCCTACCCTCTCCAGAGGGCGGGGGGAGCCTTTTAAATAACCAACCAGATCCAGATTAAACCAGCAAAGACAGAGAACACCGACAGCAGCAAACGGAAAGGAGATCACGATGGGAAAAAGCAGCAGGATCAGTAGATGCGCCATGGTAGCAATCATGTTGGTGGCCTTGCCACTGGCAGCGTGGGGACAGCCGAAAGTGGCCATCAGCATCAAGGCGGAAAAAGAGGTCACCGTCAGCGCCAACGGGAAGCAGATCAAGAAGAAGATCGCTGCCAAAGGGGTTCACCCCGGCGACGAGATCCTCTACACGCTCAGCTACCTCAACTCAGGGACCGAGGCCGCCAAAGATGTCATCATCAGTGACCCGATTCCGCAGGGGACCTCCTATATCCCCGGCAGTGCCAGCAATGCAGAGGATCTTTCCTTTTCCATCGACAAGGGGAAAAGTTACAAGAAACCGACCCTGCTGACCTACGAGATGAAGACGGGCGATGGCAAGATCCAAAAGAAGGTGGCAACTCCCGAAGATTACACCGATATCCGCTGGACACTCCCCTCGGTAGCAGCGGGGGAAAAGGGTGCCGTCACGTTTAAAATAAGGGTCAACAAATAACCAACTTGAGAACTAAAAAATTTGCGCGAGGAGAAACTATGGACCACAGAAGCCGAGCCAGACCAGGAAAACCAGTCAAGGGGGTGAATCATCCCTAAGCTTCAGGTTCCAACGCTTCAAGACTTACGGATTTAAAGGCTTTAAAAACTGAAACACTTGCTGAACTTTTATTTGTTATCAAAAAAGGAGAAACACCCATGAACACACCTAGCAGTTCGCTCGTCAGACGGCGGGTGTTGCTGGCCAGCCTCGTGCTGAGCGCGGCAACCGTCATCGCGGCACCGCAGGCGGAGGCAACTTCCGGCGCAGGCGGCACCATCCTCAACACCATCACGGTCAACTACAAGGATGCCAGCGGCACCACGTCTTATGCCGCCAGCGCAACCTCGTCGGTCACCATCAACCAGGTGAAGGCTGGCCTCACCCTTTCAGGGATGCCGACCCCGGCCGCCAATGGTAAAACCGCCGCGCTGCCGATCGGGCAGACCATCAATTCCGGTGGCACGGTCAGCTACATCTTCGCCCTGACTGCCAACTCCAACGGTGGGGACACCTACAACCTGGGCGACACCAACACCCCCAATGTCAATATGGCGAGCCAGAGCGTTACCTGGACCACGGTACAAAATAACGGCAGCACCGTTATCACCGGGAGCAACCCCTCAAGCGTCGCCCTCGGCGCCTCGGTCATCCAGGCCAATACCGCCACGACCATCAGCATCCCCGGCGGATCGAACCTGATCGCCAAGATCCAGACCAACACCGCGGGTTCTAAGGTCCTCGTGGTGAACGGTATCGACTACATCGTCACCGGCATCAGCACCACCGGGGTCCCGGCAAGCAACTCCCACGTCGGCAACGTCCTTTACAACACGGTCGGCAACCCGGTCACCGAGATCCCCGATGTGATCACCCTGGCAGCCAACCCGAGCGGCGCCAATGTGGCCCCCGCCTTCACGGCCAACGCCCTGATCGGGAGCCAGGTCGGCGAGCAGATCCTCGTCAAGGTAACGGTCACCGGTGTCGTCGGCGCGACCGTCAACACCCCGGGAACGGTCCCCTTCACCGTGACCACGTCCGACAGCCTCGGCACCAACTCCATCGCCACCGTGACCCCCATCGTCACCACCTTCAATGCCTCCAACCTCCAGATCAGGAAAACGGTGCGCAACTGCGGCCAGTCAACTGCCGTCGGCAGCTGCGGCGCCATCCCCTACACCGCGGCTGCCACCGGCAACCCGGGCGACATCCTCGAGTACAAGGTGGAGGTCATCAACGCCGGCGCCTCTTCGGCAAGCGTAGTCTCCGCACAGGACGCCGTGCCGGTCTACACCTC
>Ga0209123_1001609_pt1 | contig 21624 bp, 24 predicted proteins | sample BarGraIncu00431A_FD_184500 | JGI IMG/M metagenome (GOLD analysis project Ga0209123, IMG submission 184500) | Arctic peat soil microbial communities from Barrow, Alaska, USA - Barrow Graham LP Incubations 004-31A (SPAdes) (version 2) | ecosystem: Environmental > Terrestrial > Soil > Wetlands >... | reverse complement strand
ACAGGGCTTCACGTAAAAGTGAAGCTCTTTTTTTGTATCAACCTATCCGGTTGTACCTGCTGTTGACGGAAAATGGGCGATCACGCGAGATCACCCTTACTGATGGGCAATCGCGCAGGATTGCCCCAACGATTGGCCTAACGACGAATCCATCAACGATTGCTCCAACGGCGATTAACCGATCGCTTATATGATTTTGCATGGTTAAAAAAAACGAAATGGGTATCAACTATACTTTAAAATCGTTCCGCCCCATGAAAAGCCAACACCAAAACCTGCAATCAGAACGTTATCGCCCGATTGAATGGTTTGATCCCTGATCGCCTCACAAAGTGCTATTGGAATGGTGGACGAAACGGTATTCCCTACCTGGTCAAGGTAATAGTAAAACTTCTCTTCCGGTATTTGAATCTTCTTGCGGAGAAAGCTCATCATGTATTTATTGGCCTGGTGAAATACAAACTGGTTGATCTCCTCTTTGGTCAGGTTATTCTTTAGCAATGTATCTTTCACCAATTCAGGAACCATCTCCAAGGTAAAGTTAAAGATCCCGGTTCCATCCATAAAAAGATGATCTGAAGAAACAGGATTTCCCGATTCATCAAAGGTCAGGTCATTTAATTTATCCGGTGACCGCAATCCACCACTCTTTACGATTAACTGTCCGGCCCCGCTGCCATCTGTTCCAAGACTAAACTCCATGATCTCTGCAAATCCTTCGTTTGAAATTAATGTAGCTGATGCCGCATCGCCAAAGATGGTTCTGTTAGCTTTATCTTTGGGATGTAGGTACTTGGAATAGGTTTCTGCTGTAAGCAATAAAACATTTTTTGATACGCCGCTAACGATCAAACCTTTTGCCAACGCAAGACCATAAACAAATCCACTGCAGCCAAGGTTAAAATCAATGGCACCCGAATTGGTAGGTATTCCCAACCTGTTTTGCAGAATGCAGGCCGAGGTTGGTAAAAAATGATCCGGACTTTGGGTGCAGAGCATTACAAAATCAATGGTTGCAGGATCAATTTGATGTTCCTCCAACAAATTTTTAGCAGCGGCATAGGCCATATCTGCTGCTGTTTCATTAACTGCCGATATATGCCGAACCGAAATACCTATTTTCTTCGCCACCTTTTCTGCCGTCCATTCCGGAAATTCCTGAACCAGGTTTTCATTGGTCAACTCCTTTTCAGGCAGATAGTAGGATATGGCTTTAATAAAAGCTTTTTTCATCTTGATAATCTCTTTTTAGGAGGTTGTATAATAATAAAATAGCGTTAAAAATGAAAACACTTTAACGTAATTTGGTGGTTGTGTGTATTATTGGGGAAAAATTAGCCACCAAAGCTCCAATTCACGAAATATCACCAAAATTATTCCCTTTGAAACGCGACAGAATTTACCTCAAATAAATTTAAAACGAACTAAGTCAGGGTGTAACCACCATCCAGTAATAAATTGGTTCCGGTTGTCCATGAACTTGCATCGGACAGTAAATAAATGATTGCATATGCAACATCCTCCGGCTTTCCATAACGGCCTAAAGGATATCGTTTCCGGTCTTCATCCAGGTCGGCTTTACTGATGCTGCTGTCATCCATTATTTGAGTTTCAATCATTCCCGGCATCACTGTATTAACGCGTATCCTTTTGGGCGCCAGTTCAAGCGCAAGGGCTTTTGAAAGACCATTTAATGCACATTTGGAAGCACCATAAATGCTTCCGCCAAGGGAGGTAATTGTCGTTCCTGCAATTGACGATACAAAAACCACGGATGAATTTTTGACCAGTTTCTTGCTTTTAACGATACGGCGCAGCAACTCAAACGGGGCAAAGAAATTCGTTTTAAACATTGCTTCTGCTTCCTGAATACTTGTAAAAGAGAAGAGTTTTGGTTGTGCGATTCCTGCATTGTTAACCAGACCAGTTAACTGTGGCAATTCATCGATTAATTTTTGAAGATCTTCTTCTTTCGTTAAATCTGCCTGTATCATTAAATGGCCGGTTCCTTCAAGATGATCGAAGGTTTCCTGCAGGCGGTTATGATCACGACCTGTGATGACCACCTGTGCTCCAAGTTTAGAACACTCAATCGCAGTGGATCTACCAATTCCGGAGGAAGCGCCCGTAATTAATATTGTTTTTCCTATCAGACTATAAGGATTAAACATTACCCGTGTCTTTAATAATTTGAAGAAATAACATTAATTTTTTGATTGAACACAGTTATAAACATCTTCAATTGTTTTTGAAGACCTGATATCATCGCCAGTCAATCTGACATGATACTCCTCATCGACCATTGCAATAATGCTTAGTGCTGTAAGCGATGACCATTCTTCAATTTCCCTGAATATTGTTTCGGGAGAAAATTCTTCAGCATCGGTTTCTTCGAACTGTGCCGCAAAGTTTTCAATAAATTTTTGCATGTGTTTCTTAAAATTGAATGTTATAAATTAAATTTAACTGCCGGGTTGCCAATATAGGTGAAATTGTCAGTTGTATTCCGGATAATCACGCTATTTGCACCAATGGTAGTATGATTCCCGATTTTCTTTCGTTGCAAAACTATTGAGCTAACACCTAAGAAATTTGCATTACCAACTTTCACTTCACCTGAAATTCGAACGGAAGGACTAATCACATTGAAATTTCCAAATGAAGAATCGTGCCCAATCAATACATCTATATTGAACAGGTTAAAATTTCCTAAATGAACATTACAACTCACCACACACCTGAAACCAATTAAATTGCCATGACCTAAACTAAAATCATTTTGATCCAGGAATAAAACATCCGGAGCTATTATATTTGGAAATTTAATATTAGGGTTGTCTATTTTGCTTACAACGAGCCTTAATATCTTAGGATTGCCAATTGCCATTAAAACAGATAAAGGCGTATTCCAGTTATTTAAGGTTTCTATACCACCCAAAATCGCGCCATAACTGTTGGAGGTACCTTTTAACGAAGAATTATCATCAAAAAAACCTATCAAATTCCATTGATGATTGACTTTTTTGATCGCATGGATTAAACAGGCAACTTCCCTTCCAAAACCACCGGCACCGTAGATTACTATATCCCTCATATTTTAAATGTTTCCTTTAAATGCTTCCATTGTAGCGCTGGTATCCGATCTGATACCTTCGCGGATAAATACTTTTTTAATTGTCAAAAGTAAGATTTTAAGATCCAGCAAAAATGAAATATGTTCCACATACCACACATCGTATTCAAATTTTTGTTGCCAGCCAATTGTATTGCGGCCATTCACCTGTGCCCAGCCCGAAATACCCGGACGAACCGCATGACGGCGTGCCTGTTGTTTTGAATAAAGCGGAAGATATTCGACCAACAGCGGGCGGGGACCGATCAGACTCATATCTCCTTTTAATACATTGATCAGCTGTGGAAGTTCATCGAGCGATGTCGACCGGATAAACTGCCCGATTTTTGTGATCCGCTTGTGATCGGGCAATATATTTCCTTCACGATCCTTTTTATCAGACATCGTTTTAAATTTGATCACGTTGAAGATCTTTTCGTTTTTCCCGGGACGCGGTTGTGTAAAAAATACGCCTGCACCTTTGTTTGCAAAATAGAGTCCAACGATCAGCACGACGAGCAGCGGGCTTAATAGTATCAAAGCGACCAGGGAAGCTAACAAATCAAAGGTTCGCTTAAAAAGCGGGTAATTAAAGCGCATATGGGTAATGAAGAAATAAAAATTACGAATTATGAATTACGAAGGATTTAAAAATGAAAATTCATCAACTAACCGCTTCGAGGTTTTGCATCCCCTTCGAGCGGTCGAAGACCCTCGAAGGGGATTTACGAACGACTACGGCTTCTTCAACCCACCGCTTCGAGGGTTTTCAACCGCTCGAAGGGTAGGAGTTTACAACCGCCCGAAGGGTTATAACGACTGATACTCCTTCAATATCGCCTCCCAAACCATTTTTTGTTCGTAGCGCGAAGCGATCAGCGGACGGGCATTTTCGGCCATTTCGACGACCTTATCCTGATTTTCAATGAAATGCTTCATGGCTTTGTATAGCGCCTCTTCATCTTTGGGTGGAATGAGAATGCCAATAATCTCTGTTCAAACAATTTTCCGCTGCAGATTATCCTAATTAGAATAAATCAGAATGTGTGCCGACTCTCACTAAAAAAATAGTTTTATCAGATTCATTTTGTAACCAGATCAGAAGCAGATCATTCATGACGTGACATTCCCAGTGTTTCGAAAAGTTACCACTTAGTTTATGTGGTTTGTGTTTTGGTTTTACGCCTTGATATCCTGTTTTTTGCAACTCTTTAATAAATTCCCGTAATTCCTCGAAGTTATCAACGGAGCGTTTTTTTATAGTGCTCAGGTCTTTCTTAAATTTTCCGGAATATCCAATTTCGTACATGACTAAATCGAGTCGAATAGTTCATCTACACTTGACGCCATTGTAACATAGCCCGAATCAACATCCTTAATTGCCTTTAACGTCTCACGATTTGGTTCGTAAAAGTTTTCAACCACAATTTCATTATCCAATTTTGCGATTTCTTTTATCAATGCAAGAAGGTGTTTCCCACTGCCAGTTTTTTCATTTATTGTTAATTTTATTGTTGTCATGATGGCATTGTTTTGATACAAAAATACAAATTCGTCACCAAACTTGCCAAATCTTCTGAAAACATTTCTAATTATCTAAGGCAGATTTGTTTTTAATCCCTTCGTCCCTGGCTAAAGCCATGTACGTGGTGTCTTTGGATACTGGTAACAAAATGGGAACGCGGATGACGCTGATTGAACTGATTTGCGCGGATAAGAAGTTGAAAATCTTGTTTGAAATCTGAATAAGTACAACCCCTTCGAGCGTTTGCATCCCCTTCGAGCGGTCTCCGGACCCTCGAAGGGGATTTAGAACGACTACAGCTTCGGGGGTTAGTATCCCTGCAACCCACCGCTTCGAGGGTTTGCAACCACTCGAAGGGTGGGTTGATGTTTTAGCATCAGAGCTAATATTGACCCTGAATTACAAATTTCTGTAAAATTCCACCCATGCATTCGTAATGGCTTCGCCTGAAAAATTATCCATAACGCGTTGACGGCCATTTTGGCCGAGTGTTCGTCTAAGTTCGGTATCAACCGATAACCGCAGCATCTGCTGATACAATGATTCGACATCCTTCACCTTACATCGCAGACCTGTAACATCATCAACCATCGCATCCATTATGCCATAGGTATCGCTGCAAATAACAGGAAGACCAAGGCATGAAGCTTCAATCACACTCTGTCCAAAGCCTTCCCGATAAGAAGGCAGACAGAATACATCACCTGCCTGAAGTAGCCTTTCCGGCGTTAACGTGTAACCGAAAAAAGACATATTCACGCCTGGTATTAGATGCGCGTAATCGTAAATATTATTCAAACAATTTTCTTCATCTGGTCCGATTAATAATATATAAACGTTTTTATTGTCTTTATAGATTAAATCAAAAGCTTCGAATAATTCCTGAATCCCTTTATCCCTGTTTAGTCTTCCTAAAAAAACAAAAACGATCTGATCTTCACGCAGTCCTAACGATAAGCGAACCTGTTTTCGCACATCGGCAGAAGGGGTAAATCGTTGTAAACTTACGCCTGTAATAGATCCGGCGCCAAGAATAATTGAATTTGTATATTTTAATATCCGATGTTTAACTAAAAATTTCCGTTGAGTTTCGCCGTCTACTAAATTATGCGTATTGCATTTTACAATGATTTGGTCTACAAACATCAAAATCCTTTTGTAGAGACCTTTGCGGGTATACCAAACTTGTCCCGAAAACATATGAATACGGTTGGGCACATTCGATATCCTGGCGGCTAAGGCCGTAATCAATCCTGCTTTAGGTGTTAACGAATGTACTGCAAAAAAATTCATATGATTAAAATACCTGGTCAGAACAAATACCGACCTTATATCGTCGATTAAACTAAGTTTTCTTTTAATTTGAACTAATTTAAATCCAGCAATCTTAAACTCGTCAAAAATTGGAATTTGTGCTTCGGAAGCATTTGCGACTAGGTAAATGTCAAATTCGTTGGAGAGCGTTTCAATATGGTCTTTCAGCAATACTCTTGCTGAAAAAATCTCTGAAACGATAAAACAAATGCGTTTTTTCATATTATAATGATCGGTATTCTTTTAATAATGCTTCCCAAACCATTTTCTGTTCGTAGCGGGATTCTATTAACGGACGGGCATTAGCGGCCATTTCGGCCACCTTATCTTTGCAATTAATAAAATATTTCATCGCCTGATACAACGCCTCCTCATCTTTGGGTGGAATGATGATGCCATTCACCCCATCGATAATAATTTCGTTGCAACCGTTAATATCGGTGACAATGGATGGTAACCCCATTGCTCCTGCCTGCATCACAACATTTGGGAATCCTTCGCGGTATGAAGGGAATGCCAATGCATCCGAAACAGCAAGAAAAGGACGGATATCTTTTTTAAAACCTGTTAATGTTATGGCGGGATGAGTATTGATTAATTTGATCACTTCTTCCTCCAATGGATCCAGATGCTGTTCTAAGGGGCCAACGAGCAACAGCCTTACTTGCATTTGTTCATTGTAGAGTCGGGTAAAAGCATTTACGAGTTCGTTTGTTCCCTTGTCTTTTACCATCCGACCTACAAAACAGAACGTAAACAGATCTTTACGCAAATTATCTGCCAGAATCATAATTTCGTCAGACCGACTAAAATAGTCAAGATCAATACCATTTATATTTCCATTTAGCACCTTGTGCAAAGGCTTATTTGTAATATTCTCTCTTAGTAATGTCATTTTAACACCTTCACCCTCTGGTATTACCTTCGTAGCACATCCGCAGGTGATCTTTTCCATCATAATTAGTACATGACGGTAAAAGCCACTTGTTGTTTCAAATCGCAAGCCTGTAACGGTGTATATGCGATGAGGTACGTGGCAAAACCATGCTGCAAACATAGCAAGCAAACTCCCTTTGGGTGTATTGGCATGGACGATGAAGGGTTTCTCTTTTGATATCACCTTAATCAAAACAAGTAGTGATTTCAAATCTGCCCAAAGGTTAATATCGCGCTGCATTTTTACCTCAATCGTACGGATGCCTTCCCTTTGTGCAACTTCCATAAGTTTTTTTTGTCCAGAAGCCAAACCTATAACATTATAGAATTTGTTGAGATACTGAAGTTGACCCTTAAGAAGCGCTTCAAGGCTGAGTGAAACAGTGGTTATACGTAGTAGTTTTTGCTTTTTCAAATATTCATCTATTTTTAAATTTCAACAACTTTTTGATTTTATCATCTTATCAGGTAGTATAATCAAAATCCTCAGATAATTTAGCAATATGATCTTTTAAAAATGCACTAACGGTAATAATATATGAAACAATAAAACAAATACGTTTCATCATATAATATTGGTCATTTATCCTTTATTTTGAATCGTCTTATAATTTATCTGGCTAAAAGGGATTGGTTCGTCCAATGATTCATCGTAATATAAGTCCCCAAAAAGATTTCTGATTTGTTTCAATGGAAAACCCTTGTAAAAAATCTTTAAAAGGAATCCCAAAAAAACACTTTGATAATGAAATCTGTTATAACCTTTTGCCAATGTGGCTATTCTGTCCGTAGTGCTCAATAATTGCGGGTCATGCGGGCAAATTACCCCTTCCGTATTCGTTTCAATTATTTCTTTCAGTTTTACACATAGATTTTCAATACTAATCATGCTGAATTTATTCTTCCGCATCAATGGAAATAGAGGGAGATATTTTGCACAGAGTTTCATATAACGAAAATAATTGCCGGGGCAATTATCGCCGTAAACAAGAGGAGGTCTTACAATGGACAATGAAAAATTTCTGCTTTTTCTCAATTTAACCAGGTCTATTTCCGCCTGGTATTTGCTTGTCGCATATAAAAGACTTGGTTCGTAAATTGAATCTTTCGAAATGTTGCCGGGATGATCCAGCGAAGGATCAATTCCCCAGACTCCCATTGTGCTCATAAACACAAACTGTTTTACCCCATGCTCAATGGCTTTGGTAGCTACCTCAATCGGTAAAATGGTATTTACCTGCTTATACAAAAGTTCATTGGTTTCTTTCGGCCGATGAACAATCGCCGCCAGATGGATAATAGCATCATACCCTAAGAAGTTAAATTTTTTCCAGGAGTCTGTGGTTAAATCCAACTGATCAACAATAAAATCACCCGCCGTAAATTTGATGAAATTCTTTCCAATATAGCTATTGCTACCACAGAGTAATATCTTTTTCCTCATATTTTTTTTTCATAATTATTGCAAAATAAATAAATTCCATTTAATAAAGAGTTTTTCGCTACTGGATGCAATGTCAAAAAGATTAGTGCTATTTATCAAAATTCTCAATAAATATCTATTATTAGATTTGTGTGGTTGATTTTTTAGCCCATTTTACATATTCTTCAATACCCTCTTCTAATCCTTTTAATGGAGTATAATTAATTCGTTGGAATGCTAATGTCAGATCGGCTAAACTATGCAATACATCACCCGGTCTTTGAGGACCGTGTTCTATTTTAATTGAATTGCCATTATCCTTTGTAATCATCTCAACAAGACGATTGATGGTTACACGTTTACCGCTGGCAATATTAAATGCTCCACTAACACCTATAGAATCTGCTGCCTTGATATTTGCCTGAACTACATCATCAACATGCACAAAATCACGGGTTTGTTCACCATCACCGTATATGAGCAGATTTTGATTCTGTAGCATCCTAAAAACAAAAATTGGAATTGCATTTCCATAAGCATCAAAGCGCTGATTTGGGCCATAAACATTGAAATATCTCAATGCAACGGCTTCTATTTCATACAATTTAGCATATGCAAGACAGATCTTTTCTTCATAGAGTTTTGAACAACCATATGGTGAATCTGGCTCAATCGGATGATCTTCCTTAATTGGCATGGTTTTTAATTCGCCAAAAATTCCGGCAGAGGATGACACTACTATTTTTCGAACTCCTTCTTTTCGTGCTGCTTCCAGTACCTGTAACGTACCAATTACATTTATTTCGGCATCAGTAATTGGGTGATCAATTGAGCGCTTATTCCCAACCGAAGCAGCTAAATGAAATACGATTTCAACACCTCGCATTGAAGCTGAAACCGCTTTTTTATCTCTTACATCTCCTTCAATGATTTGCACTGTGGGAAATGGATCCAAGTTACTACGGTATCCAGACATGAAATTATCTAATACAGTTACCGAATTGCCTGTTTCAATTAAACGCCTGACCAGATTTGATCCGATAAATCCTGCACCGCCAGTAACCAATACTTTTTTGTTTTTCATCCTTCTTATTTTTATTAAATCAATCTAATATTTTAATGATATCATTATATATATCTTCTCTAATTATTTTTAAATCGAATTTATCTTTCACGACAAAATACATTTGTAAAGGCATTTCATCTATTATTTTACTGTCAGAAATAATCAATTGTAACTGGTTGCAGATATCTTCATAGCTATTTGCAATTATTGCGGCATTTGTATTTTTAAGAAAATTAATTGATGCTAATTCCATAGGGCCTACGGCCATGATACAACTCCCACTTTGAACGCAATCAACTATCTTTGTTGAAAAAGAATACTTTGTGATTTTTTTAAATTTTTCAGTGAATCCCTCTGCGTGAATAACTATATCTGCAACTGATAGAATTCGTTTCACTTCTTCATACGCTACAGCTTTTTTTATTTCTGAGTATTCAGTATTTAATGCGCTTAGCATTTTTTTTGAGAGTCCATTATTGGTATATATTTCTAATTTATACAATTGTCTGCCGTTAGATATTTGGTTAATTGCTTTGGCAATTAGTGAAAGAGTTTGCCACCTGTCCCAAAGAATATTACCGGCATAAATAAGCTTCATTGGTAATTTATGAGTCTTTGGCTTGGGTGGAATAACTGTTGCACCCTTATACAAAACGTTGAATGTTTTGCCAAATACTACGGAATAATAATTGCATAATTCAGGTGTTGCTGCGTAGTTTAAATCAGATATCTTTACGGTTTTTTTTATCCAAATTCTTAAAAAAAACTGATAGAGTCTGGCAAGAGGCATGAAATTCTTATATGAATAAATCTCATCGCCACAAAAAAGAACTACCTTAGCATTTGTTATTTTGTGACAATAATGTAAAACTTTATGAGGGTAAATAAGCCCGGAACAATGCATATGAATAACTTCAGGCTTATTTTTTTCAAGAAATGCTTTAAGTTTATCTTTATTTCGAAATCCGACGGACCAAAATAATTCTCTCAAAAATAAAATGCTTATTGGACGTATTCTTTTAATGGATTCAATAAATTTATTTGCCTTTACTTTCCTATTTCCTTTATTTAATATGGCCCTATTTTTTTCATTGTATGATATTTCAATACCCAAACTTTTATTTGATAGCATTGATTTTAGAATATCAATTTCAGCAATTCTAAAATACTGTGAACAGTATTTGTTATCAATTTTCTCGTTCCGCAAATATATATTTGATAAGTTTTCCTTATTCCACGCACCGAAATGGCTTGAAAAAAAAATACCTATTGAATTTGATTCAGACCATGCATTCACACTAATTGTTAGCAACCTGGGATGTTTTTTTTCTTGATTCATGCTTTACTATAAATAATAACTAATTAAAATTGTAATTTCATTTTTTCATATAGCCTTATATATTCATCTCCCATTTTTTGTTTTGAATACTGATTACTTGCCAATAATTCGATGTTCTCAACCTCCTTTTTCTTTTTGAGCCATTTTTTAGTAATTTTTACTAAAGAATCAATATCTCCCTGTTCAACAAATTCACTGAATTCACTTAATGATATTTGCTCTGGTGCTCCGGCTTTAAAGCCGATAACCGGTGTACCACAAGAGAGTGACTCTGCACAAACCATTGAAAAGGTTTCTCGTTTACTGGTTAATATCGTAATATTTGCCAAAGAATAATACTGCGCCATTTCTTGCTGTGATTCTGTGTGAGTGATAGGAATTACGTTGGAGGGTAATACTCCATCATAACCATCAAAGCCGACAATGATTATTTTTACATTTTCTAACAACAATCTATTTGCTACCTCGATCACGTATTTTCCTCCTTTTGCTGCGTGTTTAAATGAAGGAGTTACATACAGGATTATTTTTTCATTCCCTATTCCCAACTTTTCTTTTAGAGTACCCGTTTCAACATGATGAAATATTGATGTATCAAGTCCATTCCCAATAACATCAAAGCTACGACCTGTAAACATAGGCGACTGCTTAGCTCTTTCCTCTAACCATTGCGATACACTAACAATTTTCAAATCCTTGAATCTGGCAAATGCTTTTGCTTTTCTTGCCCATTCTTGCGATGTTCTGTCAAAGAACCATGAGTGGTAATCTTTGTAAATTTGAGGACATTTACCACAACCGTTTAGCCATTTTTCACAATCAAAAGCATGACCGCATATTCCGGTATATGTAATTTCAGCATGTAATGTTATGATGGTTTTATAGTTGTTTTCTGCCAGAAAAGACAATAGCAAATAATTGTTGACATAATTGCCATTCATACAATGAACATGCACTATATCAGGAGAAATTTTTTTTATTTTATTAATTAATTTATAGGTAGAATACAACGCTCCACCGTAAAAATTCCCCGATATTCTGCCGTATAGCGCCTGAAGTTTACCATCCCAACCCGGAGATGTCTTAAATACATTTGGTTCTGAGGAAAATTTACCTCTGCCATATATTATAAAAGAATCATAACCAGCATTTTTAAGCTGGGCATGTATATCGAACACAATTTTACCAGTGCTGCCAAATTTGTAAACAGAATTTATTTGAAGTATTCGCAAAACGAGATTATTTTTAAATAAATGTTCTAAATTAACACACGCCAGCCATTTTATTCCTGATAACGTTCTATCAAAGGTTGTTTGAAATCGAGATTAGATGTCTCATTCCAGAAGAATATATAAGGTCTTGATGTATTGAAAATCAGATAAATTAAAACTAAAATACAAAATAAATAGGCTACCCTTTTTAATTTCACAGAATAACTTGTTGCAACTTCTATTATTTTCGGGATAAAAACCATCATATAGATCGAGAAATATTGAACTACACGCATTGCATTAGAGTTTTCCCAGGTAAGTGGAACAAATATTAATGCCATTATCATCGCGTTGTAATAAATATTGTAATTACGATAGACCCTATGCATCTGGTCAATGTACAAATATGAACCTGCTATTATAACCAGGATAAGGGAAGTGAAGGTTAATGTACCCTTGCCAGGCATATCTGATAAATAGTTCTCATATACTGTACCGGTTGCAAAGATCACTGCCATGTCATTTCGGAAAAGCATAATAACAGGAAAAAGCAATAATGCCAATGCTAAATTGTGCTTTATATTTTTAATATTTGATAAATAGTAAAATGGTAAAAATACAAGGACAGAAGTATGTATGGAGGACACAAGTATAATAGGGATCGCAAACTTGAATATTTTTTTTTCTCTAATAAATTTAGTGCAATAAAGGGCGACAGATGTTGTAATAGTTTGTCGGATACCTGTAATTGAAAAGAAAGGATAAAATAGCGCACAATAAAGAGTAGCAGCTAGTATTAACTCATACAATTTATATGTATTTGTATATAGAAAATAAATTAATGATGTAAAAAAAAGGATCGCAATAAAGTAAAGATATATTCTATAATCGCTTGAAAGAATCTGAAAAATTTTTTGAAATAAATTGTAGCCCGGATCACGATATTCATACCCTTGCCCGAATTTAAAACCTTGTAATATTTCAGCCCACGACACCTTATTTATTTTCTGGAACGAGTCGAAATATCCCAAAGTATCATCACCAACAGACAAGCCCCTTGATCCCGACTCAAAAACCAGCAATACCCATAAAAAATACAAGTATGCCTTTCTAATTCTTAATGCGTTCCGAATTCTTAATGCTTTTCTAATCTGTAATGAATCTCTTTGTGAGCTTATTGAGAGAACAAAGCCTGTTATTACAATTGTAAATGTTGTGAATATATGAAAATCCATCATTCCTGTTTACAATTTAATTTGACTGTATAATTGACAATATACATTGGATATTACTGAAGGCAAATATTTTTGTATATTTTTCCGGGAATTATCTAAAATACATTTTCTGCAGTCTGCATCAGCAATTATAATTTTGAATCCATTTCTAATTGAGATTACATCATATGGATCAACCAAATATGCGCCTTCTCCGCAAATATCTTTCATAGGCGATATATCTGAAGTAAGCACTATTCGTTCAGTCATTTGCCCTTCGATAATGGGCATGCCAAAACCTTCATATGTGGATGGAAATGATACGATATCACAATCTTCATACTCTTTAACGATTTGTCTATCGGTAACAAATATATCATTGGTGTAACGTATATTGTTCGTTTTTAAAAGGCTCAATTGAATTTCTGATAAATTGCCAATTATTCTTAAATGACAGTTGACCCCATTCAGTGATTCTATTACGCGTTCCAGATTCTTATTGTCTCTTGTTCCGATATGTAGAATGGTTGGACAATTTTTATTAAATAATTGAGGCTTCATTATAAATTCCAATCCTACCGGGTTAGGTATAATTGTGATCTTTCCTTTAACCCACGGGAAAAGTTCTATTAACTGATTTGCAGTAAACTGAGAAATGCAAGTGATGTTGTTTGTACATTTCAAAGGGAGATAATACCAGAATAGCCAAATATATAAGCGTTTTATACCCTTAAGGGTTTTAAGGGATATCAAATCGTGTATTGTGAGCACGGTATTCTTACGTGGTAAAAACAAAGCGCAATAGTGAATATCTCCCGTAATATGATTTAACGTTCCAGCATTTTTCCTGCAAAATGAACGAACTTTAAGAAATGCTTTAACAATACCAATGAGTCCTTTGGCTTTAGGTATGTAATCAGGCAAAATCACGATTTTAAAGTTATATTCTTCTGGTAGGTTTGCCAAAACAGTGTTAAAAACCCTTTCAATACTTACATTCTGGCTTTGAGGGCGAAAGAAATAGGTTATCTTTTTCATCGTAAAAGCCTTATTGTTTTCTTTAATAATTTGTAAAAATTAATCGTAAAAGCGGGCGAAATAAATACACCACAGAGGATTAATATTCTTTTAACACCTAACTTTTTTACAATGTCAGGATGTAATAAAATAGATGGTTTGCAATAGGTCGAGAGTTTTTTGTCCCAATAACCAAATAGTATAAATCCAACTTGTTCCTTAGATAGATAATAATCGATACTTGATTTTATTTGCTTATAGAAACCTTGCAGTAATGCATAATCAATAGTAAGCATACAAGCTTTAGCTCGTTGTGCTATATTATTAAAGGATACGCTATTGGTTACAGAATCGCTGCGTTGTACATAATGAAGGATTGTTCCATTATAATAGGCCGCAAATCGAATATTAAATGCTATTTGTGTGATAACCAGATTGTCTTCACCAAAAGTAATATCTTTTGGAATATCAAGATTCGATTTAAGAATGACTTCTTTATTGATCAGGCATCCTGTAATGTAAAAATATGTATTCTCAAAACAGTATTTAAGAAACGAAATATTGTCAATTATTTTAAAGTTTGGGAAAACAATTTCATAATTTCTTGAAGAATTCTCATACTCAATTATAAAATTACCAATTACATAGTCTGCATTATTTTGTTCCGCAATGTTCACCAATTTTTCTATGGCATTGTCTTCGATATAATCATCTCCATCGAGAAAAAATATATATTTACCTTTAGCTACAGAAAGACCTGCATTCCTTGCTGATGTAACTCCACCATTTTCTTTATGAATAGCAATTATTCTTTTATCTTCAGTTGCTTTCTTATTAATGATTGTGCCTGAATTATCAGGCGAACCATCATTTACTACAATAATTTCAATATCTTGCAACGTTTGTGTAATGCAAGAATTGATGGAACGTTCTAAATATTTCTCTACTTTGTAAACAGGAATAATAACAGATACCAATATCATAATTAATTATTTATACTTCCTTATATAAAATCCAATATATGTAAATTCAAACTTACTTGGAATTATTAATCCAATGTCTAATAAATGCCAATTATTCGTAGTCGCATATAAATTTTGCATATAAGCTGTTAAAAGACGAGAAGAATAACTTAATCTGGTATGAATAGCACATCAATTGTTGACGTTATATTGTTGTAATCAAATCTTTTATACCCATTATTAAATAGCCATTCAAATATCTCGACTTCTTCTTCCCAATTTGGATGAGAGTTTTTTCCCCAGCCAACTTCGCATATTATTACAGGTTTTTTTTCTAATCTAGTCAATGTATTTTTCATGCCTTTTAATACATTAAACTCTGCTCCTTCCACATCAATTTTTATTGCATCAATATTTAATATATTATTTCTTAGCACATAATCATCAAAAGAGATAGCCTCAATTGTAATTTCCTGCATATTATTAGAAATTTTCTCTCGAATCATAGTATTCCATCCCAAGTTTTCATCATCAATCCAAATTGAAAATTGACCATTACTTTTACTTAAAGCTACTTTATTAATAATAACATTAGTGTTTTTTGAAAATTTATTTATTAACCATTCATTATATTTAGGCACCGGTTCAAATAAATGGGCTTTAATATTTTTTCTTGCACTTAAAATTGCCTCTGTAAATACACCGACATTCGCCCCAATGTCGATGAATATTGCACCGTCCTTTATGAATGGCAATAGCATTTTAACTGGCTTAACAATTTCCATTCTGACTTGTTCTTCCCATTCTTTGATTGAAGGTCGGCTTTTCAATTTCACTAGACCTAACCTTTGTAAAACTTTCTTCGCAAATTTCTTAATGCTTTTCATACTTAAATTGTTTTAGTGTTATTTTGGTTTTCAATTCTTATTTTTTTTGTGCAGTGTTCATTAATTTCTCTATGGAATTTTTTTTGATATAATCATCTCTATCGAAAAATAAAATATATTTGCCGTAAGCTCTAGTTGAACCTGCATTTCGAGTTGATGTAACTCCTTCGTTTTTCTTTGTGTATTGCAATTATTCTTTCGTCTTCAGTTGCTTTTTTATTAATGATTGCGGCCGAATTATCAGTCTACTATCATTTACTAAAATAGTATCAATGTCCCACGAAGTCTGAGATAGACAAGAATTGATGGTGCGTTCTATATATTTTTCAACTTTGAAAACATGAATAATAATTGATACTATTGCCATAATAATTTTGAAATGGTATTTTTTTGAAATTATTGATTTGTTTCTTCAGAAATTCTCCTTAAAAGCATTTTACGATAATCTTTCTTATCTTTTGACGAATAATTAGTGCTGAATAAAGGCAAAATTAACAAGGGCGTAATTAAAACATAGAATAAATTGTATAGAATGAAAGAAGAGTGTTTTCTGAAATATTTGTACATTGAATCTCTATATAGTATAGCCGATATTAAGCTTGGTGATATTGTTTTTGATGAACAACCTTCCAGATGAATAATTTTTTGATTTCTTAAAATAATCCGTTTTAATCCAATTTTACTCATTCTTTTTTGAAGGTCAGTTTCTTCATAAAACAAAAAAAAACGTTCATCAAAACCCTTAAATTCGTCAAATTTATTTTTTAACATAAACATATCAGCTCCAGAAATGAACTCTACTTCATTATTGAACTTTGATAGTCTATAGTTATAGTTTTTGGGTAAAGAAATATTTGTGTGAAAATAACTATTAAATAACTTGATAAAAAGACATTTTATCTCTGATGTTTTTGTAGGAAATTTTTGATATGAGGTATTAGTATTCATTGTTTTGTCAAAAAGCATTGATCCAATAACACCAATAGATCCATCTGCATTATTCACCTCCATAAAATCATAAAACGCTTTAACTGTATTTTCTATTAGAATACAATCTGAGTTTAAAAAGAAAAGATATTTACCCATAGCAATTTTTGCTCCAAGATTGTTAGCTTTTCCAAATCCTAAATTTTTTTTATTCTCGATCAAATTAACCTGTGAGAAATCCTCCTTTAACATTTGTTGAGATCCATCAATAGATGCATTGTCAATAATTATTACTTCGAATTCGATTCCTATAGTCAGGTCAAATATAGATTTTAAACAATTATTAATTAAGCTTTTAGTGTTGTAATTTACAATGATAATGGATACATCAATAGTGATGCCATTAATTTTACTTTGCAAAACGCTCATATTGAGAAAGTATAGTTTTGTTAAAAAAATTGCTATAAAAAAACAACTGAAGTTCCCCGCAATAGCTATTTTTGATAAAATTAATAAAACCTAATAGTTCAATCATATTCAAATTTGGTTTAATTATTATAGCTTAAAATGAAAGAAAAGATTCAAAGTCTGCACTGTGCTTTATACAGGTAGACTCCTCTCAATCATCTATCCGAAATCATTATTGGCACAGGGTATTTGTATAAAAATAGAGTATTTTCATTTATTATTTTTGAAAAATTGAGCATAATATGATGCTCCTATCATTACAATTAATAACATCTTGATTTGTTAATTTTTTTAATCTTAGATATTTATATTTGAAATAAAGCATTTTGATAATAAACAAACTAAAATATGTTTTAAAGGTATTCTCTTTTATAAGAGTTTGATTAATTAATTTTCCATTTTTATTTAGAATGGGTTTCTGTGAAGGTGTTTCTCGCAAAATTTTTAGGTCGATCACTCGAGATTTATTTTGATAATAATTTCCAAATTTGATAAAACTTATTTTTACATTAATCTTATTTGCAATAAATTTCATTGACTCTTCACTAAACCACCAACAGTGTACAGGAGGCAGCTCTGTTGCCCAAATTATATCAATTGGAAATAATGATTTATTTGGAGTTGTGATGATTGCTCTACCTTCGGGCTTAAGCAATTTTTTAATTGCTTCTATGAAACCTAAAGGTTTATCTATATGCTCAATTACCTCAGTTAAAATAACGATATCATATGTTTCTGAATTCAAATCGGCATAATCAAATAAATCAGCGCATATATAATAATCACCAAAAGTTTTAGTTGCTTGTGCTACTGCTGTTTGTGATATATCCAAGCCTAGCGCATTATAGTTTGCCTTTATTAATGAGTAAGTTAAATAACCTAAGCCGCTTCCAATCTCTAAAATTTTAGAAGTTCCTTTTTCTAATGGAAATAGCGAAAGTGCTTCATTTACTCCCCAATATGTTTCTTCTGCATCCGATAAATATTTTAACGGATTTGATATATTTTTGACTGTTTGTGCATATTTCCAATATCGATCATATCCTGGAACAGAAGCACCATTTTTGTATATGTTTTCATATATTTTTGTAGTTTCCACTCTTGGCAATGAAAATGCAGTATTGCATAATTGGCAATGAAATATTTCAAATGTCTCTGGTTCTTGATAACCGGGGAAATTGTAATAACTTAACTGTGCTGAACTGCCGCATAATAGACATTCAATAATCTGTTTATTTTTCATTCTTTCTTAACTTTATGTTGGTTAAAATAGTTTTCTCTATATCTATATAAGAGATGTTTAATTGATTAAATACCTCATATGGCCATTTCCAGTTATTGTAAAGTTGGGCTATACCAGGCGCTAATACCATGGCCCAAATTCTCATGTGAGCAAAGTAGATCATTATGATTAACAATAGCATTGTTGTTACTCCCGCTACTAAAGATGCTTTAAAAAACGGCACTTCATTATTTGTAAGAAGAATTCCGCCGGCAATTGCATGATTATTTTCTAGAAATGATATGACAATTGCCAATAGGAGCAGAATGCTAGGCATTAGTTGGGTTTGACTTCCAATATAATTTAGTATCCATTCTCCAGTTATAAACAAACCCATCCCTCCTGAAATATAGGTTAATAAAAGAACAATCAAACCTTTTAGGTAAAGTTCTTTAATTGCAGGATTGTTTTTCCCCACTCTCAATTGCGCAATTTTAGGTTGATAGGTTGCCGTGTAGATTCCCGCCAATCCTGCTACAACTGCAATAAGTTGCATGGTAATACCATAAGTTGCAATTTCTTTAAGAGTTAAATATAATGAACCAATTATAATAGCTGACCTTTGCACCATAAATCCGCCTAAAGTTGTTAATCCTATTTTCAATGCATTTGGGTAAATGGCGTTGAGGACTTCCTTTTTAGGACGAGGTTTGGCAGAATTTAATAATTGTTTGATTTCCCGCGTAAAAAAAGAATGGTAAGATAACCAGCGAATTATAATAACTGTAGAAGCCTGAGCTGAAACTATTGCCACCAAACCGTAACCTGCTATTATTAACACTGAGGCAATAATTAAATAAACCGTATTCCCAATTATTACAATTTGCTTTGATCTTTTCACCAACCCTTTACCTTGTAAAAGAGTGTCGTAATAAAGTGTGAAAAGGTTGTAGGTATTAATGATACAAAGTATTGACCACGCAATATATACTTCTTGTTTATTGCCGGTGTAATTGTGCAATAAGCTGTAAATATAATAGGTGCCCAAACTTGCAAGCACTAATAATAATACAATTGCCATACGCAAATAAAACCAGCGCATTGCACCAATTAGACCCTTTAGTAGTCCATAGTCAATCGTTTGAATATCTGCAGAGATAGGTTCAACGCCTTTAACTTTTAAGTTTCGTACCCCACTGAAAATATAAGTAACATTGCGGGTGAAGGCAGGATTAAACCCAAAATCGAGCAACCCAGCGAATGCAGTGATGGTCATAAATATTGACCAGATACCTACTTTTTCAGAAGGCATCATCCTTAAAATTAATGGTATTAGTAATGCTGAGGATGCAATTTTCAAGAAAGTTGCAGCATAATTCCAGTAAATATCTTTTCTTCCAATTTGTATCAATTTCACTTAGTGTATTTTGTTCAAAATTTGAACTGTTAATTAGAGAGTTTGCCGATTAATTAGCAAATTAATATTTTGTGTATTAAAAGTTGAATTCAATTCCAAGGTAACCGCCAGTTCGTTGTTCGAACAGGTCACCATAATCACCAGCCAAACCCGCTTTTACGATAAACGGGAGTTTTGTTCCATTGTAACTCCCTTCAGCGAAAAAAGAGAACTCATCACGTGGAATAAAATTGAACTCTCCATAACCTCCATAATTACGTGACCAGGTAGTTAATGATTCCCAGTAAAACCCGCTACCCAAAGTACCACCGATCCCCAGATGGTGCATCCAAAAGCTTGTGTCATTGAACCCTTTTGAGATGCCGTCTGCACCAATTACCGGGATGAATATAGGTGTACCCATCATGCGCTGATAATAAGTGTATCCAGAAGAGTAGATCAAATGATTAAAATAGTTATCACCTCCGCGGCCAGAAATTCTGTTTGGATTTTCCAGCGTAGGAGCAGGATGTGGGAGGATTGAACCGCTCTGATTGCAAGTGTTCATATATTCATAAACCACATCTGTAATTAAAGCCGCCCGATTCGTTTTTGCCAGGTGTATTCCCCATAAGCCATCAGGCATGTTAGCGAACTCCCTTCCGGAACGGTCTTCGTAGGGGTGGTTCCAGTAAAAGGTAGCTTTTATAGTTTGCCAATCTTTTTTAAGTTCAAGGTTGTAACTTCCCAGCTGGTTGCCTGCACCATTCATCTGGTCATTAAGTGTGGCCCCCTCACCACCGGATAATCCTGCCACATACCTGAAATACTGGCTCCATTCGGGGAGTTGTCCGTATATTGGCGACTTTCCTCCCCAAATAACATAGTGTTCGAGACCTATTGAGAGAGAGAGGGTGGGAGAGAGAGCGGCACGGAGATGGAGGTTCTTGTGGTGCAAATGAGCGTTGGAAACAAATCTTTTGTCGTTGAGTAGGCCCTCTTCGTATAAAAACCGCCAGGAGAACCACTTTTTCGCAAACAGAAACGGGATATAACCGTTTGTAGATAAGGAAAGACCAGGTACAGGCCGCGCATTACGCGAGCGGTACATATTACCGTTGGTGGAGGAGAGTCCGCCGTAAATTACAGGATCGCTCTGTGCCCCTGCTTTCAGGATCAGCCGGTGAAACCGGAAACCGAGCCAGTATTCATTGGGCTGAAAGTCTGATGTTCCCGCTAAACCATAAACCATATTGGCACCATAGGTATAACCCCACTTCTTCAGCGTGTCGCGGTCGAGGCTTCTGTTTAAACCAGCCTGCAGCAAAAAATAACTGGAGTTGTGCAAGGCATAAATGCCGTTCTGGTTCGAGGTCATCCAGAAGGGGAGGTCTTTACCGGAGCTTATGGCAGAGGTTTGGCTTAGCCGGAAGTCGGGTTCGAAACCATCTTTCTGTTGCGCCATCAATGGGATGGTAAGAATAAGAAGGGCAACTATTAAAATGAACTTGATTGGAGTCAAAATGAAGGGGTAATAAAATAATGGAATGGTCAGTGCAATCTATGTTCGTATTTGATCATCATCAGCTATTTCGTCTTTTCCGG
>Ga0209123_1001608_pt1 | contig 21647 bp, 20 predicted proteins | sample BarGraIncu00431A_FD_184500 | JGI IMG/M metagenome (GOLD analysis project Ga0209123, IMG submission 184500) | Arctic peat soil microbial communities from Barrow, Alaska, USA - Barrow Graham LP Incubations 004-31A (SPAdes) (version 2) | ecosystem: Environmental > Terrestrial > Soil > Wetlands >... | reverse complement strand
AGAAGTTGTCGTCTTAGATTCTCTATTAAGTATATCTTCATCAATTTTTATTTCTTGTGTTTTCGATACTTGAATTATAATTTCCGATATTTGTTTTTCCTCTTCTTTTTCCTTCTCTTCTTCTTTTACCTTTTCCTTTCCTCTTTCTCTTTCTTCTTCTTTTTCTTTTTCTGCGATTTCTTCTACTTTTTTCTGTTTTCCTACAAAATCATAGGCTAAGTCAACAGCTTCCTCTACAGAATCAGAGTTAAAGCTCATACTAGGCGTTGTATTATCTATAGTTAAACAAAATTTAGAACTTGATTGAATTCTAACCTTAAATCCATCATCTATTAGTTTTTCTAATTTATTCATTTTCCACACACCTTTTACTTATATATTTATTATAATTACCTTAATATACATTAGTTTTTACAATTATAACTTAAATAATACACACAAAATACTTAATTATTTAAAACAAAAAAATAGCAACAAAAACTAAAGTAGTTTTTGTTGCTATTTTTTGATTTAAGCTATCCATAAATCATTGACCTATCCGTTATTCATCGCTAAATTAACTTCTTTTAAATGTTTTCTAATTTCCAAATGTTGAGGGCATAGTTTTTCACATTTACCACATTCCACGCAAGATACCGCTCTTTGTTTTAATTCTAAATTATTATAAGATTTTGATTGTGCATCATATTCATCATACATTGAAGCATCATTTAGTAATGCAAAGTTCTTTGGTATGTCCACTCCAGCAGGACATGGCATACAATAATTACAGGCTGTACATTGAACTTTTATTAATTCATTATATTGTCCTTTTACGTTATGAATTAATTCTAAATCTTTTTCTGATAATGAATTTGCAAGAGCCGCCATCGAAGTTTTCATGTTTTCTTTTATCTGCTCCATTGAATTCATGCCACTTAATACAGTTGTAACTTCTGGATGATTAAGTACCCATCTCAAAGCCCACTCAGCAGGAGTCTTTTTAACTTCTGATTTATTCCATTCTTCTTTTACTGAAATCGGTGGAGTTTTAGCAAGTCTACCACCTTTTAGTGGTTCCATAATTACAATAGCCATGCCTTTTTTTGCTGCATATTCTAAACCCTCAGTACCTGCTTGATAATTATCATCTAAAAAATTATATTGTATTTGGCAAAAATCCCAATCGTATCCATCTATAATTTCCTTAAAAGTTTCAAGTTTATCATGAAATGAGAAGCCTATTTGCTTAATTCTGCCATCACTTAAAGCCTTTTTAACAAATTTAAAAATGTCTAGTCTTAATAAATCATCCCATCTTTCTTTACTTAAAGCGTGAAGTAAATACATGTCTATATGATCCGTTTGAAGTTTTTCTAACTGCTCGTCCAAAAACTTGTCAAAGTCTTCATATGTATGAGCAAGCCATGTAGGTAATTTTGTAGCTAATTTTACTTTTTCTCTGTAACCATCTTTTAATGCCTTACCTACTAGAATTTCACTACTACCCTTATGGTACGGATATGCAGTATCAACATAAGTCACTCCGTTATCTATTGCATATCTTATTAAAGAGATAGCCTTCTCCTCATCAATTTGTTTATCATCACCATTTATGATAGGCAACCTCATACATCCAAACCCAAGTGATGAAACTTTAAAATCACATTTCCCAAATTGTCTATATTCCATTTTTTACTCCCTTCATATCTGCTAAATTATTTAGATTAAATTTTCCTTTATAATAATTTTCTTATATTATTAAATTATATCACATTATTAGATTTATATGGCATTACTAAACTACAAAGAATGTTGCAGCGAGTATTATATAAACACTTACTAACTGCAATCCTTCTAACCAATTGGACTCTCCATCATTACAAACTTTGTTAGCTATAATTACGGTTACTCCTAGAGCCACTATTTCATATGTATTAAATATAAGTGCCATAGGCTTGAATAGTAAACTAATCAAAACGAGTATTGGTGCTATAAATAAAATTATTTGTAAACTTGAACCTATAGCTATTTCTATAGCAATGTCCATTTTATTTTTTATAGCCATAGTTACTGCTGTTGCATGTTCTGCTGCATTACCTATAATTGGTATTATTATTAGTCCCACAAACAGTTTTGATAAATGTAATTGCTCCGTCATTGGTTCTATGTTACCAACTAATAATTCACTTTCGAGAGCCACAAATGCTGTTGCTATTAATAAAACAACTATAGCAGTAGATTGCTTCCACTTCTTTTGTGATACTTCATGATCTACGCCGTATAAATCTTTATGAGTAAAAAATGAGAAATATAAGCTACAGCAATATACTATAAGCATTACTACTGCAATAACTACACTAAGATTTTCATAGTTAACTGGGTTTAAATTTGCAGTGCTTAAATTCCCTGTGCATATGGCAGGTATAGCTAAACTTATTACAGCTAAAGTAAGTAAACTAACTGAAGTATTTACACCTTCTTTAGCAAATTTTTGCGACTTATTTTTTAATCCTCCCATAAACATGCTAAGCCCCAATACCAATAATACATTTCCTATCATAGAACCAGCTATTGATGCTTTAACTATATCAAATAAGCCTTCCTTTAATGCAAAAAATGATAAAATCAGCTCTGTTACATTACCAAATGTAGCACTTAGAAACCCACCAAGCTTAGCTCCAGTATACTTTGATAATTCTTCAGTAGCTTCTCCTAGTAATGCTGCAAGTGGTACTATTGCTAAAGCAGTTATTAAAAACTGCACACTAGGGCCCCCTATTTGCATAATGTGAATTAAAATACTTATAGGTATAAAAATTAATAAATAATACAATTTGTTCATTTTAAAAATCCTCCTAATAATATAGTTCTGTTACTCTAATTAGCTTATTCCTTTAAACACATTATACAATAATACTTCTATAACATATTAATTACAATATAAATCCAGGTCAAAAAATCATATAAAATTAGATATACATATTTTTTAGACATTCAAAAAGAGCATCATTATCGATGCTCTAAATTATATTTAATTAATATGATCCATTAATATTAAGTTTGTATTTACTGTTTCCAATTTCACTTGGAATATTGTTCATAGCACATATTAACCTGTTATAATCTACATCTTCCTGGCTTAAAACTTTGTTATTCTTGTCTAATTCCTTGAGTATTTTAAATATCAATTCTTTTTTCATATTATAATACACCTCTACTTATACTATTCTACAAATAAAGGCGATACCCTTCTTTTTTAATGTATTTCCAAGTATTATTTACATCATTTTAATGTCTATCCCATTTATAATAAGTTTCTCTATAAATAATATCTTTTCTATATCTATAACTATTGGTTGCTTCTCATTTATCTGTATTTTATTAGACAATTGTATTTTGAATCCCTCATAGTAGTAAACTGAATATCCTTCTATGTCACAATTATCGAATCCCATACGAACCTCAGGTACATAGAACCTTTTAGCATTTCCACCACAACATCCTGCACTTGTCTCATTATTAACGGCATAAATTATAATAGAATTTGCATCATGTTTTTTTAAATACTTTAATGCTTTCCCACTAATTATAATTTCCATAAAGTCACCCCATCATAATAAATTTAGTTATATATACTACCCCATAATTAAAATGTTTGATTAATATTAAGTTTATTGTTTGTATTGCCTATTTCACTTGGAATATTATTCATAGCACATATTAATCTACTTCTTCCTTGCTTAAAACTTTATTGTTTTTGTCTAGTTTACTAAGTATTTTTCATATTAATTTTTTTTTCATATTAATAAACCTATATTTATAATGTTCTACAAATAAAGGCAATCCCCTTCTTTTTTAATGTATTCCAAGTATTATTATCTAACGGTTTCTCAGTTTCCTGATCTAATAAATTTAATATCTGTGATTATTTTATTATTTGTTTTTAATGGCAACATTACTGAAAAAGCAGTGAGGTTCACTGTTAAACGTTGTAGCTGTAGATTCATAATATTTCGCTATTATACCCTTTATTTCTTTAGTATAGGTAAGTTTGTGAGTAATGTTATTATACAAGAATGTTAATTATTATGTTATTATAAGAGGATTCAGATTAGTTAATAGTGTAGCACACGCTACACTATATTTTCAGAGGAGTGATATATAGTGGAAAATTTAGTTGTCAGGGAATGCACTCAAGAAGATGCCCCTGCGTTACTACAGATGTATATTGATAATAAAGAATATTTTGGTAAATGGGCGCCAATTAAACCCGCTGTTTCCTTTTATACCTTAGAGGGACAGTTAGAAAAACTTAAAACTAATCGCACGTCAATTGAAAATGATGAATCTTATTCTTACGGAATTTTTTTAGAAGAAAGTAATACTCCTATAGGCGATATAAGTTTTGCTTTTGTTACCAGGGGTGCACTCCAATCTGCTATGATAGGTTATGATTTATCACAAAAATATACTGGTAAAGGTTACGCCACAAAAGCAGTTTTGCTTTCTTTAGAGATAGCATTTAAAACTCTTGGTCTTCATAGAGTTTCTGCAGGTGCTGAACCAGAAAACATAGGCTCCTTAAGAGTTTTAGAAAAGGCTGGTTTTAAAAGAGAAGGATATTCTCGCAAAATTTTAAGAGTTGATGATCAGTGGCGTGATACTGTAAATATGGCTATTTTAGAAGAAGATATGTAGCATGAGGAGGATTAAATGATAAAAAAATTCACTATTAATTCTAATGATAAACAGTTTAGTTTAGAAAATTTTAATCCAGATGATACAGCTTCATTATCAAAAAAAGATATAGAAGAAGAATATGCCACGATGCAAGAAAAATTTATTGAACTTCAAGAGGTGTTTTACGCATCTAAAAAATATGCGCTACTAATTATACTACAGGGTATGGATTGCAGCGGTAAAGATGGTACTGTTAAAAAAGTACTAACAGGCGTTAATCCAAGCGGCTTTAATGTTGAGGGTTTTAAGGTACCAACCCCAGTGGAGATAGGTCATGGTTATCTTTGGAGAATACATCAGAAAACACCTATGAAAGGTAATATCATGGTTTTTAACAGGTCATACTATGAAGACGTTCTTGTTACACGTGTCCATAAAACCATCGATGATGATACTGCTTTTAGTAGATTTAAGGAAATTAAAGGATTTGAAAAATATCTTGTTAATAACAACACTATTGTATTAAAGTTTTTTCTACATATATCAAAAGAATTCCAACTTGAGAAATTAAAAAACAGATTAGAGTCTCCAGAAAAGAATTGGAAGTTTTCAGAAGCTGACATTAATGAGAGAAAGTTTTGGGATAAGTATCAGGAATGTTATACGGATGTAATTGCAAATTGTAGCACAAAAAAAGCACCGTGGCATGTAATACCTGCAGATCATAGATGGTTTAGAGACTATGTTATATTAAAAACCATCGTCAAAACACTAGAGGGTTTAAAACTTTCGTATCCATCGTTAGAAGGGAATATGGAATCATTACTTACGGAAGTAAAAGAGAATAAATAAAGGTCACATCTAAGATTGGTATTGATAACATGGAAATTTTTAAGAGAAGCCCTTTTGGACTTCTCTTAATTTATATTTTATAATTTTATATTTTAATTATTGGCCCTCTACATACGGAACAAATGTAATTGTCTGAACAGTTTGACCAAAAGTACCTGAACTGTATGACATTTTATACTTCTTATCTTCTATAGAGAATACAGGTAAATTACTTGTCATATTCATTATCTCTGCTTTCTTACCTTGCCTATGTAGCACATCTAATGATGCAACTGCCATATCATTAATATTATTACAAATCTTATCTAACGTAAAAGATAATGGATTCTTTTTTTTGCTGCGCCAAGTCCTACTTACTGTCCATGTTGATATTAGTGCACCTAAAATGATAGCTATTACTCCTGCGTTATCTTTCATTATAATACCCCCTTCAAAATTTTTAAATGTCACCATCTACTAGTTGTTTAAAGTTTATACTTTCTAGTTCTGCATTTAAATTCTTTTGTACTTTTGTCATAGCTCTATGCACAATGCATACACCACTTAAATTCAAATTACAAAAGCTTGGCTGGATTACACATCTATTAACACATATTGGACCATCTATTGCTTCTATAACGTCTTTTAAGCTTATTTGCTGAGGCAATTTATTGATAGCATATCCACCCTTGATTCCTCTGTAAGATTTTATGATATCTGCTTGTATAAGCTTTCTTAAAAGTTTTAAAAGAAATCTTTGTGGTATACCCTCTTTATCTGAAATTACTTTTGATTCTACCTTTTCACCATAACCTAATTTACATAAGTAAATTACTACTCTAAGACCATAATCTGCTTCTTGTGTTATTTTCATATTATATTGCTCCCTAAGGTATACTCATTTAGTATACTATTACTTTATGTCCTTTGACCTGTTTTGTCAACAAAAATCTAATATAAATTAGAAATTAGCATGTACACCAAAATGGACCTGCTCAAGAATTTTATCCATGAACAGGTCCGAAATTTATGTTTCGCTAAAATTACTTCATTGACTCAATAATGCTATCTGCAAGTGAATCCATTAAATCAACATCATCTTCCTTCATAGTAGAGTTCAATGATATCTCATTATCTAAAATAGTCATTTCTTTCATCTCATCTAATAGTTCACGCATCAATTTTCCAGATTGAGGAGCCCATGAGCCATTTTCTATAAGAGCGAAAGTTCGTTTTTGAAGATTTAATGCCTTCATATCAGTTATATAGGCATGCATTGGTGGATAAATCTTCAAGTTGTAGGTTACGCTAGCAAGAACCACATGACTATATTTGAATGTCTCTGAAATCAAATAAGAAACATGAGTTTTTGAAACATCATACATAACAACATTTGTCATTCCTTTTTCTACAAGCCTTGATGCTAAATCGCTTGCAGCAGCCTCCGTATTGCCGTACATTGTTCCATAAACTATCATTACTCCATTTTCTTCAGGTTCATAACGACTCCATTTGTCGTACTTCTCAAGCAAGTATCCTAAATCATTACGCCATACTGGTCCATGTAGAGGGCAGATAATCTTGATGTCAATAGTTCCTGCTTTCTTCAAAAGATCTTGAACATGAGGACCATACTTGCCTACGATATTTGTATAATATCTTCTGGCATCATCAATCCAATCGCGGTCAAAGTTCATCTCATCATTAAAGAGTTTTCCATCCAGTGACCCGAAAGAACCGAAAGCGTCAGCAGCAAATAATACGCCATTAAAAGTATCGAATGTCACCATAGCTTCTGGCCAATGTACCATTGGAGCCGCTACAAATGCAACGACATGTTTTCCAAATGACATTGTATCGCCTTCTTTAACTTCCTCTATCTTGCCATCAATAGCAAAACCGAACTGATGCATAAATAAAGAAGCTTTTTCAGTACATACAATTTTCACATCCGGATAACGAAGAATAATCTCTTCAATGCATGCAGCATGGTCAGGTTCCATATGGTTAATTACCATATAATCTAAAGGTTTTCCCTTTAGGATCGATTGAATATTTTCAATGAACTGACGGCAAATTGACCAATCTACTGTATCAAAGAGTACTGTCTTCTCGTCCATTAGCAAATACGAGTTATAAGAAACTCCTCTTGGAATTGGATGAATATTTTCGAAAAGGGCAAGGCGACGATCATTGCCACCGACCCAATAAAGATCCTCAGTTATATTTCTTACACAATACATATATATAATCCTCCTTTATACTAAAAACAAATTATTATATTTAATTATTATAAAAATTAGACTTCTATAAACATATCTTTTTCTTCACCACAAGCAGGGCAAGTCCAGTCTTCAGGTATATTTTCAAATAGAGTTCCGGGATTTACTTCACCTTCTGAATCACCCATACCAGGATCGTACTCATAACCGCATCCGTTACATACATAATGTTTCCAAGTTGGCACAACTTTTTTAGGTGCAGTTGATTTCATCTTAACCATTGGTGGAGCATCTTTCTTAGCTTCTCCATTATCTAAAGCAGCAGTAAGTAATGGTAATATCTCCATTAAATCGCCAACGATACCATAATCAGAGTTTTTAAAAATTTTAGCTTTGGAATCTATATTTATAGCAACTATTGTAGCGGCATCCTTTATGCCCTTCAAATGCTGACCTGCACCTGAAATACCACAAGCAATATAAAGATTTCCTTTGAATTTTTGACCAGACATACCAACATAACGATTGAGTGGTAAATATTTAAGTGTTTCAGCTACTGGACGCGAAGACCCTATAGCTGCACCAGCTTGAACTGCCAAGTCTTCTATAAGTTGCATATTTTTCTTTTCGCCTATACCTAGGCCTACGCTGACAACTCTTTCAGCCTTAGTTATAGGAGTATCTAGAGGAATTCCAACTGTAAAGTCATATTTATCTGCCTTAAGAGCTTCCACAAGTGCATTTACTTTTTCACTGGCAGTTCCGTCCTTGAAAATCATTTTTTTACGATAACCTGTTGCAGGCCCACGTTTAGCAGCTTTACCTGTGTTCTCGTTTTTAGGCATCTTACCTATGATGTGAGCCGCAATAACGACACGTTGAATCTCGTTAGTTCCTTCATATATTGTACAGATTTTAGCATCTCTGTAAGCTCTTTCAACTTCCATGCCTTTTAAATAGCCGTTTCCACCAAATATTTGAAGAGCGTCGTTCACAATCTCAAGGCAAACGTCAGATGCATATTGTTTCGCCATTGCAGCTTCCATACTGTAACTTTCATGATTCTGTTTAAGCTCTGCTGCACTGTAAATAAGTAATCTAGCTGCTCTAAGTTTTGTAGCCATATCTGCCAACTTAAAAGAAATAATCTGTTGCTGACATATAGGTTTTCCAAATTGAACTCTTTCTTTTGAGTACTCTAAAGCATTTTCATAAGCGCCTTGAGCTATTCCTAAAGCCTGAGCTGCAATACCAATACGACCACCATCCAAAGTTGCCATTGCAATCTTAAATCCGTCCGACTCTTTACCTAGTAGATTTTCCTTAGGGACTTTCACATCATTAAATACTAGCTCTGCAGTTGCAGATGATCTAATACCCATCTTATCGTAATGTTGTCCGAAGCTAAAACCTTCTGTATCTTTTTCCACAATAAATGCACTTATACCACGAATACCTATATCCGGCGTAGTGATTGCAAAAACAACGTAAATATCAGCCTTACCAGCATTTGTGATAAATATTTTTTCACCATTCAAAATGTAATTATCACCATCGAGTACTGCAGTGGTTTCCGTACCACCAGCATCACTACCAGCATTTTCTTCGGTAAGACCGAATGCCCCAATTTTCTCTCCCTTTGCTAGTGGAACTAAGTATTTTTGTTTCTGCTCTTCTGTTCCATAGGCAGAAATTGGGTATGAACCCAAAGATGTATGAGCTGAAAGAATTACGCCTGTTCCACCATCCACTCTTGATAATTCCTCAACAGCGATTGCATAACTCATTACGTCCAGACCTGCTCCGCCGTATTCTTTTGGATATGGAATCCCCATCATTCCCATTTCACCTAACTTCTTAACTGCTTCCTCTGGGAATTTATTTTCTTGGTCTAACATAAATGCGATAGGTTTAACTTCCTCTTCTGCAAACGCTCTGATCTTAGTCCTCAAATCTTCATGTTGCTCATTAGTCTTAAAAAACATAAATATACCTCCCTTTAATTAGATACAGTTTCATGAATGTAGCTTTGTTAAATTCGAAAAACCACAACATTGAGTTTTTTCAATAAAAACTCATTAACTCATATGACTTGTCCAATTCTTGTTCACCTTCTAAATACCTATAATCAATATGTTTAGTTTATAAACAATATTTGTAAACGTCTGCTAAATGTATACCTAATCTGTATAGTTTCATTATATACGTTATAAATATACTTTGCAACCCCAATCCGAATCCTTTTTTCGTCATAATTCGCGATAAACTTGTGTAGCCTTATGATTCTATTTACATTATATATATTGGATAATAGTGGTTATATTATAGTATGCTTCACACATTCCTTAAGAACATATTCTTAATCTAAATTATATAATATAGCGTATAGAAATTATTAAATTAATACTACAATTTTTAATAAGGAGTTCAAATCCTTATTAGTTGCCATTTTCTCAGGAACTATTGCTACAATACTATTTTAAGCTATAATTTTTCGGCTTACCTATTGACAAATTGTAATTATAGGCATATCATAATTTAACATTAACATATTGGCAATGATGAGAAGAGTAAATAAATCTATTTTTTTACAGAGAGCTCTGGTAGCTGAAAAAGAGCAGAAAATCATTTATTGAAACAAGTCTCTGAGCCTTGCACCAATCCTTTTTAAGGGGAGGCGTCACAGGAGCTCCTGTTATAGAGCTAGGATATAAGCTTTTTTATAATGCCGTATCCAAAAAGTTCAATGTGGAAACATATTGATAAACTGGGGTGGCACCACGTGATTATAACTCTCGTCCCCAAGACTAAATTAGTCTTGGGGGTGAGAGTTTTTTTGTATTCTATAAATTTACTTAATTTATCAATCCTAAAAAGTTGGAGGTATTAAAATGATTAAATTAAATTCAGATTATTCAGAAGACAACAATACAAATTTCATACAAAAAGTGGTTGAGGATGATTTAAACAGTGACATCTATTCTAGGGATATTTGTACTAGATTCCCTCCAGAACCTAATGGCTATCTTCATATCGGAAGTGCTTATGCTATTAATATAAGCTACAAAATCGCAAAAAAATATAACGGTAAATTTAATTTGCGTTTTGATGATACTAATCCTTTAAAAGAAGGTCTCGAATATGTAAATCCTATTATTGAAGATATGAAATGGATGGGGTTTGATCCAGAAGATAGAGTTTTTTATGGCTCTGATTATTCAAAAAAAATATACAACTATGCTATAGGACTTATAGCTAAAGGGAAAGCATATGTTTGCGACCTATCAGCGAATGAAATTAAAGAATACAGAGGTACATTAACACAAGGAGGCACAAATAGCCCTTATAGAAATAGAACTGTAGAGGAAACCCTTAAGTTATTTGAAATGATGAAAAACGGAGAATTCCCTAATGGCTCAAAGGTATTAAGAGCAAAAATAGACATGTCCTCGCCAAATATTAACATGAGGGATCCAGTTATTTATAGAATAATTCATACTGAGCACTACAGAACTGGCGATGAGTGGTGTATATACCCAATGTATGACTTTGCTCACCCACTTCAGGACCATATTGAGCATGTTACTCATTCACTTTGCTCCATAGAATTCAGGAATCACAGACCTTTATATGAATGGGTTTTAAATGAACTAGACATTAAAGAGCCTCCAAAGCAAAGAGAGTTTGGAAGACTTAATCTAACAGGTGTCGTGACCAGCAAAAGATATTTAAAAGAGCTGGTATTTGGAAATTATGTTGACGGTTGGGATGACCCAAGACTCCCAACTTTAAAAGGACTAAGAAGGAGAGGTTTTACGCCAGAAAGTATTGCAGCTTTTCTTGAGTCCATAGGCGTTGCCAAAAGTGAAAGTACAGTAGATATTTCAATGCTTGACCATAGTTTAAGAGATGATCTAAAACTTAAAGTACCATGTGTTATGGCAGTTTTAAATCCTATTAAAGTTGTTATTATCAATTATCCCGAAAATGAAAGCGAACTACTTGAGATTGAAAACAACTCTCAAAACCCAGATATGGGAACAAGGTTTATTAAATTTTCAAAAACTATATATATTGAAAAAGGTGACTTTATGGAAAATCCAGTAAAAGGTTTTTACAGATTATCACCTGGAAAAGAAGTCCGTTTGAAAGGTGCGTATTTTATAAAGTGTAATGAAGCTATTAAAGATTCTTCAACTGGAGAAATCATTGAGCTACAATGTACCTTTGACCCTTTAACCAAAAGTGGTTCAGGATTCGTGGGGCGCAAGGTTAAAGGAACAATACAATGGGTAAATGCCGATACTGCAGTTAGTGCTGAAGTTTACCTTTACGACAAGTTACTAAAAGATGAAACTTTACTAAATGATCATAAAAAGACTTGGGAAGATATGCTTAATCCAAATTCTTTAACAATTCTTAAGAATTGTTATGTTGAACCTTGTTTAAAGGATTCACCCATAGAAAGCAAATATCAATTTATTAGAACTGGATATTTTTGTGTAGATAATAAATATAGTACAACTGATAAACTAGTCTTTAACAGAATTGTCTCTCTTAAAGACCCATGGAAGAAAAATAACATTACCTAATGACTCTCACTACAAAGTCTACAGAAAATATAAGACACGACTTATATGCAAAGCGTGTCTTATATTTTCAAGTTTTTTCACCATAAATTAATTTTGCAGAATTATTAAATGAGTAATATTCTGCTCATTTTGAAAACTTTACATTTTCATGTTACAATCATAAAGAAAACCTATACAGAAAGGGAGACCTCTAATGAAAAAGCATAATGTATTTATATTAAAATTGGCACTCATAATTAGTTTACTCGTCGGAATTTATACCTTTATTGCTCGAGTAGATCAAAAGCAGAGGACAACAGAGCTATTTAAATACAATTTGTCTCAAGTGGAATATTGTTTTGCCCAGGACTACAATAATATGGATGATGATAATAAAACCTTTTTTTATCTAAAGGCGTCCTCCAACCTGTCTTCAGCCTTGGCTATATTAGATTTCACTTCATATGCTAAAATCAAAAATCATAATGAATTAAGTAGTGCCCTAGAAGAACTTTATTTCTGCATTACTGAAAATAATCAATTTAATAGCAGATGGAAAGCTGTTACGCAAAAGCGTGAAGCTATAAATAAATATTTGCATTATGTAAATCAAAATCCTAATGATAAGAATAATTCAAATGCGCTTTCTAGACTTGTAAACAATTTACGTTCAAATCTAGAGGATGTTTTGTTAAATTATGAGGGCTCTAGCCCAAGCTGGAACGTAGCTTATAAAATTGATGGTAATGAAAGCTTGCATGACACTTATTACACATTTAAATACACTGGAGACGATAGTAATTCAGTAAAAGATGTGAAGTACTCTATAGATAGTAGTAACGAAGGAGAAGATGATAGCTTTAAACTTGAAAATACCCTTGTGCATACTGGCAAGCTAAAATTAACTGCTGGGCTCCCAAAACCCACTGATAGAAATATCACTGTAGAGTTTGAGTGGAATGAGAAAAAGGAGTCTATTATACTTAAAAAATCAAAATAAAAAAATATAAATGGTTTTGTTTGATCATATAATTATTATTTTGATATTATCTCTATCCCCTCTTCTGTTACAAGAATTGTATGCTCCCATTGCGCAGAAAGTGATCCATCAGCTGTAAATGCTGTCCATCCATTATCCTCATCAATAAATATTTCATGACTTCCACCATTTATCATAGGCTCAATTGTAAATACCATTCCTGGTGCTAAAATCATTTCTGTTCCTCTAGTCCCGAAATGAAAAATAAATGGTTCCTCATGAATATCTAGTCCAACTCCGTGTCCTCCAAAATCTTTAACTACTGAGTATCCATTGCTTTCTGCATATTCTTGTATGGCCGCTCCTATGTCACCTAAAAAGCCCCAAGGTTTCACTGCCTCTATCCCCTTATTTAAACAGTCCTTAGTTATTTCTACTATCTTCTTAGCTTCATCACTTACTTCTCCAATCATAAACATTCTTGATGCATCTGAATAATATCCATTAAGTATAGTAGTTGCATCAACATTTATAATATCACCATTTTTAAGTACTACATCTTTACTCGGTATTCCATGACATACTTCATCATTGATTGATGTACAAATGCTTTTTGGAAACCCATCATAATTAAGCGTAGCTGGAACTCCTCCGTGGGATATTGTATATTCATGCGCTAGTTTATTAATTTCTTCTGTATTCATTCCTTCTTTAATATTCTCACTAATTAAATCTAAAACACCATTATTTATTTTAGCACTTTTTCTTATTCCCTCAATTTGCTCTTTGTTTTTAATAATGTTTCTTGTTGGCACTATGTAGCCTTGTTGTTTCAATGTGGCTAGTCTTTTATCAAAGTTCAAATGGCAATTCTTATATTTTAGTCCACTACCACACCAACATTTTTCATTTCTACTTATAATCATTATACATTCTCCTATATTAAGATTACATCTCAAAAGAGATGATTTGACTAAAAATCACATTCGATTAATCTATTATTTAATAGTCCCACCATGAAAAAAGCACTCATATACTTTGCTATCCTCAAAAAAAATTTCCTCATATCCTTGAAACCAATTAAATTCTCCATTAACAATACAATGATATTTATATTGTCCATTTTGATATACCATAGGTCCGCGATATGGATTTTCTTTTGGTACTAAACTTAATGCTTCTTTTAAAAAATTTCCTGAAAATTTCCTGCCTATAATTCTGCCTGTATAATTCATTGACCAAAATGGAATATCGTCCTTCCATAAGGCTTCTTCTCCCCCAAATTGTTCCCTTCCTATATAGGTGTCAATATATTTTAACCTACCTTCTATATACTCTAAATCATGTGAATTCGGTCTTGAAGATTGAATTTCAGCACACTTTCCTGCATATGTAGATTTTTTAGCTGTACGTAGAAATTCTATTATTTTTTCATTTATAGAATCAACTTTATTCTCTTCTATACTTAAACGACAATTTTCTTCATAATCATTAACTAATTTATCAATGCTTACTTTAAAGAAATCACTTAATGCAATTAGTCTTGCAATGTCAGGATATGAATGTCCAACTTCCCACTTTGCAACTGCCTGCCTTGATATGCCTAGCATCTCAGCTAATTTTTCTTGTGATAATCCTTTTCCTTTTCTAAGATTCTGCAATTGTTCCTGAAAACTCATTTTAATCACCCCTAAATAAGTCTACTGATAAAACAACCATATTGCTACCAATTAAACATAACATTTTTGTCAACTAAAAGTTGCTTTTTACATATCAAGTGTATTTAAAATTATAAAACTTACTCTTTAATCTTAATAAAACTTGTACATATTATATACCCTAAAATTATTTGGAAAACTAATATGAAATTTCCTTGAAAAAAATATCTAAGAGGATAACATAAAATCCCCCAATTTATCACTTTTTATATAACAACCCTTCAAAGCTTAAGCAGTGTTTTCTGTAATTTCCAAAGGTCATTCCGATTCTGTCTGTTTGTGCTTTATTACAAATGAACGTGTCCGCTTTGAATATACTATTCCTAAACTAGTGGATACTATTAGCTCGAGAATAAAAGATACAAATACTTTCCAATTCAAATTAAATTGCAAATATCCTTCACTACCTATATATACAGCTAAACCTATACAACCATTAAACCATGCATGACTTAATACACACAGAAACAAGCTCTTTGTGTATTTATATATAGTTGTAAAACTGAAAGCTATTACTATTCCTGCAAATGCATATAATCCAAATGGTATTGCACTTTGAGGTGTCCCTTTTATAAGCCATAATGGCAAATGCCATATTCCCCATATGATTCCCACAATAAAGACAGACGGCAAGTAACTTACTACATTTTCTAATTTAGGTTGCAAACATCCACGCCAACCTAATTCTTCAAGTCCACCTCCAATTATAAAAAGTGGTAAATTAATAAACATATAGAGAATTGATATAGGATCCTCGATTCCAAAAGCAATCCAAACCATAAAAAAACGCCAAATTATATATACTCCAAATATTAGCCACGCTTTTCTGTCTATTGTTTTGTAAAAAATGAATTTTAAAAAGGATTTCTTTCGGAAATTTTCATTGAATTGTCGATAAATTATATAAGAAGCAATTGCTGGTCCCAGTCCGCCAATTAACATCGGTATCCAAAATAAAGGTTCACCATACCAAAGAGCATCAAAATATCTATTACCTATTATAATTGTTAGCCAAGACAACCATGTTATAGAAAAAGTATAAAGCAGAAAAAATCCAATTTGCTTTAGATATTGTTTCTCTTGTTTCATCATTATTAACCCCCTCATATCTAACAAAATCTTATTATATATTAATCACTTATATATATTCCAAATCAAATGATTGTCGCATTTAGCGATGACTAAATGCAATTGATAAAACTACTATCTGATGTTGCAAAAAATTTATTTTAAACTCTAGCAAAATGCTTAATTAAGGAAAAATAGTAAACTTGATTTACAGTTATTGCAGTAACTTGGTAGCTTACTGGTTCCCCCTTTTCTCGTTTCAAATAAAAAGGATAAACCTTTTGAAATGTATGATAATTTAACTTTCTCTCCATAGATAACGAACTGGACGGCTTGTTATCAACAGCTTGATTAATAAAAATTTGGTTTCCATCAGTATTTGCAGTAAACCACACCGGAGTCCTTTTTGTTTTATGAACTGTAGGTAATTCAATATGCTTTCCTTCTAACTGACTAATAATTGCATTCCATGCTTGATCTGCAGACATTGCTGACACTCCTTATTTCTTTATTTTTACAGTTCTTTATTTTTACAGTTTTTTAGTTTATCAAATTTGTATTAGATATTTATATTTTCATTATAAAACTATTACCCTTAAATCCAAATTAACTATAAACCCATCCTATTTACATAATTCAACATTAATCTATCATTATCCTTCTAAATTTTCATAATAATGTAATATTCAGACGTCAAAAAAAATCCCTATACCTGAGATCCCTTATATTCACCTCGCCCCGAAACAACATAAAAATCACCCCACTTACGAACACAACACTTTTATAGTTGCTTCCATTAAATGGGGCTCATATTATTTATATAAAAATCACCTACATAGACTTTTCTGCTAGTTTTGAAAGCGGGCTTCTTTCTACCTGTTCCAGGGTTACATGTCCTGTAATATTAAATGGTTTCATTTTTTCGATGGTATAAACTAGTCCATTAGATTTTTCATCAACTAATGTATTATCAATTTGATTATCCGATGGATCACCTATAAACACAAATTTAGAGCCAAACCCAGCTCTTGTAAGCATAAGTTTTGCTAGATGAGGTGTTGTCTGCTGTGATTCATCAACTATAACTAAGGCATCTGATAAAGTTCTACCTCGCATATAAATAAAGGTTTTAGTTTCTATTTGTCCACTTTGGCGGAATTTTTCAATGAAGTTATCCACAGTTACCGCAGTTCTTTTAACTTCATGTTCATCTATTTTTTTAACTTTTTTATCGTTATTCCCATTATTTTTAGCTTCATTAGTTTTAACTTTATCATTTTTAGCTTTGTCTTTTGCATACATTAAGTTTTCTACAGCATCATAAAAACTCCCCATCCAGGGTTTTAATTTCTCTTCCTCTGTCCCTGGTAAAAAGCCTATATCATCCCCTGCTGGAATTACTGGTTTCACAAAAATCACCCTTCTAAATAACTTTTGTTCTATTACTTTTTTAAGGGCAACTGCAGTTGAAAGAATTGTTTTACCAGATCCTGCTCCACCAGAAATTGTTACAAATTCTATTTTGGGGTCCATTAATAATTCAAAAGCCATTTTTTGTTGTTTATTGATCGGCGTTAATCCAAAAGCAGATTCATCAACATATCTTAGAGGTACTATTGCCTTTCCATTAAACTTCCCAATTAACTCATAATCTTTATCCTCAGAGCTTGTAATGTCTAAAAATTCATTTGGATATAAGGTAAAGTCAAAACCACTAGGCATTGCAATTCCTCCGCCATTTTGAATTTCATCCATAAGTTTCGACGAAAGCGTAATATTTCTATACCCTTTATACAATTCATTGGCATTAACCTTATCATTTTTATAATCTTGAGTAACTATTCCTAACGCATCACTCTTTATAGCCATATATAAATCTTTTGTAACAAGTATTGTAGATATCTCTTTATTACTGTCAGCTATATTTTTTGTTATTGCTAATATTTTAGTATCATTTTTGCTAAAATCAAAGCCATTAGGCAAGCAGCTCAGATCATTATTGTTTAGCTCTATTTTTATTGTTCCGCCATTTGGAAGCGATATGCCTTCATGAAGATTGCCAATTTTCCTAAGATAGTTTATCTCTCTAGCCGCGCTCCTCGCATGATAACCTACTATGCCTTCTCTTTTTTTAAGGTTATCTAACTCTTCTATACATATTATTGGAATTATAATATTATTATCTTCAAAGTTGTAAATAAAATTGGGATCATGAACCATTACATTTGTGTCAATAATATAGTTTTTAATCATCGTTATCCTTATTAAACAAAGTTACAACTGCGTTATATTTAATAAAGCTTCACCTCCTCAATAATTAAGTATATGTCTAATTAATTATATCACTGGTTAACGTGAATTATGCATAGTTAACTTACTAATAAAACCTTTACCATATTCTCCATCACCTTTTTATTCACATTTAAGCTAGAATTCTATATTGGTATTCCAAAGCAAATGATTGTCCCATTTAATGAAGATTCAACGCAATTTATAAATCCACCATGAGCCTCAACAATATATTTAGAAATGGAGAGACCAAGACCGGAGCCAGGTATATTTTGATTTCTGCATTTCTCGGCTCTATAAAATTTACTAAATATAAAAGGAATATCCGCTGTAGAAATCCCGATTCCTGTATCTTTTATGTATACATTAAGATACTTACCTGTCTTTTCAAAATATATTGAAATGGATCCATCTTCTTTTGAATATTTTATGCTATTAGAAACTAAATTATACATTACTTGAGAAAGCCTTTTCTTATCAGCATTTATCAAAAGATTTGGTATTTTATCCGGGGAAATAAACCGTATTTTTTTGCTAGTTATCTCTACAGATAAATCATCTAATATATCCTTAAAGAAATCGCCACAGTAAAACTCAACTAATGATATATTCATTTTGTTAAGCTCGGCTTTTGAATGTTCAAGTATATCCTCTAGAAGTTTAGATAACATTTTTACTCTGTTTAATATTATTGTACAATATTTTTCAATACCGACCTTATCTTTAACAATACCATCCTTAATCCCTGACACATATCCATGAATGGCAGTTAGAGGTGTTTTAATATCATGAGATAAGCAAGCTAAAAGCTCCTTTTCACTTACCTTTATTGATATTTCCTTTTCCTTTGAAAACTTAAGTTCATCCCGCATTGCTTCAAAATCATGACAAAAAAGACCCATTTCTGTATCATAGTCATAATGAATCTCATATGAAAAATCGCCGTTTAAAATTCTGCGGGCACTTTCATTTAGGGAAGCTAATGGCAATAAAATATCCTTTTTTAATAAAATATAAGTGAGTATTATCAAAATAATTATTGAAAATAATGAGATAACAATAGGTATTACATCTATAAATGTAACTACCTTAGGGGATATGGATAAAACGTCCTCCTTGGGGATTAAAAATATTGCTGCGCCAACTTGAGCACTATTTATAATTAGTGGGGTAGTATATTTAATTAGTCCCGGCAGCTGCACGGAAGCTTTATTATCATAATCCATAAATTCATTTAAATTAACTACGACATCTTTTTTATAAGCACTTATAGAAGAATACAAAACCTTGCCATTTAGATCTATAACAGCATAGGGAAAATCAGTTTTTAAAGGGAATTTAGAATTATTGCTTTCTAAAACTTCTTCTACACTTATTTTCAAAGAATTTGTTAAAAGTCTAGCCTTATTAACTGTAGGATAAAAGTTGTTTTTATTATATATAATATTTGATGAATAAATAATTACAAAGGCTACTAATATAATTACAGATAAAGTGATAACTTTTATTTTCAAAGTTATGCTTTGTTTATTCATCTATAGCTTCCTCCCATTTGTAACCAACTCCCCAAACAGTTTTAATGTGATTTATATTGTGCAAAGAAAATTTCTCACGAATTCGGTTTACATAAACAGCAACTGTATTTAAATCTCCAAAACCTGTTACCCCCCAAACATTATCATAAAGCTGTTCCTTAGAGAATACTTGAGATGGGTAATCAGATAAAAAGTCTACTATTTCAAATTCCCTAGAGGTTAAGTGAATTTCTTTATCTTTGTATGTTACCTTATAGCTTTTAGTATCTACAGCAAGCTCACCAAACTCTTTTCTTTCAGAAACATCTTTTACTGGAATTGAAAAAGTTTTATATCTCCTGATATGAGCTTTTATTCTAGCTATTACTTCCATTGGGGAAAAAGGTTTAGTTATATAATCATCAGCACCAACCCCTAAGGATACAATCTTATCCATATCTCCACTTTTAGCAGAAAGCATTATTATTGGTATTAGAGAGGAGTTCCTAATAATTCTGCATATTTCGATGCCATCCACTTCCGGAAGCATTATATCTAAAACAATTATATCTGGGTTAAATGAGTTAAAAGCGACAAGTGCTTTTCCTCCATTATCACAGTAATCAACTACAAAACCTTCACTTGTTAAATAATCTTTTAATATATTTCTGATATCTATATCATCTTCAATAATAAGAATTTTTTCATTTGCCATAATGTACCTCCAAATGCTTTATAATTACATTTTAACATAAAGAAAAGAGAGTTTAAACTGGTACAAGTTTAAGTTTACCACCCTCTTTTCTTTAAAAATTCAAATATTAAAACCTCTCTATTTTCATAATCTGATTTAGAGAACTTATCTAAAGCAAGTTCCCCGTCTATTCTACCATCCTTTAGGTATATTAATCTGGAAGCACGAGCAGCAGCCTTTAAATCATGAGTAACCATAACTACTGTCTGCCCTTTATTATTTAAGTCCGATAATATGTCTAGAACCTCTTGTCCAGCAGTTGAATTAAGCGCTCCTGTGGGCTCGTCTCCAAATAGTATTTTAGGAGAGGTGATTATAGCTCTTGCTACTGCTGCTCTTTGTTGCATACCTCCAGAAATTTCTGCGGGATATTTCTCCTTAGAATCTTTTAAACCAAGGGTCTCAAGTAGCTTTAAGGTTTTCTCATTGACTTCTTTTTTATTTTTATTTACTCCATAACCACAATAAGCTATGTTTTCAAAAACTGTTATATCCGGCAGTAAATTTATACTTTGAAATACAAAGGAAATGTCTTTTTTTCTTATCTCTGAAAGTTCCTCCTCCTTCATTGAAGTAATATCACTACCTAAGAGATTAACGCTGCCACTAGTTGGGGAGTCCATACCACTTAAGGTATATAATAATGTAGACTTACCAGAACCTGAACTTCCCATAATTACAGTAAAGTCCCCGTCAAAGATGTCTAAACTTAAATTTTTTATCACGTTAAGAGCAGTTTTTCCTGTGACAAAGGATTTACAAAGGTTATTAGTATTTATAACTGATGTTTTCATCAAATCACTCCTCCATTAATTCAGTAGGTTTAGTATTTTTAATAGTTTTACAGCTTATAAGTGTAGTTATAAGTATTAAAGAAACCATAGTGGTTATTAATAGCAACATTGTTACAGTCGATACTATTAACACATCTAATTTATTAATTACTGCAGCAATCATAGGTCTTGCTATAGTTAAATTTAATAGGATAGCAATAATCGTGCTAAATAATGTTAATATCAATATCCTATATAGATATCGA
>Ga0209123_1001606_pt1 | contig 21674 bp, 21 predicted proteins | sample BarGraIncu00431A_FD_184500 | JGI IMG/M metagenome (GOLD analysis project Ga0209123, IMG submission 184500) | Arctic peat soil microbial communities from Barrow, Alaska, USA - Barrow Graham LP Incubations 004-31A (SPAdes) (version 2) | ecosystem: Environmental > Terrestrial > Soil > Wetlands >... | reverse complement strand
TATGAAAGAAGGACCCGTCCATGATCTTGAACAAAAAATCCTTATCATTTATGTTAATCGATGCAGTGCTAGTTAATATCGCTGCATTCGGAAGCTTTTATATCCGTTTTGAAGGAAATATTCCGAAGGATTATTACGGGACTTATTATCATACGGCTTGGGCGGGCACGCTGATCTACTTAGTCATCTTCTCATTATTTGGCTTGTATAATCGGCTTTGGCAGTATGCAAGTATTAGCGAACTTATTTCTATTCTTTATGCGGTCACGGTTGGAACAAGTTGTGTCATACTGGCTGTCTATTTTTTAGCCCCGATACGCTATCCCAATACGGTCGCCGTCCTATTTTGGCTGACCACCATGTTTTTAATCGGTGGCTCACGTTTCATAGGGCGGATATTACAAGATAGTGCTTTTAACGTGCATGTTGCAGGGATACCCAAGCGAGTACTGATTATTGGTGCAGGCGATGCCGGAGCTTTAACGGTCCGAGAACTTAAGAACAGCAATTATCGAGAAGGCTATCCAGTGGGGATCATTGATGACGCTCCACAAAAGCAGAAGCTCAAGTTTATGGGCATTCCTGTGCTGGGCACAAGGAAGGATATCGCGAGGGTCGTTAAATCCCACAATGTTGAAGAAGTCATTATCGCGATGCCTTCAGCTCCGGGGGATGTCATTCGGGATATTTCAGAGCTATGTGAAAAAAATAGTGTTGTCATCAAGATTGTTCCTGGTATCTATAACTTTTTCAGCGGACAGGTGGATACCTTGAAAATTCGCCAAGTGCAGATTGAAGATTTACTGGGAAGGGATCAGGTTAACCTCGATATTGAAGAAGTGGCAGGCTATCTAGCAGGGGAAACTGTCTTAGTTACGGGAGCGGGTGGATCAATCGGCTCAGAGCTTTGTCGCCAAATTTGCAGATTTAACCCAGAGAAGCTTATCCTTGTCGGGCGTGGCGAGAATAGTATTTTTGATATTGAGCAAGAACTGCGTTCTGACTGTCCTAGTATTCATCTAATCACGGAAATTTTGGATGTTAAAGATCGACAAAAAGTTGAACTGGTATTTAAAAAATACAAACCAGGCGTCGTCTTTCATGCTGCTGCTCATAAGCACGTGCCGCTGATGGAGCGAAATCCTGAAGAAGCTTTGAAGAACAATATCTTAGGAACTTATAATGTTTCAGAGATCTCAGACTTAACACAGGTGAAAACCTTTGTGCTGATCTCTACAGATAAGGCCATTAATCCTACGAGTATTATGGGGGCCACGAAACGAGTGGCCGAGATGATTATTCGAAGTATCGATCGACGATCTCAAACACGTTTCGTTGTCGTGCGATTCGGAAATGTCCTGGGGAGTCGAGGAAGTGTCATTCCCACGTTCAAGAAACAGATTGCCAAGGGTGGCCCCGTTACCGTGACTCATCCGGAGATGGTCCGTTACTTTATGACTATTCCTGAAGCGGCCCAACTCGTAATACAAGCTGGGGCCATGGCCCTTGGCGGGGAAACTTTTATTCTCGATATGGGTAAACCCGTCAAAATTGTTGATTTGGCTAGAGATTTAATTCGATTATCCGGGCTCGAAGTGGATGTCGACATTAAGATAGAATTCTCAGGAATACGTCCAGGGGAAAAATTGTACGAAGAATTGCTCACGGCCGATGAAGGCACAACCAGTACGAAGCATCAGAGGATCTTTGTGGCTAAGGCGAGTGATGTCGATATTGCAGGGATTGAAGGGCTGGTTCACCTAATTAGGGAGAGGGGCTCGTACTTGACGAGAGAAGAGATCGTTCAGGAACTCGGTGGAATTGTTCCAGGGTTTCAACAGCTTCCGGGAAAGAAAGAAAGAGGACGGATATCCGCAAGGTAGTCCACGTGTTAAGAGGGGGGGGGAGATATATGAAAAGATTCTTAGATATTCTTTTTAGCCTTATATTACTTACTATCTTAAGTCCTTTGTTACTCATAATTATTTTAATCATAAAAGTTGGCTCTAAAGGTCCAGCACTATTTAGCCAACGGAGAATGGGAAGAAATAACAAGGAATTTGTTCTATATAAGTTTCGATCCATGCAAACTGACACTCCCAACGTGGCAACTCACTTACTCAAGGATTCTCAAAGCTATATTACGCCTTTCGGGAAGTTCTTAAGAAAGAGTAGTTTAGATGAGCTTCCACAATTCATCAACATAATAATGGGCGATATGACGTTTATAGGACCACGACCTGCTTTATATAACCAGTATGATTTGATAAACTTAAGAACTACGTGCGGGGTACACACATTAAGACCCGGTGTTACGGGTTGGGCGCAGGTAAACGGAAGAGACAGTCTGGGAATAAGTGAAAAAGTTCAGTTAGATTGTGTTTATTTAGGAAATCAGAACTTATTTTTCGATACAAAGATATTATTTTTCACGGCTTTAAAGGTTCTCAAGGCAGAAGGCATTTTAGAGGGGGGCCGTGAGCCCAATATGATGGAGAAAAGAGAAAGTTCTATGTAAGAGTTAATGGTTAAGGCGGTGAGAAAGATTGGTCGAGCTTATTATTATAGGAATGGGCGGACACGGTAAGGTTGTGGCGGACATAGCTAGATTAAATGGTTATAAGATTTTGGGATACCTCGGTGACAATGAGCCAGTTGGAGTCAATCGAGAATTGTATCTTGGTAGGATCGAGACATTACCAACATGGGTAAAGGATGGTATTAGTTTTGTTATTGCTGTTGGGAATAATCTGGTACGAAAATCAATTGCTGAAAAGTACGAAGGGTTGAACTTAGATTATGTTAAGTTAATTCACCCAGCTTCTATCATAGGAAGTAAGGTGGAAATTCTTAGTGGGACAGTCGTAATGCCGGGGGCTATTATTAATGCAGATACTAAAATAGGGCGGCATGTTATTATAAATACATCTGCAGTTGTTGATCATGATTGTGTCGTAGGGAATTTTGCTCACATTGCACAGGGCGCAGTTTTGGCTGGTGGCGTGGTAGTGGAGAGCTGCGGGCATGTTGAAGTTGGGGTGAAGGTTCGGGGCTGGAGTGTGGTTGAGGCGGCAGCCATAAAGGAATCTATAGAGTCTGAGAGGTTGAGTTAATGTTATTAGTCACAGGAATTACAGGACACTCAGGCCAGCACTTTTTACAAGAGTTGATTAATCATAAATATGAGGATACAATTCGCTGCGTTGTAAGAAGCTCCTCTGACACATCGCTACTAGATAATAGCGGATTGAAGATGGAGAAAGTCGTTGGTGATTTGACAGACCAAGAGTTTATGGACAGCTGCATGAAAGATGTAAATACTGTAATACATATAGGCTCCATCTTTTATTCAATTTATGTAATGAAAGCCGCCTTAAAAAATAACCTGAAGAGAGCAATTCTTATACATACCACCGGCATTTATTCAAAGCATAAGAGCACTTCGGAAGAATACAAGAACATTGAATTAGAAGTGAGGAAAATCATAAAGGATAATGCTTCTACAATAGGCTTAACAATCCTGAGGCCTACGATGATTTATGGAAATGTCAACGATAAAAACATGATGGTTTTCATTAAGATGGTGGACAAGCTGAGACTACTCCCGGTAATTGACCAAGGGAAGAGCCTGCTTCAACCGGTAAACGGTCGCGACCTTGGTAAAGCTTATTATCAGGTGTTGGCCAAGCCAGAAATAATGACTGGTGAATACATTTTATCAGGCAAAAAGCCTATCTCAATGCTAGATATGTTTAAGCTTATAAGTAATAACCTAGGAAAGAAAACAGTCTTTGTGAGTGTACCCTTGGGTTTTGGCGTATTCTTGGCCAAAATACTTAAGGTAGTTACATTAGGTAAAGTTGATTATATAGAGAAGGTGCAAAGGATGGGTGAAGACAGAAGTTATCCTCATGAAGATGCAGCTAGAGATTTTGGGTACGACCCTATGCCTTTTGAAGAAGGGCTTAAAATAGAAGTTGGGCAGTATGTTAACCAGACTAAATGATCATGTGGGAGACTCCTACGAACTGAGGATATTAGTGTTCTGCAACGCCACTATCCGGATATTTAAGCTCTATTATCTATATATACCCACCCTGGCATTTATAATTAACTAGTTCTTATACATAGGACGCCGTGGGGTTTAGCTGCTTATGTGTGATTTGCTTTTATCTGTTAATAGCAAAGTTAAGTAAGTTTCAACAACTCCGTCATTAGTTTTTGAATTAGATGGTGTTGTTGAACGTAAAATAGGTGAAATTGAGAAACATGCCTATAAATTCAAAATTTTGCTGGCAGTAAAAACTGAGGAGATTATAACAAAAATGAAGGAAGCAAATAATAAAAAAGCCTTAGTTGTTACCACAGTTGCATCAACTATAGACCAATTTTGCATGGGGGATATAAAAATTTTGCAACAATATTATGATATTACTGTAGCAGCTAATTTTAGTATCGGAAATAATACATCTAGTGCGAGAGTTATAGAATTTAAATCTGAGTTAGAGTATGCTGGCATTCAGGTTATAGAAATTAATTCTACTAGAAAACCATTTTCCAAATGCAACTTTATAGCTTATAAAGAATTGAAAAAAGTTATAGACAAAGGGCACTTTAATCTTATTCACTGCCATACACCTGTAGCAGCTATGCTTGTTAGGCTTGCTGCATTAGAGGCACGAAAGTACGGTACAAAGGTTATCTATACAGCTCATGGTTTCCACTTCTTCAAAGGTGCGTCCATGAAGAACTGGTTGATATATTATCCTATCGAGCGTATTTTGGCGCATTTTACAGATTTGCTAATTACAATAAATCATGAAGACTATAATAGAGCAAAAAATTTTAAAGCTCAAAAGGTGGCTTATATTCCGGGCGTTGGAGTTGATACTAAAAAGTTTGCAACCCCTACAGTAAATAAAAAAGAAAAGCGCCAAGAAATTTGTGTTTATGAAGATGCGGTAGTATTACTTTCAGTCGGCGAATTAAATAAGAATAAGAATCACGAAACTGTTATTAGAGCGGTGAGGAAGCTAAACAACCCTAAAGTATGTTATGTGATTTGTGGTAAAGGGGATTTAGAAGGACACCTGAGGGAATTAGTTGCTTCGCTAAGTATGGAACAGCAGGTAAAATTACTGGGTTTCAGAACTGATGTGAGTGAAATTTACCAGGTGGCAGATATGTTTGTATTCCCTTCATTCCGAGAGGGGTTGTCCGTTTCACTTATGGAGGCAATGGCAGCAGGACTGCCAGTAGTATGTTCTGATATTAGAGGAAACAGTGATCTGATTGAGAACGGAAAAGGTGGCTATCTGGTCAAACCAGATGATGTTGAAGGATTTGCAGAGGCTATTGAGAAAGTGATATGCGAAAGCATATCGATGGGTCTGTTAAACATGCAGATAATCAACCATTATGATTTGATAAGTGTTAAAGAAAGCATGAAATCACTTTATGGTAGTGCTATCCAGTAAATACCGTGGGGGGAATTAAAATAGTAGTAGCCGAGTAGCACCCTAATAGTATTCTTAAGATTAGGAATATGAGAATTAGTGTAGACATCTCATAGAACGTTGATATTGGAAGCTGTGTCAGTAGAGCTGACGGTAATCTGTTCTCACATTCGTGGGTGACACAGATCTAATTAGAAACGACTGGGCCAGGTTCTAATTAGATGAATTTGTTGAGTGTATAACAAAAGTGAAGTGAATTGGACAGGGGAGTGTTGAAACAGTTAAGTAGTTCAACATTTTCAAGTATCAGTAGAGGTAAAAATACTCTATGGCGATAAAATAGCAAAAACGAGAATTACAGCATAGAAAATTTTCCGGCCTGCTTGCGCAGAGCGAATTCCAATGACTCCATAGATGGATTATTTACAGAAATCAAAGATTAAACTTATTAGGAGGAATAAGTTAGCGGAACACTCTGAAATTATTTGATATTTTACTTCTTCTTGTGATTACAAGTATTTCCAAGTCCAGCTTAATGGATATTTGGAACTTAGGAATTCCATTGAGTAGAGTAGTAGGTGAAAGAGCTATTTGAGAATTCAGCTAAAAAACCTAGATTAGGCCAGCTAATCGTTAATGATCTAAAGGAATAATCGCTTAAGGTTACCTAGGAATTAGAGAAACAGGAGTTTAGAGGGGCGGAAAGATTAAGGTTAGTTGTTAATAACAGAAAGAAGTGAAGAAGTGAGTGATAAACCAGTTAGAGTTCTTCATATTGTAAGTATTATGGATCGTGGTGGTATAGAAACTTTCTTAATGAATATATATCGAAAAATTGACCGTTCTAAGGTGCAATTTGATTTTCTGGTAACAAGGGAACAATCTGGAATATTTGATGAAGAAATAATATTGTTAGGTGGTAAAATATACAATATTCCCTATATTAAAAAAATTGGTTTATTAAAGTATATTAAGAATATTAAATTTTTTTTTCAAAAACACTATGAATATAAGATTGTGCACTGTCACATGGATACTTGGGCAGGATTGTTTTTGTCAGTAGCAAAAGTATGTAACATTTCAGTTCGAATAAGTCATAGTCATTCAACAAAAATAGGACAACGTCCAGATAATATAAATGGATATATTGAATTTATTTTCAAAGGGCTAATGAAGCTATTTATTAAGACGTCGGGTACTCATTTTTTTGCTTGTGGATACGATGCAGGGGTATGGTTGTATGGTAAAAACCTATCAGATAGAAAGCTAATAATTATTAAAAATGGTGTAGACACTGATGAAATAAGATATAACAAAGAAATCGCTGAAAAGGTTAGAAGGGATCTCGCTATTGATGAAAATACTATGGTTATGGGGCATGTTGGAAGCATGGGCATTCCCAAAAATCACGAATTTTTAATTGATGTATTTGACGCTGTACATAAGCATAGACCAGATTCAATATTATGCTTAGTGGGTGATGGGAAGCTAAGGGCCCATATTGAAGAATATGTTCAATTAAGGGGATTGAATCATAAGGTTAGATTCTTAGGAATTCGAGGCGATGTATATAATCTATTAAAGGCCTTTGATGTATTTGTAATGCCTTCTTTATATGAGGGATTTCCTGTAGCGGCTGTGGAAGCACAGGCTGCAGCGTTGCCATGTATTCTTTCAGATAGAATTACTGATGAAGTCGATATGGGTATGGGACTTGTTAAATTTGTTTCTCTTGATAAATCACCTGAGTATTGGTCGGATGCTATACTTCAGGAAAGAAGTGTAGCAAGAACGATGGCGATAGATAATTTAATTGAGCTAGGCTACGATAGTCATGTAACTGCCAATTGGTTAGAAAATTTTTATATAAATTTAATAGAATAAAGAGATGGACCGGAACTATGATTGTGGCTATCGTATTCCTTTCTTCCTCTATGTCAGAGGAAATGTACATCTAAACCTCTAGATGTACATCAAGAATGAGTTGTTGCCTGTCTTAAATTTGATCCGCTAAACTAATAAAGGAGATCAGTGTTACGCACAACAATACACGGACTGTGACTATTGCTGACTTGCTACAGAAATGAAGTGTTCTCGGGACGGAAAGTACAGGAGACTGAATATTTAGCGGACGCTAAAGTAACAAGGAATAACGAGTTATTGGGTAGCTTCAATCAAAGGATATCAAGTTTGGAAAGTATGTTAACGTAGATTTGAAATATGAGATCGGGCGGTCTTTGAGACTTAAATATAAGGCGGTACACAGAGTTTAACGCTGTAAAGACTTTTTCATAAAAAAGGAATAAATTTCATTTGGAACACAGGGATTTAAAATGATATTGCAATTGTGAGAGGAAGTTCAAATGTGTTAAAAATAGCAGCATTTACCGGAGGAGTTAATGATCCAAGTTCTAGATATAGACTAAGACAATATATAGATATTTTGAAAAAAGATGATATACAAATAGACGACTTTTTTTCTTCAAAAGGAAAGTATCCTCCAATACAAAAAAATGAACGCTTAATTTGGGGGATAAAATCGATATCTGAAAGATTTAAGCAAGTATTAAGCGTTAATATGAAGAATTATGATTGTATAATTCTTCAACGAGAATTAATTTCTACTTTAAATACATTTGAAAAATTTACACCGAGACCACGAATATTAGATGTAGATGATGCCATTTATCTACTTAAAAGAGGAAATTCCATAAAAAATATATCTCAATGTTCCGATGCCATAATATGTGGAAATAAGAACTTAGCAGATGTTTTTGAAAAATGGAATAATAAAATATATATTATTCCTACAGCAGTAGATACAAAAAAGTATGTTCCAAACAATGAAGAAAAAAAAACGAAAGAGAAAGTAACAATGGGATGGGTTGGAACGAGTGGCGGATTCAAATATTTATATAATATTGAAAAAGCACTAAGGAAAATACTTCAGACGAGAAAGGATGTAGAACTATTAATAGTATCAGATGCTGAACCTAAATTCAGTCTAATTGATAATTATAGATATGTAAAATGGGACGAAAAAACAGAGACAGAGAGTTTCCAAGATATAGATATAGGTTTAATGCCATTAGTTGATGATGAATGGTCAAGGGGAAAATGTAGTTATAAAATGTTGTTATACATGTCATGTGAAACCCCAGTAGTAGTATCACCTGTTGGAATGAATGAAGAAGTTTTATACAAAGGTGATATTGGGTTTGGCGCAAGGAATGATTTTTCTGATTGGGTGGAAAGTATAGAATATTTAATTAAGAATGAATCACGGAGAATTGAAATGGGAAAAATTGGTCGTAAAATAATTACAAATAACTATAGTATTGATGTATTGTCAAAAGAACTTAATAAAGTAATAAGAAAAACTACTGGCAATGCATAATACATTTAAATTACTCGTTGGAATTATTATCCTATTTCGAGTTGAGATTCATAGGGTTAACAAATTTTCATACATTATACTTGTCTAACCGACCTTTTTGATTCAAAGACTATTTGATTGACTGGAAAAGGACTTCCTTTTCATCCCAATATAAGAAACGGTAGGCCCCAGAAATCTGCGCGTAACGGTGACTTCAAGAGCCTTTACGAACAGTACTTATGTTTAATAATTGAGGCATCTAATCAAAACTATTTTCCATCAAGAACTGCTCATGATTTCTCCGAGGCTATCAGCTATCACATTGACACCTTCTTAATAAACAATTAGCATATATACATATTAAATGAGATATGGGAGGCATTATGACTATATTAGTTACTGGTGGTGCAGGATACATCGGCAGCCATACCTGTGTAGAACTCTTAAATGCAGGCTATGAAATTATTATTTTAGATAACTTAATCAATTCAAAACCTGAAGCTGTACAGAAAATAAAACAAATCACGAACAAAGACTTTAAGTTTTATGAAGTCGATCTCTTAAACAAATCAGAAATAGATACTGTTTTTTCAGAAAACCAAGTCGATGCAGTAATGCATTTTGCAGGACTTAAGGCAGTGGGGGAATCATCAGAAATACCGCTTAGATATTATAATAACAATATAAGCGGCACCCTAATCCTCTGTGAAACCATGGCTAAATACAAGGTGAAACGCTTAGTTTTCAGCTCATCGGCCACCGTTTACGGCAACCCACAAACTGTTCCCATAAAGGAAGATTTCCCCTTATCCACTACCAACCCCTATGGTAGTACCAAACTCATGATCGAAAAAATTCTTAAAGATCTATGTGCATCTGATACCGAATGGAGTATCGCCATGTTAAGATACTTTAACCCCATCGGCGCGCACAAAAGTGGCCTCATCGGAGAGGACCCCAACGGCATACCTAATAACCTAATGCCCTACATCACCAGAGTAGTAGCAGGTAAACTGGAAGTCCTCAGCATATACGGCAACGACTATCCCACCAAAGACGGAACCGGCGTAAGAGACTATATCCACGTCGTGGACCTCAGCCTAGGGCATATCAAAACACTGGAAAAAATCATGCAGACAAAGGGTGTAGAAACCTATAACCTTGGTACAGGCAAGGGTTATAGTGTTCTCCAAGTAATACACGCATTTGAAAGGGCCACCGGACAGAAAGTGAACTACAAGATAGCTCCCCGACGCACAGGCGATATTGCGGAATGCTACGCTGACCCGAACAAGGCTAAAGTAGAGTTAGGCTGGGTAGCCAGTAGGGATCTAAACGAGATGTGTGTAGATTCGTGGGAGTTTGCGAAAAAAAGTTTAAACACTGAGTCAGAGTAATAAATAGTATCAGCGATCTTTTTTACTTCATTCTTATTGACATAAAGGTTTTAATTAGGTCTTAATGGAACAGCGGCGTTTCGGGTTAGAAATATGGTTTGTCCAGTTGCTCAGTGATCACTAAAAACGATGCCGCGCCACGTGAAGGAGAGGGTTTCAATCTTGTGGCAGTGGATTAGAATTGGGTCAACGACATATACGGTGGACTTAGCAAAATTACTGGCCGAGATGATCCGGACCGAGAAGTTGAGCGTTGATCATGCCGTAAACGTGGGCACTGTAGTTGGTGATTCGCGGTGGAGGCCCAATATGACATGTAAGGGTAAGTTCGATTGGAGAGGGACCAAAACGGTGCTGTTTTCCAATTTTTAGATTAGAGTAAGGGAGAGCTACAGTGAAAGATAAAAACGGTTTGATATCCGTTGCTTTATGTACGTATAATGGAGAACTTTACATTTTAGAACAAATACAAAGCATCTTAAACCAGACGGTGTTGCCTAACGAAATTATTATCTGCGACGATGTCTCAACTGATTTAACATTAGAATTGCTTCTGAAAGCATCTGCCAGTAGTCCAATTCCAATTTATATATATAAAAATGAGCACAACCTAGGCTCTACTAAGAATTTTGAGAAGGCAATTAACTTGTGTAAGGGTGACATAATTTTCCTTGCAGACCAAGATGACCTATGGCAGAAAAACAAGGTAAAAATTATTATAGATTATTTTCTCAATAATCCAAGTATACAGGCAGTTTTTTCTAATGGAGATATTATAGACGAATGTGGGAATAATCTCGGTTTTACTCTCTGGGATGCTTTCGGACTTAATGCTCATAAGCAAGCTATGATTAATAAAGGTAAAGCACTTGAGGTATTGTTGAATTATAATGTTGTTACAGGTGCTACCATGGCATTTAGGTCTGATTACATGAAACTGATTTTTCCTCTCCCAAATTTATGGGTCCATGACGGTTGGATTGCACTCTTGTTGTCTGCTGTTGGAGAGATAAAGTGTATAAATAAACCTCTAATAAAATATCGACAACATGACAGACAACAAATTGGTGCCGAGAAGCCGTCCAATTTACGGCAGGAGATTAGAAATGCAAAGCAAGGAGGGAGGATTACATATCTTCTAACTGCTCAACAATATCTATTAGCACTTGAACGATTATTAAGTTTTTATTCAGAAGTAAATAATACTGAAAAGATGAGTTTAATAACAGATAAAGTGAAACATATGTTGAGACGTGAAAATATTGGCCGTAATTTACAACGAATTCCGATTACTGCGAAAGAGATAGTTACACTTCGTTATTTTCGGTATTCAAAGGGGATCAGAAGTTTTCTTAAGGATCTATTTTTGTAGCCTCAGCAAAAACTCGGTAGCATAGGACCTGCAAATAGACCGGGACCCGGAGTTGGGTACTTTCGGCTTAAATCATTTATTTCTAACTGCTCTGCTCAAAGCAGAAGGCTCTGCGACTAAAAAGATGTCTTATAGTGATAGGGATATTTAAGTAAAGATTGAAGGTAACTGGGGAATTAACGCGAATAATAATACAACGATCACAATTTGTCACAATTAATGTCACTGTATTATTTGGGAGGTAGCTATGGAAAAAGAATTAGACTTACGGGAGGACTTTGAAGGCTACGAAACGTTAGTGATCAAGTCTACCCATGAGCAAGGATCTAAATGCTCTCATTTGAGTTGAGTTGAGTAGAAAGTAAGATCAGTTATGAGGTTTGTGTTAAGTTATACAAAATGCTGACTTGACGAGTAGGGACATTTTTAATTTAAATAGAAAACTTGTAAAACTAAGTAAAAGTGGTGATGAAATGGAAAATAGCTCAAATATTTTCTATATATCGATAATAATCGTTGCCAGTTTATTTGCGCAACTATCACAAACGATATATATAAAAAAAGGACGCAATTACGGTTTTCCTATATTAATTTTAGCTTATCTCATAATTACTCTGCCTGTTGCTTTAAGATACAATACAGGAGCTGATTATAGCTCATATGTTAATACATATGAAATTGTAAAGGCTCAAGGAATTTATGATCCCTTTGGTTACCCAATGGAAATTGGATATATCTTATTGAATTATATATGTTTTAAGCTTTTTGATGATTATCAATCTGTTTTTATAATTATGGCTTTATTGACGAATTATTTTTTCTTTAAAGGAATTTTATATGAATTTAAAAAGATAAATTTAGGTTTAGCTGTTTTTGCATATGGATTTTCACTCTATTTTTGGGATTATATAATTATTAGAAATATGTTAGGAATTGCTATTATTTTTTATGCTTTGAGATTTATATTTGAAAAAAAAATAATTAAATACTTTTTAGCAGTTACGATTGCGGTTTTATTTCATTATTCATTAATAATTTTTTACTTTATAGGAATTTTTTATGTTGAAAAGTTTAAAAAATATAGAATGCCTTTAGCCATTATAAGCATATTAATTATTCCAGTAATCCCCAATATAATTAATCTTTTTGGTACTAAATTGTCCCTTATTTGGATACAATTTTCTACTTATGATTCTTATTTAGCTAAAGTAAAGTTTGGTTTAGACAAATATGGCATTATATGTGCTCTTCCATTAATTCCCTTCTCTATTTTTTACAAAAGGCTTAAGAAATTAAATGAACATATAAGTTTATATTTTTCATTTTACATAATAAGTATTGTCTTATTATTATTTTCATCTGAAATGCCTTTAATGTATAGATATGTTTATGCATTATGGCCTTCGCAAATAATATTATTTTCTAGTTTATTAAATATTCTAGGTAAAAGAAGAAAAGTTATAGCAAGTTTAGTTATATTATGTATATTTATTTATGGAATTGTTTTGATAAATTATTTTATAAACAATGAAATTTATTACATGTTACCCTATATAAGTATATTTCAAAGATAAAAGAATGGAGTAAGAAATGACAATTGAAATTAATAAATTAAAAATATTAATTCCTGTATGTGAATTTGGAAAATCTGGAGGATATAGAGTATTATCCGAATTAGCAAATTACTGGATTAGCAAAGGTAATGAAGTAGTATTTCTTTGCTTCTATGTGTCTGATCTCCCATATTATCCGACAAAGGCGGATATTGTTTGGGTAAGTAATAAGGGAAAGATAGTTAATAATATTATTACGGCAAGAACTAAGGGCGATTTTAAAAAAATGATATGTGGTCTGTTCAATTATATAAATAAACATTCAGGAGAATACGATATAATTTTAGCTAATCATAATATTACATCAATACCAATTTACTTTGCTAGTAAAACTAATAATTATTATTATATACAAGCATATGAACCTGAATTTCCTCTAAGAACAATATTTAAATTAATAGCTTGGCTAACGTATTTTTTACCATTAAAAAGAATCGTCAATGCTGATATATATACAAAGTATAAAAATATTAGATCTAATATTGTAATCCCCCCTGGTCTAGATTTAAATATATTCTACCCTAAAATTTTAGAACCAGATAATAAAGAAACCCTTATTGTCGGATGCATAGGAAGAATTGAGGAGTGGAAGGGCTCTAATGATGTAGGTGAAGCTGTTAAGATATTGCATGAAAAAGGGTATAAAGTAATCTTAAAATCTGCCTTCAATTCTGTTAAATATAAATGTCACGAATTAGTATATCCAGATGGAGATGAAAATTTAGCAGACTTTTATCGTAGCCTTGATGTATTAGTAGCTCCTGGTCATATTCAATTAGGTGCTGTACACTATCCCGTCATCGAAGCAATGGCCTGTAATGTCCCTGTAATTACAACTGGTTATTATCCTGCAAATGAACAAAACTCATTTATTGTACCAATTAAAAGTCCTGAAAAAATCGCGGAAATTATAGAGCTGATTATGAAAGATTATTCGATTGTTATCAGTAAAGCTGAGTTGGCAAAAAAAATGATTGAAGAATTTGATTGGGAAATTGTAAGTAATAAATTTATTAAAGTTTTTAAGGAGACTGTAGCTCATGAAAATATATCCTAATGTGTTAGACCGACAATTTCATATGTATCAAGATGAATACGAACAGAAGGCCTTGGAGGTTCTTCGAAAAGGATGGTATGTACTGGGCGACGAGGTCAAGAACTTTGAAGAAGAATTTGCAGCATATATTGGCAGTAAGCATTGTGTAGGGCTTGCAAGTGGGCTTGATGCCTTATGGATATCATTTAGATTGCTAGGCATCGGCAGTGGCGATGAGGTGATTGTGCAGAGCAATGCTTATATTGCCTGTGTCATGGGCATCACCATAAATGGTGCGACGCCAGTGTTTGTTGAACCCGATGAGTATCACAACCTTGACATGGACAAAATCGAACAGGCAATCACGCCTAAGACAAAGGCGATACTAGTTGTGCATTTATATGGTCAAGCCTCACGAATGGCAAAGGTGAGGGAAATCTGCGACAGACGTAATCTCTATCTTGTTGAAGATTGCGCACAGTCACATGGTGCGAAGGTTGACGATAAGATGACAGGCACCTTCGGCGACGTCGCATGTTTCTCTTTTTATCCGTCAAAGAACCTGGGGTGTTTTGGCGATGGCGGTGCGATCGTGACAGATAATACAGAGCTTGCACAGAAATTCCGTGTTTTTCGTAACTATGGTAGCGAAAAGCGGTATCAGAACATGGTGGTTGGCACAAACTCACGGCTAGATGAGCTGCAAGCAGGACTTCTGCGGGTGAAACTTTCGCATTTGGAGGAGCTGAATTGTGAACGAGCAAAGATCGCAAAACGGTATTTAAATGAGATCACAAATCCTAGTATAACGTTGCCAAAGATTGCCAATCACTCCACAAGTGTCTGGCACTTATTTGTCATAACGACCGATTTTCGAGATGAAATGATTAAATATCTTGAAGCAAATGACATATACACAATGATTCATTATCCGATCCCACCGCACCTGTCACAGGCATATGAATATTTGGGATATAAGGTAGGTGCGTTTCCAATTTCCGAGAGAAATGCGCAGCAAGTATTGACGTTGCCATTGTACAATGGCATGACTTCGGAGGAGATTGATCAGGTGATTCAGGTTGTGAATGGGTTTGGAGGGTAAGTTGACCATGAGATTACGACGGCTCCATAAGAACGATGCACCACTTATATTGGAGTGGATGCAAGATCCTGAACTCAATTGCTTTTTTAGATTTAATCCAGACACAATCACGATAGAAAGTATTGTCGATTTCATAGAGGAGGCAACAGCGTCCCTAACGTATCGCCATTATGCTATAGTGGATGAGGATGATACATATTTAGGAACAATTAGCCTTAAAAATATTGATAAGGTTAGCAATAATGCTGAATATGCAATCAGTCTTAGAAAAAGTGTCATTGGAAAAGGTGTCGCACATTTCGCAACCAATGAACTCTTGAAAATTGCTTTTGATGAATTGGAACTTCATAAGGTCTATTTAAATGTTCTATCGGACAATTTAAGAGCAGTTATATTTTACGAAAAAGTAGGGTTCGTGTTTGAAGGCGAGTTTGTAGATCATCTATTGATTAGAAATCAGTATAGAAGTATAAAATGGTATGCGATCGTGAGGCAGTTATAATGCAAAGTAAAACAGGCGCAATGTTTATCAAGTTCAAGCAAAATGGCGATGACAGGGGTCATCTCGTGGTCGTTGAAGGTGGGAAGGACATACCTTTCGAGATTGCACGTGTATTTTATATTTATGGGTCTGATCCAGAGGTTGTAAGGGGACAGCATGCTAACTATCGGAGTGAGTTTGTGTTGATTAATGTCAGTGGCAAGTCAAAAGTAAAGGTCGATAATGGCTTCTCAACTGAGATTTTTGAGCTCAACGAGCCTCATACTGGTATATATTTACCTAAAATGCTTTGGAAAGACATGTATGATTTTTCGACTGACTCGATTTTGCTCGTCCTATCGAATGAAAAATACGACCCTGCTGAATATATTAAGGACTATGATGAGTATGTCTTACAAATGAAAAGTTATCAAGCAACATGAACCTTGCAAAGACGAGCTTCTGGCAGGGCATTGCGACAGTTTTTAAAATTATGGCGGGGATGGTTACCACAAAGATCATTGCAATCTTTGTAGGTCCTGCGGGTATTGCCTTGCTTGGTAATTTCTCCAATGCATCCAGTATACTGCTCACCTTTGCGAATGGCGGTATAACATCCGGTGTCACAAAATATATTGCAGAATATGATACAGAACATGAAAAACAGCAAAGCGTTGTGGCTCATGCTGTTAAGGTGAATCTGTACTGTTCTGCAATCATTGGATTAGTGGTATTAATTTTTCACAGAGCCATTACAAAACTCATCTTTGGTAATACCAATTTTAGTAGCGTCATCGTTATTTTAGGGCTGACTATTATATTTTACGGCTTGAACACAACGATAGCAGCGGTCTTGAACGGTTATAGGCAAATTAAATACTTGATTATGTCGGGTATGATAGCAAGTGCTCTGTCTGTTGTGCTCGCAGTAGTTATTACCATACAGTTCGGTATGTTTGGGGCATTGATAAACTCTGTAATTGCTCAGATCTGTATTTTCTTTGTGAATATTTACTTTGTTAGACGATTAGAACTTTTTAAACTCACGTATTTCCGTATTCGGCTCGATAAAGACCTTCTATGGAAACTTTTTAAATATGCAATCATGAGTCTTGTGACAGTATTAGTTGTACCAACGAGTGCTATTATTATTCGGAATCATATCTACAATACGTTTTCTCCCAATGAAGCGGGGTATATACAGGGGGTCTGGGGAATATCGGGGGCGTATTTAATGGTTGTCACTACAACGCTGGCGACTTATTATTTGCCAACGTTGTCCGGCATAAAAGATGAGCAAGCGTTACGAACTGAAATATTTAAGGGCTACAAATTTTTGCTACCACTTGCGGCGATGGGCGGCATATCGGTATTTCTGTGCAGGGATTTCATTATCCGTGTGTTATACACCCCCGAGTTTATGCCTATGCGTGATTATTTTGCATTCCAAGTCGTCGGGGACATTTTTAAGATTGCATCCTGGATCTTGGGTTTTATCATGGTGGCAAAAGCCATGACAAGGTGGTTTATAGTTTCTGAGATAATATTTGCGGCCAGTAACGTTGGGCTGTCATTTTTATTTATGCACTATTATGGAAGCGTTGGTGTCACATATGCGTATGCTTTGAATTATTTTATTTATTTGCTGTTTCTGATGTGGCTATTTCGTCGGTATTTGTTTGTGCGGAAAAGGATAGATAATTACTAGAAGACTTAGAAGGAGATCATTTATGAAAATTTTAATAGTCGGTTCAAACGGTCAGCTTGGTAAAGAACTCACAAGACAGTTTGAGTCAAAGCATGAACTGTTGCTGTATGACATCCCTTCCATAGATATAACGAACTACCCAGCGGTTGAAAGCCTCATCTCGGACAAGAAACCAGCAGTGGTCATTAACGCTGCAGCCTATACCAATGTGGAAAAGGCCGAGGATAATGAGGATATAGCTTATCGAGTCAACGCTCTTGGTGTACAAAACTTAGCACTCGCTTGCAAGAAGACCGGCGCAAAACTCGTACATATTAGCACAGACTATGTCTTTGATGGCACAGCAACGAGTCCGTATGAAGAATTTGATGCTCGCAATCCTCTGTCTGTCTATGGCAAGAGTAAACTTTGGGGAGAAAAACTTGTCGAGCAAGTCGGTGGAGAGTACTATATTCTACGCACCTCCTGGCTCTATGGGGATGGCCCTAACTTTGTGCGAACGATGCTGAAACTAGCGGAGCAAAGGGGTCATCTTAAGGTGGTGGCTGATCAGTATGGTACACCAACCTATACCAAAGATTTGGTTTGGGTCATCGAACAATTGATTCAGACGGACTTTTATGGTCTTTATCATGCCACCAATCAAGGAAGTTGTACCTGGCATGAATTTGCCTGCAAAATATTCGCCTTGGCAGCCAAATCTGTGCAGGTTGAACCCGTCACGACCACGGAATACCCCGTCAAAGCCACACGCCCGCAGTATTCTATCTTGGAGAATAAAATGTTGCGACTAAGAGGCCTAGATGTCATGCGGCCTTGGGCTGAAGCACTACAAGATTATATGGGCCATGAAGGCACATTAATAGCAAAACAGGATGGGGGAACGTTACGATGAAAACTTGGTTAGTCACTGGGGGAGCCGGTTTTATTGGCAGTAATTTTATTCGGTACATGCTACAACAAGGTGATGTCCAGCTCATCAACTTAGATAAACTGACGTATGCTGGTAATCTGGAATCCTTGACTGAGGTCAGTAACCATCCACAATACACGTTTGTTCAAGGCGATATCGGTGACCAAGCCTTGGTCAAAGACTTGTTACACCAATACCACCCTCAGGTGGTGGTTCATTTTGCGGCGGAATCGCATGTTGATCGTTCAATTGAAGGCCCCATGGATTTTATCCAGACCAATATTGTGGGGACGTTTAATCTACTCGAAGCAGTCCGCAGCTACTGGAACGACGAAGTTAAAAACAACGACGGTGACTTCCACTTTTTGCACGTTTCAACCGATGAGGTTTACGGCTCATTAGGGAGCACGGGATTGTTTACGGAAACCACACCGTATGCCCCGAATTCACCTTACTCGGCCTCCAAAGCTTCTTCTGACCATCTGGTGAGAGCCTATTTCCATACGTATGGATTGCCGACCTTAACCACGAACTGCTCGAATAATTATGGATCTTATCAATTCCCAGAGAAACTCATTCCCTTGGTCATTCTCAACGCTTTAGAAGGCAAAGACTTGCCTATTTATGGGAATGGACTTAATATTCGGGACTGGCTCTATGTTCTCGATCACTGCAGTGCCATTAAGACCGTCATCGAAAACGGTCAAAATGGCGAAACATATAATGTCGGTGGGAACAACGAAAAGAGTAACCTAGACGTGGTACATACCCTGTGTGACCTGTTGGATGAATTATCACCCCGCTCTGACGGCGGTAGTTATCGGCAGCAAATTGTCTTTGTAAAGGACAGGCCTGGCCATGATCAACGGTACGCGATAGATTCTACGAAACTTCAGACCACCTTACAATGGCAGCCTGAGGAGACTTTTGCGACAGGGCTACGGAAAACCGTGCAGTGGTATTTGGAAAACCGAGTCTGGTGTCAACGGGTCTGTGACGGAAGCTATCGCCGTGAGCGATTAGGAATTGGGGAGTGACAACCATGAAAAAAGGAATTATCTTGGCAGGAGGCTCAGGGACGAGGCTCTATCCGTTGACCATAACCGTTAGTAAGCAACTCATGCCAATTTACAATAAGCCCATGATCTATTATCCTCTGACTACGTTGATGTTGGCAGGTATTACAGAGGTTCTGGTCATTACCACCCCCCAAGATCATGAACAATTTGTTGGCGTGTTGAAGGACGGCAGCCAGTGGGGCATTAAGATCCAATATGCTATCCAACCATCGCCAGACGGGTTAGCTCAGGCCTTCATCATTGGGCGTGAATTTATCGGAGAGGACAGTTGTGCTCTTGTTTTGGGAGATAATATCTTTTATGGACATAATCTCACCGAGCATCTGGCCAAGGCAAGTCGCGAGCAAGTGGGGGCCACTGTGTTTGCGTATCGGGTGAAGGATCCAGAACGTTATGGTGTAGTGGAGTTCGATCAGTCCGGACAAGCGATCAGTGTGGAGGAAAAACCTCAACATCCAAAATCAAATTATGCGTTAACTGGGTTATATTTTTATGATAACTCAGTCGTCAAGATCGCAGCCAAGCTTAAGCCCTCAGTTCGGGGAGAACTGGAAATTACCGATGTCAATAAAGTTTACTTAGACAAGAACGCCTTGCGGGTAGAGACCCTAGGCCGTGGCTATGCGTGGTTAGATACGGGGACTCACGAATCTCTACTACAAGCCTCTAATTACATCCAAACGATGGAAGAACGACAGGGTCTAATGGTCGCTTGTCCGGAAGAAATTGCCTATCGGATGGGATATATCTCGGCTGAGCAAGTGCTTAAATTAGCGCAGCCGCTTGAAAAGAACAGTTACGGACAATATCTGCAGAATCTGGTGAGGGAGGGTATTCAAGGATGAAGGTGATAGCAACAGCTTTACCAGGGGTCATGATCATAGAACCGAAAGTATTCGGGGATGCTCGGGGTTTCTTTATGGAGACTTGGAATCAAGCTCGCTATGCTGACCTCGGATTACCTGCTGTTTTCGTTCAGGATAATCTATCTTTTTCTCAAAAGGGAGTCCTGCGGGGGCTTCACTTTCAGAATCCAAATTCCCAGGGGAAATTGGTCTATGTCCTACAGGGCGAGGTGTTTGACGTGGCTGTCGATATTCGTGTGGGCTCTCCGACGTATGGTAAATCAGTGGGAGTAACGCTTTCTAGTGAGAACAAGCGCCAATTTTATATTCCGGCGGGTTTTGCACATGGCTTTTGTTTAACGAGTGAAACGGCTCTTTTCACTTATAAATGCACTGAAATGTACCGGCCAGAGTTGGAGTATGGGGTGAGCTGGGATGATCCAGATTTGGATATACAGTGGCCGATTGAGAAGCCGCTGCTGTCCGATAAAGATCTAATTTATCCGAGGTTGAAGGATATTGAGACAAGGTTATTGCCACTGTATCTTGGGGAGTAGTACAGATAAGGTGCTCATGCTCACAGTTCCCCCAGGGGTATGACCGAGAGCCAAGCTAAGGGCCTCATATAATGGACTGGAATCCGACTAGAAAAGGCTTAGCCGGATCATTTTATAGCGATTCTTAGTAGGAGCCGGATGACCCGTGCTCGGCCCAATCCCTCCAGATCAGTTGGAATTGTGTCGGGATCTGCCCCATACACAGGTACGGTATTTCAGACGTATTATTTTCCTAAAAAGGTGGAAAATTAGAAAATTTTGGTGTAAAATAATAGAGGCTATTAATAACTTGTCTATGGGTAAAATCTTTTAATGCTCATAAATAGCTGAACTATTATTCTCCACTAGACAGAAAGACATCTAAAATACGAGAGGGGAAAATGACAACATGAAAAAAGCGAAAAAAGTCTTAGCAACCTTAGCCATTATGGGTATGGCTGTAACCATGGTACCGTTCAATGCTTTCGCAGCGACAGGGGTAACGACGGATCGACTTTGGGGTAATGACAGATTCGGAACTGCTGTTAAGATAGCAGAGCAGTTCGTAACGGCCGATACTGCGATCCTAGCTCCAGCGGCAAATGCTAATTTAGTGGATGCCTTAGCTGCAGCACCTTTAGCTGGGAAAACTTCCCCAATCTTATTGACAGACAACAACACTCTGACTAAAGCGACTAAGGATGAACTGATTAAATTGGGCGTTAAGAAAGTATATGTAGTCGGAGCCATCAGCCAAGCA